>Ga0180008_1000066_pt1 | contig 102548 bp, 91 predicted proteins | sample MM_PW_MetaG_FD_121121 | JGI IMG/M metagenome (GOLD analysis project Ga0180008, IMG submission 121121) | Groundwater microbial communities from the Aspo Hard Rock Laboratory (HRL) deep subsurface site, Sweden - MM_PW_MetaG | ecosystem: Environmental > Aquatic > Deep subsurface > Groundwater... | reverse complement strand
TGGCCTAAACGTAAAGCTTCTTCTTTACTGTAGGTTATAACGTCTTTTACTCTTGGTGAAAAATTATCATCCATAATATATATTTAGTATCCGTAAATTTAGTGAATTACTTACTTAAAAACAAAAACCGTTCCTTAAGTAACGCTGTCAGCTAAGTGAATAAAAAAAAGATTAAAGTACGTTATAAAAAGCGATTTTTAGTAAACAAACCCGTTATTTCTTTGTTAATAAATCATTGAAATTAGTGTTGCTAATTATATAAAGAAATTTCAAAAAAGCGTATATTGGCACGTTTTGAAACTAATATAATTTTTTAATATAACAACTTATGTCTGAAGGAGAAAAGTTAATTCCTATTAACATAGAAGATGAAATGAAATCAGCTTACATTGATTATTCGATGTCAGTAATTGTATCAAGAGCGCTTCCAGATGTTAGAGATGGTTTGAAACCAGTACATCGAAGAGTTCTTTATGGAATGTATGATTTAGGAGTTTTTTCAAATAAAGCCCATAAAAAATCGGCAAGAATTGTCGGTGAAGTTTTAGGAAAGTACCACCCTCACGGTGATACTTCTGTTTATGATGCAATGGTACGTATGGCTCAAGAGTGGAGTATGCGTTATTTATTAGTGGATGGACAAGGTAACTTTGGATCTGTTGATGGGGATAGCCCAGCAGCAATGCGTTATACAGAGGCAAGAATGCGTAAGATTTCGGAAGAAATTATGGCAGATATCGAAAAAGAAACTGTTGATTTTCAGTTGAACTTTGATGATACTTTATATGAGCCTAAAGTAATGCCTACTAGAGTTCCTACTTTGTTAATAAATGGAGCTACGGGGATTGCAGTAGGTATGGCAACCAATATGCCTCCTCACAATCTTACTGAGGTTGTCAATGGTACATTAGCTTACATGGATAACAATGATATTGAAATCGATGAGTTGATTACACATATCAAAGCACCAGATTTTCCTACAGGTGGAGTTATTTATGGTTATGAAGGGGTGCGCGAAGCATTTAAAACCGGTCGTGGTAGAGTAGTAATGCGTGCTAAAGTAGGTTTTGAAGAAGTTGAAGGAAGAGAAAGTATTATCGTAACTGAGATTCCGTACCAAGTAAATAAAGCAGACATGATTAAGCGTACTGCTGATCTTGTAAATGATAAAAAAATTGAAGGCATAGCAAATATTCGTGATGAATCGGATAGAAATGGTATGCGTATCGTTTATATTTTAAAACGTGATGCGACTCCCAATGTGGTGCTAAATACTCTATATAAGTATACACAATTACAATCGTCATTTAGTGTAAATAATATTGCTTTAGTAAAAGGTCGTCCGCAGATGTTGAATCTTAAAGATATGATTCACTATTTTGTAGAGCACCGTCATGATGTTGTGATTAGAAGAACACGTTTTGAATTGCGCAAAGCAGAGGAAAGAGCACATATTTTAGAAGGATTAATTATCGCATCTGATAATATCGATGAGGTAATTGCTTTAATTCGTGGATCTAAGAATACTGAAGAAGCTCGTGAGAAATTAATAGAGAGATTTAAACTTTCAGATATTCAAGCTAGAGCGATTGTTGAAATGCGTTTGCGTCAATTAACAGGTCTTGAACAAGACAAGTTACGAGCAGAGTATGATGAGTTAATGAAATTAATTGAGCACTTGAAAGCTTTATTAGAGAACGTTGATCTGAGAACAAATTTAATCAAAGAAGAATTAGTTGAAATTCGTGAAAAATACGGAGATGAACGTCGTTCACTTATTGAATATTCTGGAGGAGATGTGAGTATCGAGGATTTAATTGCCGATGAAAATGTTGTAATTACTATTTCTCATGCAGGGTACATAAAACGTACTAATTTATCCGAATACAAAACACAAAATAGAGGTGGAGTAGGGCAAAAAAGTGCAGGTACAAGAGATCAAGATTTCTTAGAGCATATGTTTGTAGCTACCAATCACCAATACATGATGTTCTTTACTCAAAAAGGAAAATGTTTCTGGATGCGTGTCTATGAAATACCCGAAGGAAGTAAGACGGCAAAAGGTAGAGCTATCCAAAACCTTATTAATATTGAAAGCGATGACAAAGTAAAAGCTTTTATTTGTACACAAGATTTGAAGGATCAAGAGTACATCAAGAGTCATAACTTAGTAATGGTTACTAAAAAAGGTCAGGTTAAGAAAACGTCGTTAGAGAAATATTCTAAACCAAGAATTAATGGTGTTGCTGCAATTACTATCAAGGAAGGTGATGAATTACTAGAAGCTAAATTAACCAATGGTGAAAGCCAAATAATCTTGGCTGTGAAGTCAGGTAAATTAGTTCGTTTTGAAGAAACAAAAACACGACCAATGGGAAGAACAGCTTCTGGTGTGCGTGGAATTTCTTTAAAAGATGATACTGATGAAGTTATTGGTATGATTACTGTAGATAAGGACGCTGTCAATGATACTCAAGTACTTGTTGTAACGGCAAATGGGTATGGTAAACGTACTAAACTTGTTGATGAAGATGGTGAAGATGTGTATCGTATTACAAACCGTGGTGGTAAAGGAGTTAAAACATTAAACATCACCGAGAAAACAGGACAGTTGATTTCTATTAACGCCGTAACAGATGCCGATGATTTAATGATTATCAATAAATCGGGTCTAACGATTAGAATGGCAATCGAAGATTTACGTGTAATGGGTCGTGCTACTCAAGGTGTGAAATTGATTAACCTGAAAGGAAAAGATTCTATTGCAGCAGTTACGAAGGTTATGAAAGATGATGTTGAAGAAGTTGTCGTAGATGAAGACGGAAACGTTGTTGAAGTTGTAGCTATCGAAAGAGTGAAACCTGTTTTAGAGGTCTTAGAAGATGAGGGTGGTAACGACGAGGATGAAGACGATATTGACGAGGATGAAGAAGATGTTGTAGATGATGAGGACGACGCAGAGGACGAATAATTAAATTTAAAAAATAGATAATAAAAATAACAGAAATTAAATTAAATAATATGAAAAGTAAATATGTAATACTTGCGTCAGCATTATTGATATCAGTAACCACTTTTGCTCAAAAAGATGAAACAAAAGCAGCTGAAAAAGCGTTAAAAAAAGGAGATAGTAAAGAGGCTGCGACAATTTTAAAAGGAGCAGAATCTTTAATTGCATCAGCTAATGAAGCAGATAAAGCACAATTTTTCTTTATAAAAGGAAATACTTACCTAGATTTAGCAAATAAAAAAGTAGAGGTAGATACAAATTTAGGGGTTGCTGCAGCCGCTTATCAAGATTTGATCGCAGCTGAAAAAGCATCTGGTAAAATTAAATATTCTACTCAGGCAGCTGCTTCTATTACTGAGATCAAGTATTTGTTAATCAATAGCGCTATTGCAGATTCTAAAGCAGAAAAAAATGCTGAAGGAGCGAAAAAATTGTATAATGCTTATCTATTAGATAAAAAAGATACTTTAAATCTTTACTATGCAGCATCTACCTATATAAACGCAAATGATTATGATAAAGCTTTGTCAGCGTATAATGAATTAAAAGATTTGAATTTCTCAGGTAAATCTACAGTTTATGTAGCTGTAAATAAAGCAAGTGGTGCTGATGATGTGTTCAAAAGTGCTGCAGAGCGCGATAGAATGGTAAAATTAGGTACTCATGAAAAGCCAACAACAGAAGTTAATCCATCTAAAAGAGGAGAGATTTTTAAGAATATTTCATTAATCTTAGTTCAAAACGGTAAAACAGAAGAAGCTAAAAAAGCAATCGCAGAGGCTAGAATTGCGAACCCAGAAGATAATTCTTTGATGCTTACTGAGGCTAATTTATATTTGGAAACCAAAGATTTTGATAGATATAAAGAATTAATTACTAAAATATTAGAAAAAAATCCTAATGATGCTGATTTGGTATTCAATCTAGGAGTAATAAGCGGTAATGCTAACGATCTTGCTAACGCTGAAAAGTATTACGCAAAAGCAATAGAGATTAATCCTAAATATGTAAATGCTTATATTAACTTAGCTGCATTGAAATTAGAAAGAGAGAAGCCTATTATTGAAGAAATGAACAAACTAGGTACTTCTGATAAAGACATGAAGCGTTATGAAGTTTTAAAGAAAGAAAGATTGACTATTTTTAAAAGTGTGATTCCTTCTTTGGAAAAAGCGTTTGAAGTTGATCCAAAAAATGAAGCGGTAAGTAGTACTTTATTAAATGTTTATAGTGCATTAGAAATGTCTGCTGAAAAGAAAGCATTACAAGCCAAAATGTCAAAATAAAATTAATATAATTTTAAGCAAAAAGCCTTTCGTTTTGATACGAAAGGCTTTTTTTATAGTTGTAAATTATGGTTTTAATACCATCGTTTTTTGTTTTGCTTGGAAGCATCAGACTTTCTAGATTTATGTGCTCCACCACTTCTGTTTGAATTCTTAGGTTTACTGTTGTCACTTGTACCGGGACTACCTGAATGCCATTGATAAGGATGGTCAGTGACAGTTTTTACATCGACCTTAATTAATTTTTGTATGTCCTTCCAGTAACCAATTTCATCTTTGCTACAAAAAGAGATCGCTACGCCGCCGTTTCCAGCACGACCCGTTCTACCAATCCTATGCACATAAGTTTCTGGGATATTAGGTAAATCAAAATTAATTACAAACGGTAATTGATCAATATCGATACCTCGAGCAGCAATATCAGTCGCAACTAATACTCCAATTTCCTTATTTTTAAAAGAATCTAATACACGTTGTCTTGCATTTTGCGATTTGTCTCCATGAATTGCTTCAGCAGGAATGTTGCGCTTACGCAGTGCTTTTACAACGTTGTCGGCACCGTGTTTCGTTCTTGAAAAAACAAGAACATCTGATAAGTTTTCATTTGTGATTAAATTATAAAGCAGATTTCTTTTTTCTGTTTTTTCAACAAAATAGACACGTTGCTCTACATTTTCAGCAGTTGAAGACACAGGAGAAACAGTAACCGTTTCAGGATTTGTTAAAAACATTTCGGCTAATTCTCTTATAGCAATTGGCATTGTCGCAGAGAAGAATAAGGTTTGTCTGTTTTTTGGCGTTAACTTGACAATTTTCTTAACATCATTTACAAAACCCATGTCTAGCATTTGATCTGCTTCATCTAACACTAAGCAATGTAAGTGATCAAGATCGATAAAACCTTGTTTGTGCAAATCGAGTAATCTTCCTGGAGTAGCGATTAAAATATCGACTCCACCTTTAAGTGCATCGACCTGTGGGTTTTGAGATACTCCACCAAAAATCGTCAATTGCGTTAGATTAGTGTACTTAGCATAAGTATCAAAGCTTTGTCCTATTTGCACGGCTAGCTCTCTAGTGGGTGTAACTATTAGAGCACGTATAACTTTCGCTTTTTTTGATGAACCTACGATTCGGTGTAATTGATGTATAATTGGGATTGCAAACGCTGCTGTTTTTCCAGTACCGGTTTGAGCGCATCCTATTAAGTCATTTCCAGCTAAAATAAGCGGAATTGATTTTTCTTGTATTGGTGTGGGGTTGATATAGCCTTGTTCGTAAACTGCTTTTTGGATACTTTTAGAAAGTGATAACTCTTCGAATAACATATTTTTGAAATTAAATATCTTGTATTAGGTACATAGATAGTGATGCAAAGATAGTATTATTATTTAGATGCTAGTTTTTGATCACTCAAGTTGACTATGATATATAGATCTAAAACCTTTATAACTCCACTGTACTTGCTTTCACGAAGTCTGTTACGAGGTAGCCAATCAGTTTGCCAATTAAATGATTGTTTTTCTTCTCTCCTAAATCGGGTGCACCCTCGCAAATGTGTAAGTAGCTGGCATTTTTATGTCTTCCAAAAAAGGAAACAAATTGCCTTAGCTCTTCTACTGAGAAACCACTTATTGTCATGGCACTACTTGCAATATTAGGTATTGCATCTAAATCTATTTCTATACCAAAACAATCACTTTTAATAAATTCTAAAGCATTGAACATCTCTAGGTTAAAGTCTTTTTCCTTTCTTATTTTCAGGCTGTCATAGGTAATATAGCGTACACGATCCTCTGTTTTTTTAATTATATCTAAAACACTTTTTGAAGTATAGTTCTCGTGCAAACCAAACACAAAATATTTTTTTAAGAACCCCTCTTCAAATGCATAAGAAAAACCGTTACCACTGTGTCTGCCTTCAAGAATTCGGAAATCAGAATGCGCATCAAAATTAATAGCGTTAATCGGTTTTCCTTTTGCAAGAGCAGTTCCTTTTATATTACCGTAGGAATTATTATGGCCTCCGCCAATTATGATAGGAGTTTTTCCTAATTGTATAATACTGCATATAATATGTGATACATCTTTGTCAATTTTTTCAACCAACTTCGATAATTTAGAACGATCGTCTATGTTGTTAAAGTCAAGATGTTGTACTTCTTTCATTTCATCCTCAACATTGATTTGTCCTAATACAATTATATTGCTGCCTTTACAAAATCGATTGTGCTGGATATTAGCTATGCTTTGAATAGCCACATTCCAAGCCGATGCTGCGCCTGGTCTACCAAAGTTAGCTCTGATGCCAATGTCTTCAGGTATACCTAGTAACACATATTGTGCTTCACAGGAGTTTAAAAAAGATATGGGATCAATGTCTTTTGGCACCGTATGCATTTTTTCGCCAAATTTAATTTCACCACTTCTGTGATTTGTAACCTTAGCGAGATCATACTTTGTAAAAGCCAGCAGTTTTTCCATAAAAAAAATATTTTTTCCCAAAAATAATATAATTGTAATAACAATCGTTATAACTTAAATATATATTGTTAAATTTGAAAAAAAATATTAAAAAATGGAAAATCAAAAAAGTAGTTCTAGTTTAAAGGCGGTAATTGCTGTCTTGGCTGTTTTATTAGTAGGGAGTTTAGTTTACATTTTTAAAATGTCCTCTGATGCTGACGTAGTACAAACGGAACTTAAAACTACAGAAACTGAGAAAGAAACTGTGATGAAAGACTTAGAGCAGTTAAAAGCTACTTATGATGCTGCAATTTCTGAAAACACTTCGATGTCTGATGAGTTAATTAAAGAGAGAGATAAAGTTGTTTTGTTAATGGCTGATTTGCAAAAATCAAAAGGAGATGTTGCTTCTTTGTCAAAGTATAAAACTCAGTTCGCAATGTTGCAAAATAATATGAAAGTATTGATGCAAGAAAATGAAGGTTTGAAAAAAGCGAATGTAACTTTAAAAACGCAGCGTGATAGTACGGTTGTAGTTTTAGGAGAGTCAAAGAAATATAATGAAACATTAGCTGGACAAAATGAAGAGTTATCTAAAGTAGTTGAAAAAGCAGCAAAATTAACTGTTGTTAATACTAGAGGTTCAGCTTTTAAGGTAAGAAGTTCTGGGAAAGAAATTTCTACTGATAAAGCAAGTAGAGCAGATATGCTTAGAATTAGTTATACTATCGCTGAAAATCAGGTGGCGCAATCAGGTGTTAAAACATATTACGTACAAGTGATTGATAGCAAAAATAATGTTTTAGGTAATAAGAAAACTGAAAATTTTGGTGACAATACGTTAACATATAGTTTTATCTCTAATGTGTCTTATGAAAATAAAACGGTGAATGTTGCAGAAAACTTACCAGGTAAAGATTTTGAAAAAGGAACTTACTTTGTAAATATCTTTGATAAAGATAAATTAGTTTCAAAAACTAGTTTTACTTTAAAATAAAATAGAATTTATAAATTATGAAAAAAGAGGAGTATTTAAATACTCCTCTTTTTTTTTATGATATTATTTTTCCATTTATTAGTACAGTTTCTATCAAATTACTCCCAAATGCATAGGGTAATTGGTAAAAAGAGGTAATTGGCTTGGTAATAATCAAACTTGCTTTTTTGCCTATAGTTATGCTTCCGTGTGAGGCTGACAATCCCATGGCGTAGGCACCGTTAATAGTTGCTGCATTAATAGCTTCTTCAGGAGTCATTTTCATTTTGATACATGCTGTTGCGACAACAAAATTCATGTTTCCTGATGGAGTTGAACCCGGATTGAAATCTGTCGCTAATGCCAAGGGTAAACCTGCATCTATCATTGCTCGTGCTGGTGTATAAGGAATGCTTAAAAAATAAGAGCAGGAGGGTAAAGCAACGGGCATAGTAATACTGTTTTTTAGTATTTCTATGTCTTCTTTTTGCATCATTTCAAGATGATCAACAGACAGAGCATGGTTATATACGCCAACTTGAACGCCGCCTATAGAGTTAAATTGATTAACGTGTATCTTTGCCTTCAAGCCAAATTGTGCACCTGCTTTGATAATTTGTTCTGTTTCGGCTACACTAAAGTAACCAGTTTCGCAAAATACGTCGATATAATCAGCGAGTTTATATCTATGAATTTCAGGTAGTATCTCTTTAATTAAAAGGTCTATGTATCCTTGGTGGTCATTTTGGTATTTTAAAGGAAAGGCATGTGCGCCTAAAAACGTAGCTTTTATTGAAATAGGATAATTTTTGGACAACCTTTTAATGATTCGAAGCATTTTTAATTCTCCTTCAACGGTTAAACCGTATCCTGATTTAATCTCAACGGCTCCAGTACCTAAGCGCATTATTTCTTCTAATCGCAGCTTAGACTCCTCGTAGATTTTATCCTCAGTTGTTTCATTGAGTTTTTGAGCGGAGTTTAAAATTCCGCCACCACGACTAGCAATTTCCTCATAGCTTAAACCATTAATACGATCTACAAACTCTTGTGATCGATCTCCTGCGTAAACTATATGTGTGTGACTATCACACCATGTTGGTAAAACTATTTTTCCTTGTACGTCTATGGTTGAATCTACGGATAGAGATGGAATGTTATGCATCTTGCCGTAATCAGCTATCAAATCATCTTTGATTACTAAGTACGCATTCTTGATGGAAGGGAGTACTGCCATATCGCGACCACAAACCTTGCTAACAGAGGAGTCGCGAACTTGAAGCAATTCTTTTATGTTTATAAGTAGTATGGTCATTTATGCTTCTTAATTATTCTACAACTATGATTTCAAACATTTTGTCCCAGTTTTTACCGGTAACAAATATAGTTTTAGTCTTAGGGTTGTAGGCGATTCCGTTTAAAACATCGTCTGGAGTAACGTTGATTAATTTGCGTAAGCCTGACATATCTAATATACCTTCGACTGCACCACTACCGGGGTTAACCACAGCAATTGCATCTTTTTGAAAAACATTAGCGTAAAATTTACCATTAATATATTCTAATTCATTTATGGCTTTTATTTTGGTCTTTCCTGAGTAGACATTGATGTAGTCTAACATTTCTTGAGTTTCTGGATTAGTTTTCCAAATTTTCTCTGTTCCATCAGATTGATAAATGTTTTTACCATCATTTGTCATTCCCCATCCTTCAATGTCTTTGGTGTAAGCAAAACTCTTTTCTAATTTTAGAGTTGATGCATTATAGATAAACCCTGTTTTTTCCTGCCAAGTTAACTGATATAGTTTGTTATTTAAAAAGGTGATTCCCTCTCCAAAATATTTGTCTTCTAGATCAATTTGTTTGTATATTTTTCCAGTTTTGTAATCATATTTTCTAATATAAGAGGTGCCTTTTTGTCCTGTACTTTCATATAGGGTGTCTTTATAAAACTCCAAACCTTCTGTGAACGATTGCGTATCATGAGGGTGGGTATTTATGATTTTATATTTTAAGAGCTTAGGAGCAACGTTAGAGACAAGCTCAACTCTCATGGTAGCTTCAGAGTTCGTACCGTCGTAATAAACTAACGCTTTTAGGAATTGATATCCTAACTTTTGATTTTCTAGGGAGTACGTTAATCTTTCTAAACCTTTGCTACTTCCTATTTTTTTATCGTTTACGTAGTAGATTATACTATCAATTGCTTTGGCATTATCATTAGTAATAACTAAATCTAGGTTATCTTGAGGTTCATATTGGGGCTTTACTATCTTGTTATCGAAAGTAAATAGAGAATTTTCACCTTTTTTTGTGTCACCACAATTAGTAAGTACTAGTGCTAATAAAATGATAGATAGTAAGTTATATTTTTTCATCGTTTTAATTTTGAATACCCCAATATACAATGTTATTTTTAGAGCACAAAGGGCTTGCAAAAATATAAAAAGATTGTATATTTGCAACGGCAAGTCCTACACGACCAGCTCCTGCAGACTCCCCCAGGATGGGAACATAGCAAGGGTACGTGGTTGAGCGGTGCGATGTAGGTCGCTTGCCATTTTTTTTTAATCTGTTCGCTAAGGTGAGGCAGATTTTTTTTTGCGTTAATGTAAAAGTTTATAAAATAAATAAAAAAGTAGTCTTCCTTCGGGAGGATTTTTTTATTTTTGAACATCGGTAAATACCATAATTAATATGAGTTCTAATAAGAAAGTAATTTTCATCACTGGAGGTTCTTCGGGTATCGGCAAATCAATTGGTGAATTTCTACATCATAAGGGATTTATCGTTTATGGTACGAGTAGGAATCCAGAGCGAATAGTGAACTCCGTTTTTCCTCTAGTAGCACTTGATGTTAGGGATGCTCTTTCTATAAAGCAAGCTATTGCCAAAGTGATTGCTTTGTCTGGTCGAATAGATGTGGTTGTTAATAATGCAGGTGTTGGCATAACGGGACCGTTAGAAGAGATTCCTACTATTGAAATGAAAAATCATTTTGATACTAATTTTTTTGGACCTATTGAAGTAATGAAAGCTGTACTGCCGGAAATGCGAGAGCAGCAAATGGGTTTAATTATTAATATTACCTCGATTGCGGGCTATATGGGGCTTCCTTACCGCTCGCTTTATTCGGCTTCAAAAGGTGCGTTAGAATTAATAACAGAGTCCTTGCGAATGGAGGTAAAGTCCTTTGGGATCCATATTACAAATATTGCACCTGGAGATTTTGCTACTAATATTGCTTCAAGTCGCTATCACGCACCCGTTACAGCTGGCTCGCCTTACGAGAAAACCTATGGTGAGTCATTGCGTACAATGGATGCTCATGTTGATGGCGGGAGTAACCCAAATGAAATGGCAGAGGCGGTTTATAGAATTATTAACACTAAAGATCCAAAAACACATTATAGAGTAGGGGCTTTTATGCAAAAGTTATCAATTGTTTTAAAAAGGATTCTACCAGATAAAGTGTACGAAAAAATCTTGATGAAGCATTATAAGTTGTAATTTTACCGCAATTTGCGTGAGGGATTGCAGAGGAAATCCTTTTATTCGCATTGGCGAATGAAAGATTGAAACGAAAAGCCTGGCCTGAAAGGACACGCCCAAAATTAAACACACAATTAAATAAAAATAGTATTATGAAGTTTTTTATTGACACAGCTAATTTAGCTCAGATTAAGGAAGCACAAGCATTAGGAGTTTTAGACGGGGTAACTACTAATCCGTCACTGATGGCTAAAGAAGGAATCACCGGAAAAAATAATATATTGAAGCATTACGTTGACATATGTAACCTTGTTGAAGGTGATGTAAGTGCTGAAGTGAATGCACTTGATTATGATGGAATGATTAAAGAGGGAGAGGAATTAGCTGATTTACACGAACAAATCGTTGTAAAGTTGCCAATGACTAAAGAAGGAGTGATGGCTGCTAAATACTTCTCAGATAGAGGGATTAAAACAAATGTAACTTTAGTGTTCTCAGCAGGTCAAGCATTACTTGCGGCAAAAGCAGGTGCTACTTATGTTTCGCCATTTATTGGTCGTTTAGATGATATTTCGACTGATGGTTTAGCATTGATCGAGGAGATTAGAGAAATCTACGATAACTATGGTTATGAAACTCAAATTCTTGCAGCATCAGTGCGTCATACAATGCATATTGTAAACTGTGCAAAAATTGGGGCTGATGTAATGACAGGTCCTTTATCTGCAATTTATGGTTTGTTGAAACACCCATTAACAGATATTGGATTAGCGCAGTTTGTAGCTGATTTCGAAAAAGGAAATAAGTAATTATTATTTATAGAAAGCAAAAGGCCCATTTCAATCGAAATGGGCCTTTTTTTATTTTAATGTACTTTGTTTCTAACAAAAGGAGGAAGTAGTTTACTGGATACTTCTCCAAAACCGATGCGAACTTGACTGTTTTCACAAAAACCTTTCATGATTACGGTATCGTTGTCATTGATGAACTTACGTTCTGATCCGTCATTCAATTGAAGCGGATTTTTACCACCCCAAGTTAACTCTAGCATAGAACCAAAACTACCTGGAGTAGGACCTGAAATGGTACCTGAGCCCATCATGTCACCAGAGTTCACGCGACATCCATTAGAGGTGTGGTGCGTTAGCTGCTGACTCATGGTCCAATACATATGTTTAAAATTTGATTTACTAATTACAGTAGGTGTTGCGTTTTCTGGTTGAATAGCTACTTCAAGATGTATATCGAAAGAGTGTTTTCCTTTTTGTTGTAAATAAGGAAGCGGACTAGGGTCTTGTTTAGGACTAGAAACTCTAAACGGCTCTAATGCATCCATAGTAACTATCCAAGGAGAGATTGAAGAAGCGAAATTTTTAGCAAGAAATGGACCTAACGGTACATATTCCCATTTTTGAATATCACGTGCGCTCCAGTCATTTAATAAAACCATTCCAAAGATGTAATCCTCGGCTTCATTGATGGGAATCGTCTCTCCCATAATGTTGGCGTCAGTAGTAATAAAGGCTGTTTCTAATTCAAAATCAATTAAACGAGAAGAGCCAAAAACGGGACTAGTCTCGCCGTTAGGTAAGGTTTGTCCCATAGGACGGTGAACTGGAATCCCAGATGGTACTATAGTAGAGCTGCGACCGTGGTACCCTACTGGTATATGCAACCAGTTAGGTAATAGGGCATTTTCAGGATCCCTAAACATTTTACCTACATTAGTTGCATGTTCTTTGCTTGAATAGAAATCAGTGTAATCACCTATTAAAACGGGTAATTGCATTTCTACTTCTTCCATTTTAAAAATGACAATATCTCTATCTTTAGCGTTGTCTCTAAGTTTAGCGTTGTTTTCGTCAAAGATCTCAGCGATACGATTACGAACTAGTCGCCAAGTTTTCTTTCCGTCAGAGATAAAATCATTCAAAGTGTCTTGCATGAACATATCATCAGTTAATTCGATACCTTCAAAATAATTTAGTTGCTGTAATGCGCCCAAATCTATTGCTGAGTCGCCGATTCTCGTTCCTACAGTAACTACGTTTTCCTTAGTTAAGAAGACACCAAAGGGAATGTTCTGAATGGGGAAATCACTTTGCGGAGCGACTTCTAACCATGATTTTCGTTTTGTATCGTTGGCTGATATTGGCATATATTGTTAATTGTTTTGTTGAAAATTATAAGTCAAATATATCATAATCTAACAGTTTCACAAACGTTTTTTTGTATTTTTGCTACAAATTAACTAAAATCAAGAAAATGCAACGCGACGAACAAATTTTTGACCTTATTCTAGACGAACAAGATAGACAAATACACGGATTAGAACTTATTGCCTCTGAGAACTTTGTAAGTGATGAAGTTTTAGAAGCAGCTGGTTCAGTGCTAACAAATAAATATGCTGAGGGATATCCTGGTAAAAGATACTATGGTGGTTGTGAAGTTGTAGATATAGTAGAACAAATTGCTATTGATAGAGCTAAGGAATTGTTTGGCGCAGCGTATGCAAATGTGCAGCCACACTCTGGTTCACAAGCAAATGCTTCTGTTTTTCACGCTTGTTTGAAACCAGGTGATAAAATTTTAGGTTTTGATTTATCTCATGGAGGCCACCTAACTCATGGTTCGCCAGTAAATTTTTCGGGACGTATTTACAATCCAGTATTTTATGGTGTTGAGAGAGAAACCGGTTTATTAGATTACGATAAAATTCAAGAAATCGCTACTAAAGAGCAGCCAAAAATGATTATTGCTGGAGCATCTGCTTATTCTCGTGATATGGATTTTGAGCGATTTAGAGTTATTGCTGATAGTGTAGGTGCTTTATTACTTGCTGATATTTCTCACCCTTCAGGATTAATTGCTAAAGGTTTATTAAACGATCCTTTGCCACATTGCCATATTGTAACGACAACGACACATAAAACGTTGCGTGGTCCTAGAGGAGGTTTGATTATGATGGGTAAAGATTTTGAAAATCCAATGGGATTAACCAATCCAAAAGGAGAAATCAGAATGATGTCTGCATTACTTGATCTTGCTGTATTTCCAGGAAATCAAGGAGGACCTTTGATGCATATTATTGCTGCTAAAGCTGTTGCTTTTGGTGAGGCGTTACAAGATGAGTTTTTTACTTACGCTTTACAAGTACAAAAAAATGCTACCGCAATGGCTGCTGCATTTGTAAAAAGAGGGTATGATATCATTTCTGGAGGAACAGACAATCATATGATGTTAATTGATCTAAGAAACAAAGGAATCTCTGGAAAAGAAGCTGAAAATGCTCTGGTAAAAGCAGAGATCACTGTTAATAAAAATATGGTTCCATTTGATGATAAATCACCATTTGTAACCTCAGGTATTCGTGTAGGAACAGCTGCTATAACCACTCGTGGTTTAGTGGAAGAGGATATGGAAACAATCGTTGCTTTGATAGATCGAGTATTAGTTAGTCATACAGACGAAGCAGTTATCGAAGCAGTAGCAAATGAAGTGAATGATATGATGAGCGAAAGAGCAATTTTCGTTTTCTAATAAGTAGTCATAAAGTTTAAAGGTCGAAGGTCGAAAGTGTAAAATTGAGATTTAAATCTCTATTTTTATTTTGGTCTTCGATTTTTTATGTTTTTTTGAATGCTATAACTTTTGACTTTTAACTTTAAGAACTAAATAAATGGGCGTACTCAGGCTACAACTTCCTACAGATCCTAGATGGGTAAATATTGTAGAGAAAAACATTGAAGAGATCCTAACTGACCATGCGTGGTGCGAACAAAAAGCCGCTACCAACGCTATTACTATTATAACTAACAATTCGGAGCATCAAGATTTAGTCAAAGACTTATTGGCTTTAGCCAAAGAAGAAATCGACCATTTTGAACAAGTACATAATATTATTATCAAGCGAGGATTAAAATTAGGTCGGGAACGTAAGGATCATTATGTCAATGAATTGTATTTATACATGAAGAAAAGTTCGAACGGAAGCCGTGTATCTAGTCTTGTGGAACGATTATTGTTTTCAGCTATGGTCGAAGCCAGAAGTTGTGAACGCTTTAAGGTATTGTCTGAAAACATTCAGGACGAAGAATTATCTGTTTTTTACCGAGAATTGATGGAGAGTGAAGCGGGTCATTATACCACATTTATCACTTATGCTAGAAAATACGGGGTAGGAATTGATGTCGAAAAACGCTGGAGAGAGTGGATAGAATTTGAAGCATCAATAATTGAAAATTATGGTAAAAGCGATACAATTCACGGTTAATTGCGTTAGATTCTAAAAATAGAGATCATTTTTGTTAACAGTTTAACATCAACGTTATATACTGTTTAAGTGGTGACAATGTTAGAATATTACCCTTAGCGCTTGAATTTATTGTAATAGTTGTGAAAATTAAATTATATTTATGCCGTTAAAAATTAAACAATTGTAAATTTTTGTGAATGAAACTCTATATTAAATATGATGGGATTGTTGCTTGTAGGGTGATTTTACAGGAACAATTAGAAAGATTGGATATTAAATACCAATTATTAGATCTTGGTGAAATAGAAATTAGTGGAGTAGTACCACCAGATGTAATGGCAGAATTGCAGCAGTCTTTAAATAGATACTCTATTTTTATTGTTGACAATGAAAAGAGCCAATTAATACAGAGAATTAAGGATACGATTGTTCAGATGATTTATGAAAACGAGAAATTGCCATCGGTAACTATATCTCAGTATTTATCAGATAAATTGAATTTTAGTTACGGCTATATCACCAATATATTTACAGAGCACACGTATTCATCGATTGAAAATTTTATAATTATTCAGAAAATAGAAAGAGCTAAAAAGTTGATTATTGAGGAACAGTTAACATTAACGGAGGTTTCTTATAAATTAAATTATAGTAGCGTTGCCTATTTATCAAGTCAGTTTAAAAAAGTGACCGGTTTAACACCCTCTGCTTTTAAAAGGATTGTTGATAAAAGAAGAAGTATATCTAGCTAAATAGTTTATCTAGAATAACATAACAAAAAGAAGTTTAAAATAATAATATACTTTATATGATTTCAAATAAGGACTTGATGCACATATTGATAGCGGATGATGATGAAGATGACCGCACTTTTTTTAGTGAAGCTATGACGGAACTAAAAATGAATAATAAGTTAACCTTATTTAACGATGGTAAAGATTTGATGGATTATTTGACCGATCCAGAAATTACGTTACCTCATATTTTGTTTTTGGATTTAAACATGCCATATATGTCTGGCTTTGAATGTTTAAAAATGATTAGAGCTAATAATAGATTTAGAGATGTTTCTATTGCAATATATTCAACTTCGTCATCAGAGAAGGATATCGAAGAAACTTTTATAGAAGGTGCCAATATTTACATTAAAAAACCTAATGATTTTACTAAGCTCAAAAAAGTGATAAAAGAAGTTTTAAATATTAATTGGCAATTTCACTCCTCAGGTTTAAATAAAGAAACTTTTTTCTTTAGTATTTAAAAAACTGTAAATGAAATTACTTAAATTATATAAAAATACTCAAATATTTAAGATTGCTTTAGTTATTGCAATTTTAGTAGTAGGTTATATTGCTTCTGTTTTTTATAATCAAATGAAAGCTCTTGATGCATCGGTAGGTCTTATAGCAACATCGACCGAGACGCAACTAGAGCTTGAAAAAGTACTCTCTGTGTTGAGTATGTACGAAAATAATTTGAGAGGATACATCATTACTAAAGATGAATCCTATCTCTCTAAAAGGTTTTTAGAAAAAGGGGAACTGCAACGCAATATATCAAAAATTAAGTTACTAGTTTCTGATAATCCAGCTAGGGTAGCTGACCTTGATAGATTAAACAAGATGGTTGATCGTCGTTTTGAATTGTATCACGAGACCTTACTGTTGTCTAAAAGTGAAGTTTTTGAACGTGAAAGGTTCCACGCTAAATTAAAAGAGAGCAATAACTTTACACAATCCATGAAAACATTTATCTATAAGACGATAAATGCGGAAGGAGATAAAATAAAGTTTCATAATGTAAACCATCAATTTGAACTTGAGGATTCCATAGTGAGTGCTTTTTTATTAGTTATTCTCTCTTTGTTAATTCTACTCTTGTCTTTTAATAAGATGAATGTAGATATTGTTGAGCTTAAAAAGTCAAACGATGAGTTTAGGTTGTTAAATCTATCCTTTAATAATGCTGAAAAAATTGCTGGATTTGGACATTGGAAAATAAACGGTAAAACCGCTGTGTATTCTTTTTCAGATAACTTTTACCGACTTTTAGGAGAAGAACCACATGCTTTTGAGCCCAAGCTTAGCAGTTTATTAAAATACATACATCCAGATGATGTTGATTATGTTGTAGAAGCACATAACAGCTCGTTTGAAAAAATGGAATCGACAAATATCATGTTCCGCTATGTCTTGGCAGATGGAAAAATAAAATATATCAAGTCTATTGGGACTTTTGCTAAAAACAGCAGTGGTGATATTATTAAAACGGGTGTTGTGTACGATATGACAGACCAATACGAAAGAACGCTTGAGCTTGAAGAAAGTAATATTGAGCTTAAAAGTATTAATGCTGAGCTAGAGTCTTTTAATAACATTGTAAGTCATGATTTGCAGGAACCGTTGCATAAAATTCAGATGTTTATTTCTAGAATAGAGGGTAGCGAGTTTGATGCTGTTTCAGACAAAAACAAAACTTATTTCTCAAAAATAAAACTGTCTGCAAGTAAGATGCAAACATTACTCATTGATTTGGTTAATTATTCAAGAACTATAAAAGGAGATAAAGTTTATGTAGATGTTGATTTGAGAGATACGATTCATCGTGCCATTGATGAGTTATCCTCTGATATTGAAGATAGAAATGCAACCATTAAGTTAGGGACAATGCCACGAATGAAGGCAATTTCTTTTCAATTAGATCAACTTTTTATTAACCTTATATCAAATTCACTAAAATACAGTAAGGATGATGTTGTTCCTAAAATTAATATTTTTACAGAGGACATCTTTGAAAATGTTTATTTTGGAGATAAGTTGATTCTTGACGAAGAGTACCATAAAATAGTAATTAAAGACAATGGTATAGGATTCAAGCAGGAATATGCAGATAAAATCTTCATTTTATTTCAGCGTCTAGAAACGGATCCTAAATATACAGGAACAGGTTTAGGATTGGCTATTTGTAAAAGAATTATAGACAACCACAATGGTTTTATAAAAGCCGAATCAGAGCCAAATGTAGGTACTACTTTTTCAATTTTTATGCCTAAAAGCTAGTTCACGGTTTTTCTCATAGTTTTTTTACTATTCACCTGATTGATTAACAATCTACATGCCATAATCCCGTATTTTTTACCTTTTAATAAGAAAGTTTATTACTTAAAATTTAAATCTAATTAGATGATAACTATTATTGAGGCTACGTTAACTGATCTACCTATAATTAAAGATCTAGCTTATAAAATTTGGCCATCGACCTATGGCGCAATCCTGTCAGAAAAGCAAATAGTTTATATGCTTGCTTCTTTTTATTCGGATGAATGTTTAAAGGACAATGTTATAAATAAAGGACATCGCTTTCTATTAGTCAAAAAGGACGGAAAACCTATAGGATTTGCAGCCTATGAGCATAACTATCTTAATCAATTGGTAACACGAGTACATAAAGTTTATATGTTACCGGAAACCCAAGGGAAAGGGTATGGCAAACTTGTTTTTGATCGAATTGATAGTATAGCCATTGCTAATAAAATGAATGCCATATCGCTAAATGTTAATCGCTTCAATACAGCTTTACGATTTTATCAGAAATTAGGGTTTGTAATCGTGAGAGAGGAAGATATAGCGCTTGACCACGGCTATTTAATGGAGGATTACGTTTTAGAAAAAAAAATAGTAAAGTTGTAATTGATAGTGAACTAGATGAATTACTTTAATTTTTAACTAAATTTTTCTTGAGATAGGTTTTACCATTTATGATTGTCATTTCGACAGTCGTGATATTTCTAATATCGTCCAGCGGATTTTTTTCTAAAATAATAGCATCAGCTGCTTTTCCTACTTCAATTGATCCCCAGAGTTGTTCCTCATTAAAAAATCGAGCAGGAGTTATTGTTGCTGCCTTTAATATGCTAAAGTTATCTATTCCTGCTTGCGACCAATTGTACATTTCTTGATGTAGGTTAAAACCATTCATTTGGAAAAAAGTACTAGGATCACTTCCCATTAGTAATAAGCAATTGTTGTCACTTAGTTGTTTTAGTATTTTTTGCTTGTACTCAAAAACAGGTAGATTTTTTTGCTGGTTTAAGAGTACAGTAGCAATACCTTGTTTAAGTAGATCTGCTTTGTATTCCGTGTCCCATTGGTTTACATATTGTTTTGGTGCATTGTCATAGACAAGTCTATTTTTATATACGTTGGGATATTGCAAATTTTTAGACATAATATCCCAATCAAGAGTTGGACAGTTGTAAACCTCTTTTTCTTTGGTGAGTTCTATAGTTCGTGCTAATTCGCTAGTATTTGAAATTTTATCATAACCTGCCAGGTGTTCAATACTTTTATAACCTGATGTAAGTACTTTTTCTATGTGTACTCCCACTGGAAAATGACCACATACGATCACTTGGTGCTTGTTCGCAGCTTGCATTAAATTGTCAAACACTACCTCATTAGCTACACTTAATACTTTTATAAAATCAAAATTGTTTTTTTTTATTGTAATCATTAAGCTATCAAATTGGGTAGCATTGTAGTCAATGTCTCGAGTAATACTATGGCTGTAATATAACTTAGGAGATATTGTCGATGAGTTACTTTCTAATCTGTTCTTTAAAGCTACTAGTGGCGTATTTGTATTCATGATGCGTAAGCGAGTTATACCAGCCGCAACATTCTCCATAAGTAGTGTGTCAACTTTGGATGGAATAGGTAAATGACTGTGCATTTCGGCTAAGCCCGGCATCAAAAACTTCCCTTTTCCATTTAGTATTGTTGTTTTTTTGTTTTTAGGAAGTTCTTTAAAATCCGCAATACCTTTTATTTTACCATTACTAAATAATACACTTGTATTTTTAAGTACTTCACTATTTGTCATCGCAATTACGTTGATGTTTTTAATGATCAAGTCATTTTGTTGCTGTGCATGAGTACTATACATACTTAGAAAGTATAGTGAAATTATAACTGCATACTTCATATTTTTATGAATTTAATGAATTTCTATTTTTAGCTGAGCTTCTATTATTTAGTCTTTTTGAACAGTTTAAATTCTGTTTTTATAGTTGGTTAAATTTACTACTAAGAGTTAATCATAGTAAAAAGAAAAAGTCATGAAACAAGAATTAAATAATGTACTTTTCTTTTTGCCTTATCTAGTAGCTTCTTGTGCATTAGTTTTTATAAATACAGCTGTGGTTTGGTAATTCCCATTTTTTTATAATTCGCTTCATTCATCTCAAAATGCATAATTGTCATTTGGTTCAAATACTCTTTTAGAGGTTCTAAAAGGTATTTTTTTCGATTCAGATCAACATTTATGGAATCCATGATGCCAATTTTTGGAATTGCGCGTCCCGTTCTGTTAACGTCGTAAGTCACCTGTGTTCCAAATTTTTGTTTCAAACCTGCATTAACTTGTACTCTGTCATAAAGGAAAGCATAGTTAGTTGCGTTTGTGTTTTTCTTGTTTACTTGTTTGTCCATCGCTACGAGTATTTTTTTTTGAAAATCGGGATATTTGTCGCTGTGCTGTACGATTAACCAAAAAATATTTGATCCGTCCTTACCAATTTCTTCATAACCTAGAAAACCATACTGATTGAACATTTTTTCGACTCTAGTTTTATTTGAAGTATAGGTACTGTCTTTGTAAGGTATCCATTTTTCTTCCCAATTAGAGGCAGCTATTTGATCTGACTCTTCCATCTGTAAAAGCTCTTTATTCAAAGACAATTTTATGGCAGTAGTCAGTTTTTTAGAACAGCTTGTCATTATTAGAATAAAAAAAAGAAATAGAAAGGTTTTCATAATTATGTATTGATTGTTAAATTTAAATAACAATCAAATATAGGATTCTTTTAAACGTCTAGCAAAATGTATGTGCTTGTGCAACTACATTCTTGCGGTATAGCCCTGATCGCAACGGCATCCTTTGCCTTACTCTATTTTTTGAGAGAAAGGCAAAGATATAGTGAAGAGCAGGAGTATGTGTCTCTAGTAGTACTGTACAGCTGCTCCCAAGAACTAAAGATCTAAATCACGATTATATCGTGTTTCGTAAGTAGGCCTTTGATGCCTTCTAGTGAAAACTGCGCTTTTTTGATTTTAGTCCTGCTGGGATCGATACTATAGTTGTGGCTCGTTCTAAAATCAGCTTTATTTGCGATTGCTCTATCAAATTCAGCGCGATACAAATCACAATTGTCAAAAAGAACATTCGTTATATCAGTAGCCATAAAGTCGACAGCTATGAGGCTAGTGTTCGAAAATGTAGTTGCTTTCATTTTAAGTGCATAAAATTTTGAAAAATCCAGTTTCGAGTTTTTAAAATGGACCTCGAAGATAAACTTGTCGCACATGGCAAAATTAACGTCCTTTATTTGGCAGGAATTAAAATAGGCCGTTCTAAATGCTACATGGTTAATTTTTGTGCTGTTAAAGTTACAGCGATTAAAATGACAGTCGATAAAGATGACAGCCATAAAATTACAAGCTGAAAAATCACAATTTGTAAAAGTACAAGATTCAAATTCTTTATAATTAATCGCTTCCTCACTATAGGTTTGGTCGTTGTATTGCTTGTCTAGATTGTATGCAACCATGAATGTAATATAATTGGGGTAGTGTCAGCTTTGATTTAATGCTGTTGCAAATTTACTATTAATCCTATCATAAGACTAATTAATTCTATTTACTTGTTTTAGTAAAATTTAAAGAAGTCGTACTGATAATTGTGTTTTTGAAGTTGAATTGGCAAATATTTCTCAAAATCCATAATAAGTTATGATAATAATGGCTTTAGAGCTTTATTTTTTACTTTTAAATAAGAAACTGATTAGTGTTGTTAAATTGTAAATAGTTGTTTAACAATGGTTTGTGTTATTTTGTTACTGCATATAATTCAGCAGTCAAACGATTTCGTTGAATTTTACTTAACAAAATCATAAAATTTGATTTGTTTTTTAAAGTTTAACTACTTTTGAGGTCTAAATGAGAACTTCCCTTTTAATATTATTCTTCGCTTCATTCTTCTGCTTTGGGAGTGCAAATGCGTTGCATAAAAGAGTCGAATGTTCTTCTTCTCTTTTTACGCAAAGTCAAGGATTGTATCAAAAGCAAAATAATGTATCAAGCAACACAAATTTGCACACTATGATTGCTGCGCAGGCAGAATTATTTTTAGTTGAGGAGAGTTGCAACACTGATGAGGCACCTCAAACATTTTTTCCTGCAAAGAGTGATGTTCTAAAAAACACTTATACTATACTTGTAGAGACTATTATTGTTAAAGACAATTCTAAGGGATTTAACAATTTTCAGTCCTATTATGGTTACTCACAACCTATTTACATTTCCCAGAAGGTACTGCGAATTTGATTTCTTGCAAGCAGTAAAACCTTTTTTGTATCTTTTTTTGACCTTTCTGAAATAGATTAACAGGTGTGCGATTATTGTATCGTACCAATTGCTGCATCCTAATTTTATCCAAAAGAAAATTTTAATCAAAGAAGTCATATCCTCAATTCATAATAATCATGAAGAGAATTGTTAGTATACTTGGGCTAGTAGTCCTAATTAGCGCAGTGAGTTGTAACTCAAAAATAGAAGAAAAAGAAGTAGCAGAAACATATACAGCTACAAATCCAATAACCATTGATACTTCCTTCACTAAAGAATATGTCTCACAAATTAGATCTGTCAAAAACATCGAGATTAGAGCGCTCGAAAAAGGGTTTTTGCAAAAGATATATGTAGATGAAGGTCAATACGTAAAAGAAGGACAACTATTGTTCAAGATATTACCGACAATGTATGAAGCCGAATATCAAAAAGCAATTGCAGAGGTAAAGGCAGCCGAAATTGAAATGCTAAATACAAAAGTACTTTCGGATAAAAATGTAGTCTCAAAAAATGAATTGGCTGTAGCCAAAGCAAGATTAGATCAAGCCAAAGCCGAATTAGCGATGGCTAAATTTCATTTATCAGCTACTGATATCAAAGCACCATTTTCAGGAACTATTGACAGAATACCTAAAAAACTAGGAAGTCTAATTGACGAGGGTGAGCTTTTAACCAGCTTATCAGATAACAGTCAAATGTTTGCTTATTTTAATGTATCAGAGCCAGAGTATATTGATTATCAGACTGATATTAAAAATCGTGCAGATTCTAAGGTTGGTTTACTATTGGCTAATGGAGCTCAATTAAAATACAAAGGAAACGTAGAGGTAATTGAAAGTGAATTTGACAGTGAGACAGGAAATATTGCATTTAGATCTCGTTTTCCCAACCCTGATAAACTATTGAAAAACGGAGAAACAGGAAAAGTTTTAATGACCGTTCCTTTAAAAAATGCCTTAGTAATTCCACAAAAAGCTACTTATGAAATTCAGGACAAAAAATTTGTATTTGTAATTGACAACAAGAGCATAATACACTCGCAAGAAATAAAAATTAAAGGAGAAATTCCTGATTTATATGTTCTTGAAAGCGGATTGAAATCTGGCGATCAAATTTTGCTTGAGGGTATCCAAAAAGTAAAGGAGAATGACAAAATTAAATTTAAAGCTATCGATGCTGGGAAGGTGATTTCAAATCTAAGACTAAAAGCAGAATAAATTAATCGTAAAAAATAGATAAAATGTTTAATAAATTTATTCAAAGACCTGTTTTGTCGATTGTTATATCGCTCATAATAGTTTTCTTAGGGGTATTGTCAGTGCTAAACTTGCCAATTACCCAATTTCCTTCGATCTCGCCTCCAATGGTAAACGTTACCGTAGATTATCCTGGATCAAATGGCGAATTAATGATCAAGTCGGTTATTATTCCGCTAGAAAGAGCTTTAAATGGTGTTCCAGGTATGAAGTACATGACTTCAGATGCAGGTAACGATGGAGAAGCGAGTATACAATTGGTGTTTAATCTAGGAACTGATCCTAACCAAGCGGCTATTAATGTGCAAAACCGTGTTGCCTCAGTTACCAATAAGCTACCGCCTTTGGTAATACGTGAAGGTGTGAAAATCACGCGTGAGGTTCCGAGTATGTTGATGTACGTTAACCTTTTTAGTACAGATAAGGATACAGACCAGAAGTTTTTATATAACTATGCCGATATTAATGTCTTATCCGAATTAAAAAGGGTAAATGGCGTAGGATCAGGGGATATCTTAGGAACAAGAGAGTATGCTATGCGTATTTGGTTAAAACCAGATCGTATGTTGGCCTATAAAATTTCATCTGATGAAGTAATGGAGGCTTTATCTAGTCAAAGTCTTGAAGCGTCACCGGGGAAAACAGGAGAAGCATCAGGAAAGCGATCTCAAGCTTTTGAGTACGTATTAAAATATTCAGGTCGTTTCACTACTAAGGAGCAGTATGGAAACATTATATTACGTTCTAGTGCTGATGGCGAAATACTTCGCTTAAAGGATGTTGCCAATGTAGAGTTTGGAAGTTCGATGTATGATATTTATTCTAATTTAAATGGTAGACCATCGGCAGCCATTGTTCTAAAACAATCTTTTGGTAGTAATGCTAACCAAGTGATTTCAGATTTAAAAACAAAACTAGAGGTGATCAAGAAAAAGTTCCCGAAAGGAATGGATTATGAGATATCCTATGATGTATCTAAATTTTTAGATGCTTCGATTGAGAAAGTAATTCATACGCTAGTTGAAGCATTTATTTTAGTAGGCTTAGTTGTTTTTCTTTTCCTTGGAGACTGGAGATCAACTGTGATACCGGCAATTGCGGTTCCTGTGTCATTAGTTGGAACGTTCATGTTCATGCAACTTTTTGACATATCGTTAAATTTAATTACACTGTTCGCTTTAGTTCTAGCAATTGGAGTAGTAGTCGATGATGCAATTGTTGTTATCGAAGCCGTACATGCCAAGATGGAGGAGGAACACCTGAGTCCTTTGAAAGCGACTAAAAAAGCAATGCACGAAATTGCAGGTGCTATTATAGCGATCACTTTTTTGATGGCAGCGGTATTTATTCCTGTAGCTTTCATGTCGGGACCGGTGGGTGTTTTTTACCGTCAGTTTTCGATCACGATGGCGACAGCAATTATTCTGTCCGGAATTGTAGCCTTGACATTAACGCCAGCTCTTTGTGCTATGATGTTAAAAAACAATCATGATGCTCCTAAAAAGAAAACACCTATTAATAGATTGTTAGATGGTTTTAATAATAATTTTAATATTGCTACAGACAAGTACCAAAATTTATTAGGTAAAATTATCAGCTTAAGGTCAGTAACTTTCGTAATTCTGATAGCTTTTTGTGCTGGAATTTGGATTACAAGTAGCACGGTACCTTCTGGATTTATACCTAATGAAGATCAAGGTATGTTTTATGCAATTATTCAAACCCCTCCAGGATCATCACTAGAGCGAACGAATAATATCTCGGAAAAATTACAAAAAATAGCTGAAGGAGTCGAAGGCGTAAAATCAGTTTCATCACTTGCAGGATATGAGATTTTGACCGAAGGCACTGGTTCGAATGCAGGAACTTGTTTGATTAACTTAAAAGACTGGGATGATAGAGAGCATTCTGTTCAAGAGATCATGACCGAATTAGAGGAGAAGTCAAAAGATATTCCAGGTGCAAATATTGAGTTTTTTCAGCCACCCGCTGTACCAGGATATGGAGCTGCAGGAGGTTTTGAGCTACGTTTATTGGACAAAACAGGTTCCGGAGATTACAAAAAGATGGAGCAAATCAATAACGACTTTGTTAAGGAATTGAATAAACGCAAAGAACTATCGAATGTGTTTAGTTTTTATAGTGCGAGTTTTCCGCAATTCATGATGAAAGTCGATAATGATTTGGCACAGCAAAAAGGTATCTCTATCGAAAACGCCATGAATACCCTATCAACTTTGGTAGGAAGTAACTACGAAATAAGTTTTATCAAGTACGGTATCAATTATAAAGTAATTGTACAAGCTGCGCCAGAATATCGCGCATTACCAGAAGATATTTTAAAGCTGTATGTTAAAAATAATCGTGATGAGATGGTACCTTTTTCTGCTTTTATGAAGTTAGAAAAGGTATACGGTTTATCAGAGATTACGCGACACAATATGTACACATCGACAGAGATTAGTGGTGCGGCAGCTGTAGGATATAGTAGTGGTACGGCTATTAAAGTTGTTCAAGAAGTGGCTGCAGCCAAATTACCACGTGGTTATGATATCGATTGGGCGGGTATATCTGCAGATGAGGTGGCACAAGGAAATCAAGCGATTTGGGTGTTCTTAATTTGTCTAGGCTTTGTATACTTGGTTCTAGCGGCTCAGTATGAAAGTTTTATTTTGCCTTTAGCTGTTATCCTATCCTTACCCGCAGGAATTTTTGGAGCTTTTATTTTGCTAAAAATAGCAGGTTTAGAGAACAACATCTATGCACAAGTAGCGATGGTTATGCTTATTGGTTTATTAGGTAAAAATGCAGTATTAATTGTGGAATATGCCATACAACGTCATGCAGCAGGCAAAAGTGTATTAGAGGCAGCTATGGAAGGCGCTAAAGCTCGTTTCCGTCCTATTTTGATGACTTCGTTTGCGTTCATTGCAGGTTTAATTCCGTTGGTTTTTGCCTCGGGACCAGGTAAAATTGGTAACAGAACCATTGGTACAGCCGCAGCAGGAGGAATGCTAATAGGAACCTTATGTGGTGTCTTTATTATTCCTGGACTCTACTACATTTTTGGTCGAATAGCAGAGAAATATAAGTTGGTTAAACACGAAGAAGAAAATCCATTAACAGAAGAAATTGATAACAATGAAGTTCACAAATAAAAAAAGTATTGTATTAGTTATTGGTATCTTGGTAGTAGGTTGTAAAGCGCCATCAATGGTAGAGAGTACGTCTTCAACAGTAATTCCAGACGCTTTTGTTACTACTACAGATACAGTAAATACAGCTAATGTGCAGTGGAGAAATTTCTTTAGAGACAAAGAACTGCAGGCATTAATTGAGACGGCTTTGCAAAACAATCAAGAGTTACTCATTACATTGCAAGAAATTGAAATTGCAAAAAATGAAACGAGAATGAAAAAAGCAGCTCTTTTACCAACTGTAGGTTTAAGAGCAGGAACTGGAGTAGAAAAAGTAGGACGATATACAAGTCAAGGAGCAGGAGATGCAACTACTGAGATTACTCCTGGGAAAGAGTTTCCAGATCCTCTAACTGATTTTACAGTTGGAGCCTATGCGAGCTGGGAAGTAGATATCTGGAATAAATTACACACCGCTAAAAAAGCTGCTGTGTCAAGATATTTAGCGACTGTAGAGGGCAAAAATTTTGTTCAAACTAATTTGGTAGCCGAAGTGGCTAATTCGTATTATGAACTGCAAGCATTAGATAATCAGCTTTTGATAATAAAGCAAAATATTGCTCTTCAAAAAAGTGCCTTAGAAATTGTAAAATTACAAAAAGAAGCAGCAAGAGGGACAGAGTTAGCGGTACAAAAGTTTGAGGCAGAAGTATTAAAATCGCAAAGCTTAGAGTTTGATATCAATCAAAATATCAAAGAGACCGAAAATAAAATTAATTTCCTACTAGGCCGCTTTCCTCAAGAAATTAGCCGAGATAGAGGATCTGTTTTATCTGTCGTACCGCAAGTTATAGCGTCAGGAATTCCGTCACAGTTATTGATTAATCGTCCAGATATCAAACAAGCTGAGCTAGAATTGGCTGCGGCTAAATTGGATGTAAAAGTAGCTCGAGCTGAATTTTTTCCTTCTTTAGGAATTTCAGCAGGTGTGGGATACAACGCTTTCAAAACATCGTATTTATTCAAGTCACCAGCTTCATTATTGTATTCGTTAGCGGGAGACCTCGCAGCTCCGTTGATTAATAGAAATGCGATCAAAGCAGAATTTAGCAGTGCTAATGCGAGACAAATACAAGCCTTGTACAATTATCAACGAGTAATTTTAGTGGCATTTTTAGAAGTGTCAAATCAATTGTCTAGAATAGATAACTTAGAAAAAAGCTATGCGCTTAAGGCAAAACAGGTAGCTGCGTTAGATAAATCGATCGCTGTTTCAAACGATTTGTTTAAATCGGCTCGTGTAGATTATTTCGAAGTTTTAATGACTCAAAGAGATGCCTTAGAGACAAAACTAGAATTAATTGATACGAAGAGAGACCAGCTGAACGCAATGGTGACCGAGTATAAAAACCTAGGCGGAGGTTGGAAGTAAAAAGTACTTGTATTAGAATTAAGGAAAGGTCGAAATTTATTTTCGGCCTTTTTTTATTTTCTTACGAAAGTTATCGACAAAAAAAGATAATAAATTTAACACAAAACGTACTTGTAGTATCGTTCAAACTTATATTTTTGCGATCTAATTTAATACAAGACACTATGAAAGATTTATTAGTAAAAATCAATGCTGAGATCGAGACGTTTAAAGTTGAATCTGAATCTCTTACGGAGAAAGGAATTAAAGCTGCAGGTGCAAGAGCTCGTAAATCAACTTTAGAAATAGAGAAACTTTTAAAAGAGTTCAGAAAAGTTTCTATCGAAGAATCAAAAAAATAATATTTTTTTATTTTTTACAACCCCGTTTAACATCGTTAAACGGGGTTTTTTTTATAGATTCAATCTCGCTAGATTACTTACTTTTTAGGCGTACTGTATTTTTGTTGTTTTGTTGGTTAGTTAATTTTATAATGCAAGATTGCATTAATAGTTTTCTTATTAAGTATGATAATAGTACTAACGCACGAGTTGAACACAGCGTTTTATTTTAGGTGATTATCTTTCTTTATTAAATGAAATATAACCATAAGTATAAATGTTCCTTGTGAATTTTATAGATAGTCTATGTACCATTTATGAAGTGCTACAGATTGACAAGTGCATGATAAAACAAGAATTAGTTAGAAAACTGCTTAATGAAACTTCATTTTAGCGATGCATTTTATTTTACAATCCATAACAATATTATATTCTAATTAAATTGATCATTGTCAAGTTAGAAAATTAGTAACTAGGAAAGGAATATAGACTGACAAGATGGAACTTTTATGCATTATACGTATCGTAGCTGCATCGGATGTGATTCTTTTTTAGCAGGAAACATAAATTAGAAGAGATTTTTAAGTACAAAAAAACCGTCTCAAAATTGGATTAAGACGGTTTGTAAATGCAGTTCAGGTGCTTTTAAATAGATTTTTTAGCTAAGTACCAATCCACCATTTCTAAATTACTCTTTTTTCTTTCAGCTAATTCTTCTACTGTTTTTGGAGCAGAAACAATCACTTTGTCACCAGGTTGCCAGTCAAGAGGCATAGCTACACTATACTCGTCTGATGTTTGTAAAGCGAGTAGAGAACGTTTAATCTCTGCCATATTTCTACCCACATTTAAAGGGTAATACATGATTAAACGTACTTTACCTTTAGGATCCATTATGAAAACGGCTCTTACTGCAGCAGTTTCACTTTCTCCTGGTTGAAGCATTCCGTATTTTTTTGAAACTTCCATACTAATATCTGCAACTATTGGAAATTCAAATAAAACACCTGTTTTTTCATTTACGGCATTGACCCAAGCAATGTGAGAGTGAATGCTGTCAATACTTAATCCCATTAATTTTGTATTGTGTTTTGCAAAGAAATCTTTTTCTAAAGCAAACCCACTCATTTCTGTAGTACAAACTGGAGTGAAATCAGCAGGGTGTGAAAAAAATACAACCCAACTTCCTTTATTATATTCTGAAAATTTTATTTTTCCTGTAGTGGTTACCGCTTCAAAATCTGGAGCCATATCACCAATTCTCGGCATTGAAATAATTTGTTCTTCCATTTTTATATGTATTTAGTTGATTATTTTATAGTTCAAATTTAGTGTAGATTCAGTAACTGTTATGTGACCAAAGTCATGTTGTAGTAATTTAATTTATCGTAAAATTGTAATTAATAGTTTTTAATTATAGTTGTATTAATATAAGCTATTAGTAAAAAAAGCCTCTTGTGATAAATGTTACACTTCTTTTGGCTATTAATAAATAGTTTTACAAAAACTTAAAGACCCATCATGAAAAAAATCGTTATACTTTTTTCGGTAGTGCTACTTTTTTCTTGCAATAAGAAGAAGCATTCCTATCAGGACATTGATAAAACACCAAGTTTTGCTTACCAACCGCAGCAAGCCAAAGACTTAATGGAAAAACACTGTTATACCTGCCATAGTCCCACTGCAGATGAGGTCGAAGGTAGAATCGCGCCGCCATTTGTCGCTATTAAAGCACGATATATTGAAAAGGAAGGATACAACAAAGCCGAATTTATAAAAGCAGTTTCTGAATTTGTAGCAAATCCTACAGATGATAATGCGTTATTATATGGAGCGGTCAGAAAATTTGGCGTAATGCCAAAACAAGTTTTCCCCGATAGCGCTACCGTAAAAATTGCCGCATCTATGTATGATTATAAAGTGGAAGCACCAGTATGGTTCAAGGAACATTGGCAAGGTCACGGAAATAACGATTGGGAACAATCAGGTAAAGAGTTTGTTACTGCTGCAAAAGAAAAGACTTATGCAGATATAGGTTTAGAATACGCATTGGGAACCCAAAAGGTTTTGGGTAAAAATCTAATGGGAACCATCCAAAAGAAAGGAACGATTGAAGCAATGGCTTTTTGTAATATTCAGGCTATTCCATTAACAGACAGTATGTCCGTTAAATACAATGCAACAATCAAACGAGTTTCTGATAAAAATAGAAATCCAAACAATAAAGCAAATGCCGAAGAATTGATTTATATCGCGCAATTCAAGAAAGATTTAGCGGCTAATAAAGAGCCTAAACCAGTTATAGTAGAGAAAGGCAATAAAGTACATTTTTACTACCCAATACCAACAAATGCCATGTGTTTGCAATGTCATGGTACGTCTGAAAATATTAAACCAGAGGTACAAATGAAAATAAAAGGATTGTATCCAAATGATTTGGCAACGGGTTATAGTGAGAATGAAGTAAGAGGAATGTGGAGTATTGTATTTGATAAAAAATAAGTTATGGAAGAGTTAAGAATAAAAGAGGTTTGCCCTACAAGCACATTAGAATTAATAAAACGCAATTATCTATTGCTCGATGTTCGTGAAGAAAAGGAATTTAATCAGTTCTCATTTGATGTTCCGCGTGTATTGCACATTCCAATGAGTGCATTGGCTTTAAAAATGAACGAAATCCCAAAATCAGAGAAAGTAATTGTGGCGTCTTTAAAAGGAGAGCGAAGTTTGCAGGTGGTATATTTGTTGCATGATTATGGTTTTGACAATTTGTTACATATGAAAAAAGGACTTTCAAAATGGGTTCAGAAGGGATATCCAATAAAAGGTGAAACCACGATTGAAGAAAAATCATGTTGTGGAGGTGAATCAAAATGCAAATAAAATGACAAAAAAGCAATATATTTTTACGGGAGCTGGAGTAGTAGTGGGCTTAATTGCCGGTTACGCCTATTATCATTTTGTAGGTTGTGCATCAGGTACCTGCGCCATTACCTCAAAGCCGATAAATAGTACTTTATATAGTGGTTTAATGGGTGGTTTGTTATTTACTATGTTTGTAACTTCACCAAAAAAGAAAGATACATTATGAGTAATTTTTGGAATGAACGATATGCTGAAAACGAGTATGCTTACGGAATTCAGCCCAATCAATTTTTTGCAGAATCGATTTTTAAATTGCCTGAAAACGGAAAAATATTATTTCCTGCCGAAGGAGAAGGTCGCAATGCTGTTTTTGCAGCAAAAAACGGATTTGAAGTTTTTGCTTTTGATACAAGTATCGAAGGTAAAAAGAAGGCCGATAAGTTAGCTAATGATAACGATGTAAAAATTGATTATCGCGTTGGAATACTAGATGAATTAGATTTTGAACCAGCTTCTTTTGATGGAGTTGTCTTTATTTATTCTCATTTTCCAAAGGCTATCAGAGCAACAATTCACCATCAAATTGAACAATTACTAAAACCGAATGGGGTTGTAATTTTTGAGGCATTTAGTAAAGAACAATTACAATATCCTTCTGGCGGACCAAAGGATCTTGAAATGTTGTTTTCGGAAGAGGAGGTAAAAGAAGAATTTAAAAATATAGCATTTGATTTGTTGCAAACCCAAATCATCGAATTAAGTGAAGGTCCTTTTCATCAAGGGAAGGGATCAGTTGTTCGATTTATAGGTAAGAAAAAATGATAAAATCTTGGAAAGATTATTTATTTGTAAGCATACAATTCCTATTATTTGGATTGTATGCTTTTGATTTTTTACCACATTTTGAACTTCCACAACCAGTAAAATACATTGGATTAGTGGTGGCCATTATTGGTTTTCTTATTTCAGCACTTTCGGTCTTGCAACTCAACAAAAATCTAACTGTTTTTCCAACACCTAAAACAGATTCTGAGTTAATCACTTTTGGAATGTACAAACTCAGTCGACATCCTATTTATACAGGACTAATCTTGTTTACTTTTGGATATGCCTTTTATAAAGTTTCATTTTTAAAATTAGTTATTGCTCTAATTTTATTGCTTTTATTTTATTTTAAAACAAATTATGAAGAACAACAATTACTTAAAAAATTTTCTGATTACAAGGAGTATAAGAAAAAAGTAAACCGATTTTTCCCTAAAATCAAAAAGCCTCAAGAATAACTTGAGGCTTTTTTGAGTTTTAAAATTTATAGTTTACAAATAGCGTAAAGTTTCGACCAGGTTCCGTAATAGGAACTCTTCCAAAACCGGCTACATTGTTGAAAGCAAAGGTTAAATGGTTGTTGTAATATTGATCAAACACATTTAAAAGTCCCATTCCAATGGATACTGATTTTATAGGTTTGTAACCAATGTTTAAATCCATTACTTCATATCCTGCGGTAGCAATTTCATCATAGCTAGTTGAAATTTTGTTTTGTTTTGCTGTCAAAGTATATAATGCTTTGGCCCAGAACTTCTTGTATTCATAACTCAATTTTAATCGCGTTACTAATGGCGGAGTTAGCGGTAAGCTTTCATTAAAATCTTTGTTTTCTGTATAAGTGTACGAAACCTCTGTTCCAAAATTAAAATTCTCATGGAATTTAATGTTTCCGTAAGCTTCAAAACCCGTTTTTAATGCTTTGTCAATATTTCTAAAAACTTTGGGATTTACAGGTGGTGTTGTCGAGTTGTATTTTCGAGTTAAAGAGGTATCTACAACGCCTAAAATATAATTTTCATAAATAGAATAAAATACTGAAGTTCCATATTGAAAGGAATTAAAGAAACCTTTTAAGTTTGTTTTTCCATCAAAACTCAGTTCAAACTGATTGTTTACTTCCGGTTTTAAATTTGGATTTCCGACATATTCATAAGCATCTCTTCCAATGTTTAAGAAGGCGATAAAACGTTCTTCAATATTGGCTGCTCTAGTGCCTCGACCAAAAGAAGCTTCTATTTTATAATTGGGATTAAAAAGGTATTGATACGAAACCGTACCACTATACAATGTTTCGTTTCTTTTTTCAAAATCTGGATACAAAGCAGCATAAGTAGCATCTAAATCATTCGCATCAGAAGTAATAAAATCCAAACGGGAACCAATAGTAATCCATGATTTCTCTGAAGCTTTAATTTTAGTTTCTGCAAAATAACCAAAATCATTGGAGAAACTGTCTTGCCAAACTTTATCATAATAAGCTAAAGGTGTTGCAAGCGTAGTTCCCATCATATTAACTTTGACTAAACGATCTCTGCCACCTTCTCTGGATAAATTGACCATATCGATTCCAGTAAACAAATTGACTTTGGAGCCTAAACTCCATTCTGTTTCAATTTTCCCACCATAAGTTAACGTATTTACTTTTGACACGGCTTCTGAATTTGCAAAAGAAGCTCTTCGGGAATTGGTCATAATATGATCTACATACGAGTAGTAAACCTTAGAAGTCAATCCTGTAAAATAGGTATTATTTGTTTCTAATTTGTAATCTAAATTAGCCATCGTACTATTGTCCTCGTCGGTGTCCATTGGTAGGCCTGCGTGTAGAACATCACGTCCAAAATTTTGACGTAAAGTCGCTTGCAAACGTTGGTTATCTGAAATTTGATACCCCGTTTTTAATCCATAACTAATACTTCTAAACGAGGACGGAATTTCGTTTTGATTTCCGTCTTTATAGTTTCCATAATCGCGATAACTAAAGTTGCCAGAAAAGTCAAACTTTTTTATCTTACTATCTAAAGTAAACATATTTACAGTCGAATTTCCGTTGCTTTCATAACCAGAAGAAAGACTTCCGCTAAGGAGCTCAGTGTTGTTAGCCGGAGATTTTGAAACTAAATTGATAAGTCCTGCAAAAGTGTTTCCATAACGAACCGAAAATGGCCTTTTATGATTTCGATTTTAGCAATTTCTTCTGGATTAACCAAGGTAGTTACAGGATCCATTCGGTTGGGACAGGCATGAAACGCTTTGGTTCCACCATCTATTTGAACATTTAACTGTTCGTATTGAGAAGCTCTAAAAGCGGGGTCAATAGCATAATTTCCTCTTTTGATGAGATGAAAACCATTGATATCTTCAAATAATTCACCAGAATTTTTAGGCTGCACTACTTTTTCAGAGAAATCCTGTTTAACAATAACTTGGGCAGGGTTTTTTATGGACGAACCCGTAACAAGTACTTCATTTAAAAGGGTCACTTTGGTCGTGTCTATTTTTTTTGTTGGATCTTGAGCATAACCGTTTAGCGTGCCTAATATAGTTAAGGCACAAATAATTTTTTTCATTTTCATAATTTTGATTAAACTTTCTAGCTATTAAGCTGTTGCGATGTTAAACCAAATTTTGAGGAGGATGTTCTGAAGGATAATTTATTTTAACCTGAAAGAAGTCTTTTTTAGAATAGATCTTTTTCTTTTGTGAAGGAATTAGATAAGAAATAGGGTGTTGAACGAAGTCGTTAAAAAATAAAACGTCACGATCTGCCAATGATTTTTTTGAGGAATCCTGATTGTCCTGTTCTTTATTTATCTTTTTCAAATGACATTTACCGTTGCATTTCAATTCCGGTTTTGCTTTGTTTTGGCAAAACTGCTCCGTAAAACTTTCATTAAAAAAAGAATATTCAAATTGTAAAATAGTCGTTTTCAAATTAAAACATACAATGCTAATTATGATTAAAAAGATAAAACTATTTTGAATTGATTTATACATTTTTGATTAAGGTTTTGTTTTACAGCGTCTACTTTTTAAATGCTATTTCATTATTGACTTTTAGTAAAAACAGTTTTAATAACTAGTATCATCTAATACTACTTTTCCGTTGAAAGTTTTATATAAAAAGTAAAAGTACCCTGCTAATAATGGTGTTCCTATTAATACAATTGTTAACATTATGCCTAATGACTTTTGTGATGATGCTGCGTTATATATAGTAACATTATATTTGGGGTCGATGGTCGATATTAATAAAGTAGGATAAAGTTGTATTGCAACTAATGCTAGCAATAAAGCCATGGTTAATGACGAAAACAACAATGCTAATTTATAGCGTCTTTTAGAAGCTAAACGTGGTACGTTAGCAACTGCTAAAAAAGATAAAACAGGAGCTATAAAGAATATTTTATTGTCTCTAAAGGTTTGGGTCACCTCGGGAATAAAAATCAAGGTGTACATTGAAGTCATTGCAAACGCGATGATGAAAAACAACATTCCTTTTTTTAGCAAAAATGTTAATCTTGTATGCAATCGTCCTTCTGTTTTTAACAATAGATAGATAGCACCTTGAGTCATGAATAACGCTAGGGTAGTAAATCCCACCATAATTGCATAAGGATTTAAAAAGGAAAAAAATACTCCTCCACTATATCTGTAGTTTTCTCCAATAGGAAAACCTTGCAATATATTACCTAAAACTACGCCTAGTAGAAATGCGATCATAATACTAGATATACTGTAGGCATAATCCCAGCTTTTACGCCACCATAGCATTTCCTCAGCGCTTCTAAACTTTATAGCTGCAGCTCGTAACACATTAAACATTAAAAAAAGCATGAAGGGTACGTACATTGCTGATAGCATTGTGGCATACATAACTGGAAACCCTGCAAACAAGGCGCCACCACCTATCACTAGCCAAACTTGATTTGCATCCCAAACTGGCGCAATAGCATTAATAGCTACTCTACGGCTTAAATCTTTTCTTAAAAACAAATGCCATGCACCTGCCCCAAAATCAAAGCCTTCTAGTATAGCGTAACCTGAAAACAAAAGTCCAATTACTAAGTACCACAATGTGGGGTAGTCGATTCCTAAAAAATATTGCATAATATGTATAATTTATGATTTATTGAAAACTTACAGGTTCTAATTGTTCATCATAAGGTCCGTGTTTAATTTTTTTATTCATCATGTATAAAAATAAAACTAGTAGTAAGGCATACACAATTGTAAACATGACTAAGGAGAATACAATTTGATTAGCAGAAACTTCTTGCGAGAAAGCATCACTTGTTCTAAGGTGTCCATACACGACCCAAGGTTGTCTTCCCATTTCGGCAGCAAACCATCCTACTTGATTGGCAATTTGAGGTAAGATTACCGCATAGGAGAAAACCCACAGTAACCATTTTGTTTCAAATAACTTTTTTTTCCACCACATATAAGAAGCAAATAATGTCAAAAAGATTAATCCCATTCCAATTGCAATCATGATGTGATAAAACTGAAAAATAGCATTGATTTGACCCGGTCTATCTTTTTCAGGAAAACTGTTCAAACCCCTAATTGGCGCATTAAAATCTTGGTGTACCAAAAACGAAAGTCCGCCTGGAATTCCTAATCCTGTAACTTTCTGACTTTCCTTATCTACCGTGCCAAACAAATATAAATCTGCGGGAGCTGACTTCTCGAAATGGCCTTCCATAGCAGCTAATTTTGCAGGTTGATTAACAGCAACACCATCTGCAGAACTATGTCCCGAAAGTAATTGGGTTAACGAAACAATAGTGGCTACTGTTAAGGCAATTTTAAAAGCTTTTTTTGATATTTCAACATATCGCCCTTTTCGCAAGTAATAAGCGTGAACACTGAGTACTAAAAAAGCACCTGCCAAAATAGCACCTTGCCAAGTATGAACTAACCTATCCATACTAGATGGGTTAAATACCATTGCCCAAAAGTCAGTTACTTCAGCACGAGCTTGCAAACCTTGGCCTACTATATGATAACCTGCAGGAGTTTGCTGCCATGAATTTGCAACAACAATCCATACGGCAGAAAACATCGAACCAAAAAAAACTCCAATAGTCGAAACCAAGTGAACCCAAGGTTTTACTCTATGCCAGCCAAAAAGTAGGACACCAAGAAAAGCACTTTCTAAACCAAACGCAAATAGACCTTCGGCCGCTAAGGCGCTACCAAAAATGTCACCGACATAGCGAGAATAAACTGCCCAATTGGTACCAAATTCAAATTCCATTATAATTCCTGTAGCAACACCAATACCAAAGGTTATCGCAAAAATTTTAATCCAAAAACGAGTCAAAATTTCATATTCTTTTTTCTTCGTTTTTAGATAAAGACTTTCCATAATAACCATTATTAAGCCAATACCAATACTGAGCGGAGGATAGATATAATGAAAAGCGATTGTAAAGGCGAATTGAATTCGCGCAAGGATTTCTACATTCATGATTAGATATTTTTAATGTAAGTAGTAACGGTTTTTAAGCTTGTCGTTGCTAGAAGTTTGTTGTTTTTAAACTAGATCGTAAATACTTTGCAATGCTATATAAGGTATTTATTTGATTATTGATATTTTGATTAAAAGCTGTATTTGATCCTATTGAAAATAGCATTAAATTTTTGTTAAAGGTAAATATATACTACCAATGCTTGTGTTACAATTGTTACTTTCAGTGCATTTTTACAATTTATTCGTTATTGTTTTTTCTAACTATCTGGTAATGTTAATTTTATTTTTTAGGTTCAATTAGTTAAATCTTACTATCGCTGTTAAACACAAAAATAAATAATTATCCTTAAAGAGATACCAATTATTTATGAGTATGAAGTTATCTTCTTCATACTCATAAATACCTCATTAAGAATACACTGCCTCTTTTTTTCTTCGTTTTTGTAGCCTGTGGGATATTGAGAGTCGTTCTAATGACGTAATAATAAATAAAAAAGAAGTCAGTAAGAATTTACTTTTTATGACCAAATAGGATCTAACTTCCAGAACTGCATTTGTGGTTTATTTTAATCTATGACATTTATCAGAATAATTCTATTTAGATAAAAAGTACCATTATTACCGCTTTTAATTCCATAGGAAGGAAAGCTATTTATTTGAATTTTGTAAAATCATTTTAAAGTGATTAATTATGAAATTTCAAATGCAAAAATTGTCGTTTTTAAACAAAGGGAAAGTGCTTATTTTCCTATTTGCACTATTTTTTCAACCTCTATTAGTAAATGCTCAAACAGTTGAAGGGGTTAGTTTTTTTCCAAATAAATCAATTGGTTTTATTGGTCTAATGGTATCGCTAGTAATTTTAGCGGTTATATTAATATTCTTTTTGGTACTAAAATTAAATGTTGTTGCTACTAATTATTTGCAGGATAAAAAAACAACCTCAAAAGAAAATTTTAAAAAGTATCTGAGTAATTTAACGGGTTCAGAAATAGAAAGTTTAAAAAAGATAAAAAATAGTAAGAATACGGTTTTGTCTATCTTAATAATTGGTTTCTTATCATTATTCCCACAAGTAAGTTTTGGTCAAACCGTTATTGCACCTGCAAAGCGGGAAGATCTTTTTTCAGAGCCTGGAGTACTGATAACTTTAGTGTTGGTTTTCATCCCATTGCTTTTGGCTTTAATGTATTTATCAGTCAAAGTATATAAAGGATTTAATAATTATTTTAACTCACAAAGACTTAGTGAAGCAAAGGAATTTGCCGAGTATATTGCTGATCCAGAAAAAATTCCTGCTATTGAAAAATTGGAGGAATTAAAACAACAACAAGAATACAGTCTATCTTCCAATGAGTTGTCTGGCGGAAAAACAGCAAATGACAACAAGGGCTTATTAAATAATGTAAGTAGCGAAGTGAATTATCGCTTTTTTGCTAATAAAAGACCCCCTATAAAAAGACCCAAAATTGATCCAGAATTAACCAAATTAATCTTGTGGTTCCTTGGTACAGCTGTGTTTTGGCTGTTCGTAGGGAGTAGTGTTGGAGAATATGTGGGAATTAAGTTTGTAGCTCCCGATGCAGATACTTACAGTTGGTTAAGTATTGGTAGACTACGTGCTGTTCATACTAATTTAGTATTTTGGGCTTGGTCTACTATTGGTATAATGGGATTAGGGTATTATATCGTTCCAATGGTTAGTAATGCGCCTTTGCATAGCATAAAAAATGGATGGATCGCACTTGTTTGTGTCAATGCGGCAATGTTTGTGGGAGCTATTACAATAATGGCTGGAATTAATAATGGGGGAGGAGAGTATCGTGAAATTATTTGGCCGATAATGGCAGTTTGGGGATATGGATTATTACTTACCGTTATTAACTTTATAAAAACAATTGCAAAAAGAACTACGCATGAAATTTACATATCGAACTGGTTTATTGTAGCGTCTTATATTTTTATTTTAATTGTAGCTACACTTGCTTACATCCCTATGGGACAAGATGGTATTGGCGAAACAATTGTACAAGGTTATTATATGCATCAGGCGGTGGGAATGTGGTTTATGTTTTCTATGTTAGGTGTTCTATATTACATTCTTCCTCAGCAACTCAATAAGCCTATTTATTCCTATAGTTTAGGAGTTTTGGCATTTTGGTCACAAATTCTGTTCTATACTACAATTGGTACACACCACTTTGTTTTTAGCGCTTTACCATGGTGGTTGCAAACGGTAGCAATTATTGGAAGCGTAGGAATGCTAATTCCAGTGACATCGGGTACTATTAATTATTTAATGACATTTAAAGGATCTTGGAGCAAAGTGAGTAATAGTTATTCCTTGCCTTTCCTTTTAGTAGGTGTTATTTATTATTTCACGGGCTCTTTTCAAGGAACAGCAGAAGCATTTAGATCAACCAATTTAATCTGGCACTTTACGGATTTTACCATTGCACACTCTCACATTACCATGTACGGTATCATAACCTTTCTATTATTTGGAAGTATTTACGCTATTGTTCCAAGACTTACAGGAAATGAACCGCCACAATTGGGAGTTGGTATTCATTTTTGGTTGGCATTAATAGGTTTACAATTTTACACTATTCCATTAATGATTGGTGGTACTTTAAAAGGTTTAATGTGGGCTGAGGGTAAGCCATTTATTGATAGTGTAGTAATGATGGCACCCTTCTGGTTGTGGAGAGCTATTGGAGGCTCATTAATGTGGCTTTCTCATATTGTTCTTGCCTATAATATGTACAAAATGATGCAAACCAATACAGAGATTGATGTAAAAGAAAAAGCATTTGAAATACTCAATCAAAATCTTGAATCTAATTCGGTAGAACCTAAAAATTAAATCCCAATGAGCATATTTCACGATCATAAAAAACTCTTTGCCATTGCAACTCTTTTGTTTGGTATATTGACACTTTTTGTAGCAGTTTTACCTTCTTTGTATAATGAATCAAATAGTGCACCTTTATATGGGAGTATTCCACTTACAGAAGCCCAAGAAGCAGGTAGACAAATTTACATTAGTAATGGTTGCGTAGGCTGCCATTCACAACAAGTTCGAAATGTTGATATGGATAAAACATGGGGAGACAGACCCGGAATTGCTGCTGATTATGCCTTAAGTACTCGAAAAAGTATTTGGCAAAATGCAGGAACATTAATGGGAACGGAGAGGACCGGACCTGATCTAACAAATATTGGATTAAGGCAACCTAGTATAGAATGGCATTTAGTGCACTTATACAACCCTAGGACAGTAATGCCAAAATCGATTATGGCACCTTATCCATGGTTATTTGAAATTAAAGATGTGGCTGAGAAAGGAGATGTTAAAGTGAATGTTTCAGCAGAATTTATGCATGGCCAAAAAGGAGTGGTAGTGGCTACTCAAGACGCATTGAATTTAGTGGCGTACCTACAATCCTTAAAACAAGTAAAACTACCTGATGGTACACCAAGCCCCGAATTTTTATATAAAAAGGAAAAAGTTGAAACAGGTGCGGTTGCTGGTAGTGCTAAACCTGAATTAAACGGCAGTGATTTGTATGGTGCCAATTGTATGGCTTGTCATCAACAAAATGGGGAAGGACTTCCTGGAGCATTTCCACCATTAAAAGGGAGTAAAATAGTATTAGATGATAATCCTGAAATTATGGTAGGCATTATTATGAATGGCTATGACGCTCGAGAAGATTACGGTGTGATGCCTGCAGTAGGTACAAATAATGGTTTATCTGCCGATGAAATAGCAGCTATAATGAATCACGAGAAAACGAGTTGGGGTAATAATGTTAAAAAAGTAACTCCAGACCAAGTTCAGAAATTAATGGATCTTGCAAAATTAAGCGCTCCTAAACCTTAATAAAAATGAAAAAATCAATATATACATTTATTTTATCCACATTTACGATGGCAATTTATGCTTGTCCGATGTGTGAAAAACAACAGCCTAAAATTTTGAGAGGTATTGCTCACGGTGCTGGTCCGGAAAGTAATCTAGATTACGTTATTGTATGGACTATGGTAGCTTTTGTTATCATCACGCTATTTTTTTCGTTGAAATATTTAATAAAACCTAAAGAAAACGAAAAAAATCATATAAAACGAAACCATTTAATTTTTGAATAATATGGATACTAAGAGCAAAGTGATTATATTTGTTGATGACGAAGAGCAGCCTATTGGCCAATTTGATACACCAGTAAATTTTGATTTGGATACTCGCAAGCTCACCGATGGTTTGCACCAACTTAAAATAGTGAGTAAGGATCCAATGGGAAAAGAAGGAATTAAAATTGTTGCTTTTACTGTGAGAAATGGCCCCGCAATTACTCTTGACGGATTAAACGAAAATGATATTGTTGATGGGGTTTTACCTTTAATGGTTAATGCCTATGGGAAGGGGAATCAAAAACAGTTTTTAATAGATGGTAGTGAAACTCCCAAAAGTGTTCCATCATGGCTATTTGCCGCTATCATCGTATTTATAGCTTGGGCAATCTATTTTACAATAACTTCATTAGGATAGTAATCTATGTGCGAAATTCAAAATATTAAATGTAGTGAGGTAACGCAAAACGAATTAAAATTTGCCATTTATCATACGTCTGATTTCTTGCCTTTTATGCAAAAATTAAATATTCCGCATCGGCATAACTATTATATGATTTTGCTAAATGAAAAGAAGTCTGGAACACAATTAATCGATTTTGAAGAAAGGGCAATAGAACCTCTATCCGTCACTTGTTTGTATTATGGACAAATACATCAATGGTTAAATTATGATGATATTGACGGCTATATATTAGTTTTTGAAGATGAATTTTACGCACTTCGACATAATAATTATCAATTGAGTAAATTTTCTTTTTTTAGTTATCGTCAGGAATTACCCTATGCGCAAGTCGATAAGGGTAAATTTGAGCATTGGAAAAACATCGCTATATGGATGCTAGCGGAATATAGTGCTAAAGATAAAGATTTTGAAAAAAGCATTCATTCTTTACTTAACTTATTGTTAATCGATTTAAACCGACTCTTTGAGCCTAGTACAATTAATTCAGATCTAAAACAATCTTTACAAATGATTCATCATTTCGAAGAATTAATAGATAAACATTTCAAAGAAAAACACTTTGTTAAAGATTATGCTGCAATGATGTATGTAAATGCCAATTACCTCAATGCTGTTTGCAAAAATGTACTTCAAATTGCTGCGGGTGATTTAATTAGAAATAGAATTTTACTCGAAGCAAAACGATTTCTTATTCATGAGAAAAAAACCGTAGCCGAAATTGCCTATATGTTGGGCTTTGAAGATAATTCTTATTTTGGACGTTTTTTTAAAAAATATGAAAATTGTACTCCGGATACCTTTAAGAAAAAGTATTTGAACTTTAGTTAACGATTAAAAATACCCAAAATTATTTTTTGGGTTTCTTTTTTTCAAATTCCAATTTGTAAATCAACCAACCAAATCCTACAACCAAATGTAGTATTACAATGCCAAAAATGATCTTTTCCATTTGTTGCTGATTTTAGTACGATTTTAAAATTGTTGTCATTAATGTGATCTATCCGATAAAATTACAAAAAACTTTGATTTAGAGGGTGTGTTTTGAGAAGTTAATTCCTGCCAAAGTTTAAAATTCACCTCTCTTTTGTAGTTTTACCGATCAAACTATTAATTGATATTTTTACTTCTTTTGTAATTATCTTTTTTTATCTAATTTGTAAAATTATTCCTCATTTCATTAAAGATAGTTAGTAGGTAATATGTAGCTAGTGATTTTATTTTTAGATTTTAACATAAAAAAACTCCAAATTTTCATTTGGAGTTTTTTGTGACCTTGACTGGATTCAAACCAGTAACCTCTTGAGCCGTAATCAAGTGCGCTATTCAGTTGCGCCACAAGGCCATTTGCAGTGGTTAATAATAACCTGATTGCGGGTGCAAATATAGGCATAAATGTGTAAATTGCAAGCGTATTATTAGATAAAAATTAAAAAAAATGACATTAGAAAATTATATACGTGATATTCAAGGTTTTCCAAAAGAAGGAATTTTATTTAAAGACATCACTCCCTTGCTAAATGATGCAAAAGCAACGAAAGAATGTGTGAAAATTTTAGTAAATGGTCTTGAAGGAAAGCAAATAAACAAAGTAATAGGGGTAGAGAGTCGCGGTTTCCTTTTCGGAATGTTGCTAGCGCAAGAATTAAATGCAGGGTTTATTCCTGTTAGAAAACCTAAGAAGTTACCCTATGAAACTATTTCGGCTAGCTACGATTTAGAATACGGTTCGGATACCTTAGAAATTCATGTCGATGCCATTCAAAAAGGAGACAGAATCCTTATACACGATGATGTTCTAGCCACGGGAGGTACGGCCAAAGCGGTTTGCGAACTAGTAGAACGTTTGGGCGGTGAAATCGTGCAACTAAATTTTTTAATGGAGTTAACTTTTTTAAGTGGAAGAGAAAAAATAAAGGAATACCAAATTTTTTCGGCTATCAAGTATTAATTTACAGCTCTTGAGGTAACGTAGTAACGGTACCCAATAATAGCCATCTGCCACTTTTTGGCTTTGCTTAAATCTAAACCTTGTTTGGTAAAACTAGGTAAAAGTAATCGGTTGAAGTATGCTAAAATTTTAAACATATTTTTTTGGTAAAGATATAAAAAAAGCCGCTCTAGTGCTAGAGCGACTTTTTTGATTTGCTACTTGCTTGCTTTTAGCTTAGCCTGATACGCTTGCATTTGTTTTTCATAAACCTCCATTTGCTTTTCAAAAATTTTCATCTTAGCATTAAAAGGTTCCATTTGTCTGTCAAACTCCTCCATTTTTTTATCAAATTCGGCGATGTCTGGTTCTAATGCTTTCATTTTCTTCTCGAACTCTTCCATTTTTTTTTCAAAATTAGCCCATGCTTTTTTATCGCCTGTATCCGGCGAGCCTTTTGGAGCGAGTGGAGCTTTAGGGAAATTAGGCGCCTTTGGAGTTTTGAAATTAAAAGTTGGAGGCGTAGGAGGCGTAGGTGGTTCCGGCACACTTACTCGGTTGTCCACGTAGCTTTTTGTAATAATGTTTATAGAATTGGTCGTGCCAATACCATTTTTTTTCACATCTACAGAGGTTATATCATTTGGACTCAAAGCTTCGGCTTCTAGCGCACTAACTTTTTTTCCATTAACATAATACTCGGCATTTTGAGGTGCTGTATTTTTATCCGTTGTGGTATACACTTTTTTTACGGTGTAAGTCCCTTTTGGTCCCTTTGTACCAGTTAGATTGGTAGGGTCTGTTTTTTCTAAATCTAATTTGTCTGCGTCTTGATTGTTTTCAAAAATGCTTATTGAATCTGATTGTTGTTTCTTTGTTGTAATTTGAATTGTTGACGTAGTTTCCCCTTTTGTAACATTCATCGATTCGATAGTATTAGGATCAGTACTATCCAACTCTTTTTTTGTTACTTTTTTTCCGTCAATATATATATCTGTATTGGGATCAATACTTTTATTTTTTTCGGTTTCAATTTCGATTTTTTTATTCTTTTTAATGCTGTCTTGGTTTGTTATTGCCGATGTCGTCGAAAATTTGTAAGTTACAGCTGAAGTACTTTCTTTTGGGGCTTTTACTTGTGCAACTACCTCAACTTGGTACAAAAGTGTAAAACCTACAAGTGCCGGTACAATAACCGTATATTTCCATGCTTTTTTTTGGTGGGATTGATTTTTGTTTAACATAACGATTCGTTTTTTGATTAATGATTGATAAAAGGGATTCGTAAGAGCAACGCAATGCTCTTGTGTTGTAATTTTTAAAAGGGTAATTTGATAGGCTTTCTTATCTGATATTTTTTTTAAAGCTTCGCTATCGGCAATAAATTCAAGATTCTGAATCATTGCTTTTTTATACATCCAAACAATTGGATTGAACCAAAACAGAATGCAAAATAGTCTTCCTAGTAACACATCGGCAGAATGGTATTGTTCGCTATGTACTTTTTCGTGCTCGATAATATTTTGAAGTTCGATAGCAGTGTACAGTTTTGAATTATAAACAATAGTTTTGAAAAAAGAAAAGGGAGCACGATTTTCAGGGCTATCTATAAACTTGAAATCATCTTGATTTGCAACATTTTGACCTTCAACTATTTTGCTAAGACTATAAAAATCTACGCCAAACTTAGTCAGTAAACCCAAAGCTCCTAAACTATAAGCTAGTGCTAAGGCTATGTATATATATCTTTTAGTATGATCCTCGTTAACAAAAGATCGTTTGGGTAAAGACGACCAATCGTAAGCAACAGGATTAGGATCAACCCAAACTATTTTAGTAAAAATAACTAAAGGCAATACTACTGCTGTTACCAAACCAGCTAAAAGAAACCATCTATTGGCCGTAAAAAATGTTTCTTTACGCAGTAAAAGGTAGTACGCAATAAAAAACAAGAGCAGTAAGCTGCAAGATTTAAGTATATAGATTGCAATTGGTTCCATATCAGGTTGTTTTGGTATTGACTTTAAATGTACAAAATTATTTGGCCGACTCTTGGTTCTCAATCATGGCTAAAATTTCCCTTAACTCAGCAGCTGATATCTTTTCTTCTTCTGCGAAAAACGATACCATATTTTTGTAAGAACTATTAAAATACGTATCAATTGCCGTACTCATAAAACGTTTTCTATACTCTTCAATAGGAACAATTGGGTAGTACTGATGCGTATTTCCGTAGGCATTATGCGCCACATAACCCTTCTCTTCCAGATTACGTACAATAGTTGACAAGGTGTTGTAGTGTGGTTGATCTTCGGTGATTTCAGCCATTACTTCTTTTACAAAAGCTTTTTTAAGCTTCCATAAAATCTGCATGATTTCCTCTTCTTTGTTTGTTAATTTTTGCATCTTTTTATTTTTTTACAAATTCTTTTGTTTCAATGTAGATAATTCCATTGATAGCTTGCTCACCAAATTTTCGTATAGCCAATTGTTTACTTTTTTCACCAACACTGTCTATCTTTTCAATGCTTATGTTTTCAATTTGATCTGGCTTTAGTTGATTCAAAATTTCTACACTACTTACTTTTCCATTTATAATAATTACTGCTTTTTTGTAGTCAACATCTTTATTGATTTTAACATTCTCTAAGTTGTCTTCTCTGCTAGCTATTCTATATTTTATTTCCGACTCTTTATCTTCTTTTTTATCACTGAAATTTTTAATTGTATTATAGCTTACTTCAGAAACGCCTATTTTTACTTCCCAACCTTTGTTAATAGGTTTTGGATCCCCCAAGTCCTTACTAGATTTAGAGCTACCTTTTTTAGTTGTTATTTCAAATGCTCCATTTACTCCCTCTACGCCATATTTTTTTTCTGCTAAAGTAGCTGGCAAAGTAATCGATGAAGCAATTTCTGCATCCATATCAACTTTAATTAGGTCGTTCTTATTTTGTTTTTGGCCATCAATTACAATAAGGTATTCTTTTCCATTTTTAGTTGCACTTGTGATACTCCAAGATGGATAAGGTGACGATGAAGAAATCATTTCTACTTTTGGCTCATCGTCGTTTTTATCTGAATTATTCTGTTGCTTATTCACAAAATCCATATGATTTTTTAAATGAAGGTTCTCCTTACTTGAGGCACTAAAACCAAAACTGATTTGATTTGATTTGTCCTCTTTTGCAAAAATATCAAAAGGTTTTATAGGTTTGTCTTCATTGACTTGATATGTTTTTTTTACTCCAGTTTTGTCTTCCATACGAACTAAAATAGCCGTAATTTCATTATTTCCATCAACTTTGAGTTCTGTAAATGTCACATCTATTCCATAAGTCGTTTTAAAGAATTCTTTTTCAGCTTCCAGATCTTGTTGGGTCGATTTAGACGTAACATGCAGCGACACTGTTATAGGCACATTACTAATTTTGAAATCACTTTCTTTCTCCTGTGCAACTACTTTTACTTGAAATAAAAGCACGAATGCAACTAAGGCCGGGAGCACTAAAGCATATTTCCAGGAATTGATTTTTTTTGATTGATTTTTGTTTAACATGATGATTCTTTTTTTGATTAATGATTGATAAAAATGATTAGTGATAGCCACACAATTTTCTTGGGTAGTAATCTTTAATAGGGTTAGCTGATAGGTTTTTTTGTCTGCTATTTTCTTTAATGCTTCCTTATCGGCAATGAACTCAAGATTCTGAACCATCGCTTTTTTGTAAAGCCATACAATTGGATTAAACCAAAAAAGTATACAGAATAATCTTGAAAATAAAACGTCGGCGGTATGATGTTGCTCGCTGTGCACTTTTTCATGTTCTAAAATATTTTCTAATTCGATTGGACTATACAAGGATGAATTGTAAACAATAGTATTAAAAAATGAAAAAGGAGCAATATTTTCATTAGTATCGATAAATTTAAAATTAGCGCGACGCTTAGCTATTTTGTTCTTTAAAGTTTTGTGAAGAAAGTAAAAATCAAATAGGAATTTAGATGTAAATAAGAATACACCGAGACCATAGCAACTGACGAAAATCAAATTCCAATTGATTTCAAATGTCTTTTTTTCAATTGGTTTATTAATTGGTATTTGAGACCAATTAAAATCGACTGGGTTTGCATCAACGAAAGTGACCTTAGTATAAAAAAATAAAGGTAAGACTGCAGCGGTCAACATACCTAGTATTAAATACCAGCGATTACTTAAAAAAAAGGTTTCCTTTCTCAAAAGAAAATAATAAGCTATATAAAACATTACTATCAATCCAGAAGATTTAAAAAAGTAGATGTAAAGTGTTTCCATAATTTTAATAAGCTATATTAAATTCAAATTGTTATTGTGGCGTTATCCTCTTTAATCCCGATAGCTATCGGGAGCGGGTTAGGCTATTCGGCTCTATCTCTCCGTTTTACTTCGAGGATGCCGCCTGCTATCCTTAACGCATAACAAATATACAACTATAAATATAGTTTACAAACTAAATTTATAGTTATTTAACTATTTTTTAAGTTTACGAACTGTTTTAGATACAAAAAAGCCTTCGCTTATCACATAAACAAAGGCTTTTACTGCAAGCAAAAAAATACTGTCGCTTATACTAAATGCTGTTCTTCTTTAACTAATTTCTGAATCCAAATACAGCATGCTGCCGCAGCGATACCAAAACTACCCATTACAAACCAATTCATTTGATAGCCTGATCGTGCTATTATTTCTAGTCCCGACTTAGAGCTAATAATATGCGCTAAACTAAAACTCATCGTGTACAACGCCATATAGCGACCTTCATGACCCTTTGGAGCTCTGCTCAAAGCAAAAGTATTCGAAAACGGAAAAGCAAATATTTCACCTACCGATATAAAGATCATGCTAATGACCAGTATTCCAGCCCAAGTATTAATGAGCAGTAGGTAAAAACTAAAGGACATTAGTAGTACTCCCCAAAGTATGATTTTTAATTTCTGTACTTTTTTACGTTCAAAGTAACCTACGAAAGGCATTTCAAGAGCAAAAATTAAAAGCCCGTTTAAGGTCATTAATAATCCAGTTTGAAACTCAGTCAGACCAAATTGCTCGCTATGATACAAAGGCAGTGTAGTAAACAACTGAAAGAAAATCATGGCCGTGACAAAACTCACAAACAGGAAAATCCAGAAAATTTTGTCCTTAAAAACAGAGCTAACAATCACAATAGGCGCATTGCTATCCGTATCAATTAGCCTCTTTTTCTCTTTCACTAATAAGGCAAACACTACAATAGCGATAATACAGGAGGAGCCATCGACCCAAAATAAACCTTTGTATCCCATTCCCATGATTATTAAGCCACCCAATGCAGGTCCTGCCGCAAATCCTAGATTAACCGCTAGTCGTACTAGAGTTAATGCTCTAGTTCTGTTTTCGGGTTTGGCGTAGGTAGCAAGAGATACAAACATAGCAGGTCTAAACATATCAGCTAGTGTCATAATACTAAACATCCCAAGGCACAATCCCCAAAAGGATGTGATGTACTGCAATGCAAAAAAGAAAACTCCACTTGTAAACAAACTAAAAACCATGATTTTGTAAAAACCAATTTTATCAGATAATTTTCCGCCTAGCCAAGAGCCAAGCATCGATCCAAACCCAAAAGCTACCATAATCCAGCCTACTTCTCCATAGGTAAATTGAAGGTCTTCTTTTAAATACTTGGACAAAAAAGGCAATACCATTGTTCCTGCACGATTGATAAATGTAATAATGGCTAGTATCCAGATTTCTCGCGAAAACCCTTTGAAATTATTTATGTATTGTCGAAAAGCGTTTTTAAGCATGGGGAATTTCTAATATCTCACAAAGGTAATCAACTTTGTCTCTTTGTTACTTTGTCTCTTTGTTACTTTTAAACTATTTTTGCTAAAATCAATATCATGAAAAATATACTTTCAATACTCTTCATCTGTGTTTTTACCTTAAGTTTTGCTCAAGACAAATTCGATCTCGCAGCAGTACAAGAATTCCAAAAAAAAATCAATGAGGAATATGCTAACCCAAAGGAAAGTCCGTTAATGGCTGAAGATCTCTCAAAGTTTCAAAGTTTAGATTTTTTTCCTATCAACGAAAGGGCCTATGTTATTGCTCAGTTTGTACGAACGAAAAAAGAAAAACCGTTCAAGATGAAAACTTCGACATCAAGAACTCCTGTTTATATAAAGTATGGTGAATTAACTTTTACATTAGAAGGAAAATTGCTTAAGCTAAATGTGTATCGTGACATAGAATTATCTAAAAAACTAGGTTTTAAAGACCATCTTTTTTTACCTTTCTCTGATTTAACGTCTGGAAAAGAAAGTTATATTGGAGGAAGATATGTCGATTTGAAAATACCAAATGGGAATACGATTGTTATCGATTTTAACATGGCTTACAATCCGTATTGTGCATACAACTATAAGTATTCTTGTCCTTTAGTGCCTTTAGAAAATGATTTAGATGTTGCGATCAATGCAGGTGTCAAAACGTTTCATTAATAATGGAGTATTTTAATTTACATACACATCAGTTTACCAATGATGAATCGGTTGTAGAGTTGGTCAATCAATATCCGTGGGAGTTTGACGAAGCCGTTACAATCTATTCTATAGGTATTCATCCTTGGTATATTGAACCTAGGCGGTTAGAGAGTGATTTTGAAGTACTGAATCAAAAAATCTTAGGTGAAGGATGTCTTGCTATTGGTGAATGCGGACTAGATAAGCGAATCGACATTGCTTTGGACTTGCAACAATCTGTTTTTGAGAGGCAATTAGTTTTAGCGCAAAAATACGATAAGCCAGTTATTATTCACTGTGTAGCAGCATTTCAAGAACTAATTGAGATTAAAAACAAATTGAATATCACGGTTCCTTTAATTATTCATGGGTTTTCTAAAAATATACAATTAGCAAAGCAGCTTCTTGACAATGGATTTTACCTTTCATTTGGAAAATATTTAATAAAAAATCCCGAATTAGAGTCGGTTTTTACTGCTGTGCCAAATGACCGATTTTTTTTAGAAACAGATACAACTGATCAAACTATTCAAGAAGTTTATGCATTAGCAGCAAAATATAAAAAGAGTACAGTAACAGAATTACAAGAGATGGTCTCAACCAATTTCAATTCTGTTTTCAAAAACAAATAAAAACAATAATTATTCGGAATTACAGCAACAGGTTTTAATTCCTAAACAAGAAACAATAAAAATGGCAGAGTGGACAGAGAGAGCTGAACTATTATTTAAGAAAGAGGGTTTAGATAAATTGCAAAAAGCAAATGTGTTAGTAGTAGGTCTTGGTGGAGTAGGATCTTTTGCTGCCGAATTTTTGGCAAGAGCAGGAGTGGGGACAATGACTATTGTAGATGGTGATGTCATTGACATTACTAACATAAATAGACAATTACCAGCTTTACATTCTACAGTAGGCCAGCCTAAAGTTACCCTTGTAGGTGACCGCTTAATGGATATTAATCCAGAACTAAAACTAACGCGTTTGCAAGAGTTTTTATCACCTGAGCGTGCGCTTGCGACAGTAACAGCTGATTATGATTATGTATTAGATTGTATTGACAGCATCACACCGAAGTTAAACTTAATTATTGCAGCGAAGCGCAAAAGGGTGAAGATAATCTCAAGTATGGGAGCAGGAGGTAAAATGGAAGCATCGAAAGTTAAGGTAGCTGACATTAATAATACAGAGAATTGCTTTTTAGCAAAAACCATTCGCCGTCGCTTAAAAGAGCATAAAATAGATAAGCTAAAAGTAGTCTTCTCTTCTGAAATACAAGATGACAGCAGTTTAAAAATGACTGATGGATCTAATTTTAAAAAGTCGTTTTACGGAACTAATAGCTATATGCCAGGATTGTTTGGTTTGTATGCTGCAGAGACTGTTATTCGTTATTTGTTAAAAAAAGAGTAATTGATTCTAAATAATAAAGTAAACGAGATAATCTCAACTACTTTTTAAAATTTTCTTTAATATGATACGAACAGTAATCTTTGATATGGATGGCGTTATAGTAGATACAGAGCCGGTACACCGCTATGCCTATTTTACGCAATTTGCAGAATTAAACATAAACGTCACCGAGGAAATGTATACTTCATTTACTGGCTTTTCGACTAGAAATACGTTTCAGAAAGTAAAAGAAACATTTGGGTTAGTGCAGGATGTCGAAGACATGATTCAGCGCAAGCGTACGATCTTTAACGACGCTTTTGATACGAAAAAAGATTTAGAGTTACTAGAAGGTGTTCGCGATCTTATTGTAGATTTACATGGTAATGGCGTGCAATTAATATTAGCTTCATCTGCCTCTAAAGTTACTATTTCACGTGTTTTTAATCGTTTTAACTTAGACCACTATTTTTCACATAAAGTAAGTGGAGAAGACTTTCCGAAGTCTAAACCACATCCTGCGATTTTTGAGCATGCGGCTAGTCTATCGATAGCACCAAAAGAAAATTGTATCGTAATCGAAGACAGTACAAACGGTATTAAGGCAGCAAAAGCGGCAGGTATTTTTTGTGTTGGTTACAATAGTTTGCACTCTGTGGCACAAGATTTATCAGAAGCGGATGTGATTGTTAATCATTTTAAAGAGCTAAATTGTAAGGTAATACAAGAATTAGGTTCCAAATTAAGTAATAATTAACAAATTAGAATTTCTGAATTCGTAATTTTGGAAAAATAAAAATCAAAAAAGATAAAACATGAAAAAGATTCTCCTTGCTTTAGTGATTATAATCACGCAGTTTACACTGGAAGCACAAGTAAAAACTCCGCAAGCGAGTCCAAAATCTGTTATTAATCAAGTGGTGGGTCTAACAGATGTAGAAGTAGTTTACTCACGTCCTTCTGCTAAAGGAAGAGCTGTTTTTGGTAATTTAGTTCCTTTTGGTCAATTATGGAGAACAGGTGCTAATGAAAACACTACAGTTTCATTTAGTGATGATGTTATGATTGATGGTAAAACATTAAAAAAAGGAAAATATGCCTTGTACACTATTCCAAGTATTCAAAGCTGGGAAGTGATCTTTTACACGGCTACCGACAATTGGGGAAATCCAGCTGAGTTTAAAGAAGCAAACGTAGCGTTAAGAACAACTGTTAAGGAAGAAGCATTGCAAAAAGCAGTGGACACTTTTACGATTGGTTTTAGTGCATTAACGAACAACTCTGCAAATTTAGAGATCTCTTGGGAAAACTCATACGCAGCAATAAAATTTGAAGTTCCTACACAAAAAATAGCTATTGCTAGCATTGAGAAAGTATTAGCAGGTCCATCTGCAGCTGATTATTTTGGGTCAGCTCAGTATTTTTTACAATCTAATGGCGATATTACAAAAGCAAGAACATATATAGATAAAGCTTTAGAATTAAGCGCTGATAAACCTTTTTACTACCTACGTTTAAAATCATTGATTCAAGCAAAACAAGGAGATAAACAAGGAGCAACTGAAACCGCTAAACTTTCTCTAAAAGCTTCAGAGGTCGCAGGGAACCAAGATTATGTAAAAATGAATAAAGATAGTATCTCTGAATGGAGTAAATAATATCTTCATTTGTAACAATAAAAAAACACCAGCAGTAGCTGGTGTTTTTTGTTATACTAATTTGCTGCTTTTTAAGCAGGTATTTGTTGGCTTAAGCAATGTAGGGTGCCAAAGCCCCAAATAAGATCAATGGCACTAATCCCTATAATTTCACGATCCGGAAAACAAGCCGCTAGAATATTTAAAGCTACTCGATCATTAGGATCGTTGAATGTTGGCATCAAAACACAGTTATTCAAAATTAAAAAGTTAGCATAACTAGCAGGTAAACGAAGATCTTCAAAATCTAATCGTTTAGGCATAGGTAACGCAACGATTACCGGTGATTTTCCGTTTTCTAATTTAGCATTTTGCAAACGTTTTAAGTTATCTTGTAAAGGTGCATAATTATCATCCTCGGGATTCGTTTCAACGATAGTCACGATAGTATCTTCGTTTATAAAACGACATAAGTCATCGATATGACCATGAGTATCATCCCCAGCAATTCCGTCTCCTAACCAAATTACATTGGTGATTCCTAGGTATTCTTTAAAAACGGCCTCGTAATCTTCTTTGGTAAAACCTTCATTTCGTATTTGAATAGTAGGATGCATCAAACACTCTTCAGAGGTTAATAATGTTCCTCTTCCGTTTACATCGATAGCTCCACCCTCAACAATTACAGGCTTGCCTTTGTACATAACCTGAGTCAATGGCATGCTTAAAGTTGCTGCCACTTTTGCTGGTACGTGTTTGTCTAACTGATAGTTTTTATATTTAGCCCAGCCATTAAAATTAAAATTTAATGCTTCTCTTTCGGTTCCGTTGTAAACTACAATAGGCCCTGAGTCTCGCATCCAACTTCTATTTGTTTTCTGAATAATAAACGAAACTTTGGATAGATCTACTCTTGCTCTGTCGAGCATATCACTTACTTTATCTTGCAACTTCTGGTCAGCAACTACTAAAAAAATGGTTTCATATAGACTTACTTTTTTGATAAATTCAACAAAAGCCCATTGAATGGCTTCGTATTTTCCAGGCCAATCGTTACCATTATGCGGAAAGCAAAGCAAAATACCTTGTTGCTTTTCCCATTCAGCAGGAAACCTTCTTTTATTTTCAGTCATCATTAGTCTATAGCTCTTTTAGTAATGTCACCAAAGGCATCGATTCGTCTGTCTCTAAAGAAAGGCCAATTTTGGCGAACATTCTCTTGTAGGTCCAGATCTACCTCGGCAATTAAGATTTCTTCTTTATCATGAGATGCTTGCGCTAAAATTTCGCCTTGTGGTCCTGCAATAAACGAAGCACCCCAAAATTCAATTCCGTCCGTGTTTGGCAGGTATTTTTCTAACCCTATACGGTTTGCAGCGGCAACATAAACTCCATTTGCAACCGCGTGTCCTTTCATTACATTCATCCAAGCGCCATATTGATTTACACCATACTGTTCTTTCTCTCCTGGATGCCATCCAATAGCTGTTGGGTAAAATAAAACTTCTGCACCTTTTAGCGCTGTTAATCGAGCCGCTTCAGGATACCATTGGTCCCAACAAATCAATGTCCCAACTTTTCCTTTTTGAGTAGGAATGGTTTTAAAACCTAAATCTCCAGGAGTAAAATAGAATTTTTCATAAAAGTAAGGATCGTCTGGAATGTGCATTTTTCGGTATAAACCAGCTTCAGAACCATCCGTATCGATAATGTATGCACTGTTATGGTAAATTCCAGCCATTCTTTTTTCGAAAAATGGTACGATTATCACGACACCTAATTCTTTTGCAAGCGCACTAAATGCAATAAAAGAAGTACTATATAAGGGCTCTGCTAATTCAAAATTATCAACATCTTCGCTCTGACAAAAATAATGACTACTGTATAGTTCCGGTAGTGAGATTACTTCGGCGCCTTGATTTGCAGCATCTCGAACCCATTTTAGGCATTTTTTGAGGTTATTTTCAGCGATATCATTCAGATTTAACTGAATTACGGCAATTTTATATTTCTTATTTGGCATGACATATTATTTAGAGTGCAAAAATAGTGAATTTTACAAAGTTTTAAAAGTGAAGACTTAGTTAATCCATGAAAGGCTAATGTTTAGGTTGTAGTAAATCGAGATCTCTGATAGCTAATCTTGAGTAATTACTTGCGTTTAGAATTATTATTTAATTTTAAAATCTTTAATTATCGCTTGAATACCATTTGCGTAGGTGGTGGTTTTAAATTCCGGAAACCTTTTTTTAAATTTAGTAGAATCGAATATATTATCGATTCCATATCGAGGGAGTAGTTCGTGAGTTTCTTTTAGATTTTTATCAAAATAAGAAGCTATTTTAAGCACAATGCGAGATAAAACAGTGTAGTTGACCTCCCTATTTAGTTGATTTTCTATTTCACTTATAAATTGCTTAAACGTTAATCGATTGTCATCACAAGGTAAATGCCATGTTTGACCATAAGTATCTGGGCTGTTCCCTAGTAAAGCCATTGCTTTGCTAGCATCAGGTGTGTAAATTAAGGTGCGTAACACATCATCTCTTAAAAACACCTTTGGTTTTTTGCCATTTTTAAGATTTTCGAAAATCATTGCATTGGTAAATCCTTTGGTTTTGCCGGGACCATAAAATTCAGGAGCTCGACAAATAATCGCCTGAATTTCCTTGCTATCGATTGCTTTCAGTAGTAGTTCAGCAGCTAGATGTTTTCCAGTTCCTTTACTACCCGATGACGAAAGAGAAGTTTCCTCTGTTTGGATACTCTTATCTTGTGGGTAAGCATACGTATTATCAAAATAAACAAGTTTACAATTGTTGTTTTTGCAAGCTGCCACTACATTTTTCATTACTATAACCCAATCACGAAGCCATACGGTCGAGTCATAAGCAAGACCAACCGTTAAGTAAGCAATTGATGTGTCTTTTAATGCTAGATTAACTTGGATTGGATCAAGTAGGTCGGCTTTAAAAAGTAGATCATCAGGGTTAATTTTTTGAGGATTTCGGCCGACTAGTTTAATTTTGTCCGTGTAGCTTTTTCTAAGTTCTCGAGCTAATCCTTCACCAATGACTCCGTTTGCGCCTAATATTGTTTGCATTTTTTTGTTTTTTAGTGACAACTATATAATGCTAAATTATGAATTATAATACAGGTTGCTACATTATTTAGTTTTGTAATTGTCTAAGGCAATTTATATATAGAGAGATAGAATGAAGTTTAAAATCATAAATAGATTTAAAGTGCTTATTTTTGTTATTTAAAAATAGTAAAAAATCAAAACATGAAAAATAAAATTAAAGCTGTTATTGCAGCGGCAACAGTAGCTTTTACTGTATCACTAGGTACTGTACAGGCACAAGATAAAAAAGCTAATGCAATTGTTAAAGACATGTTAGTAGCTATGGGTGGTCAAGAAAACTACAATGCAACTCGTTTCATACAATGGGACTTTGTTAATAGAAAACTTGCGTGGGATAAATGGACAGGTGATGTTAGAGTGGAAAATCCAGCAGCTAATCAAGTAATACTTGTGAACATTAATACTTTAAAAGGAAAGGTGTTCGAGAATGGAGTTTTAGTAACGGATGAAAATAAAGCTAACGCATTATTAGAAAAGGGAAAAAATTGGTGGATCAATGATGCTTATTGGTTAGTAATGCCTTGGAAATTGCAAGATCCAGGAGTGACTCTTTCTTATGTTAAAAGTGACACTTTATCTAATGGTCAAGCAGTAGATGTTTTACAATTAACTTTTGAAGGTGTAGGTGTAACTCCAGAAAATAAGTATTTATTGTACGTAGGTAAAGAGGATCACTTAGTGCAGCAGTGGGCGTATTATCAAAATTTTAATGATGCAGAGCCTAAGTTTTTGAAACCATGGAATAATTATCAAAAGCAAGGTAATATTTTATTATCTTATGATAGACCAAACGAAAATGTCGGACCAAAGAATGTAGTGGTTAAAAGTACGTTTGACTCCAGCCTATTTACGAACTTATAACAAGTATATTTGTGTAAAAAAAAACCAGTCTTGATGGCTGGTTTTTTTATGCCTAAAACATTTATTGTAAAAAAGAGAACCATGCTATTTATTGCGAATAAGGGACTAAATTGTTTACGAGTAACGTAGTTGAGTTAAGCACACAAAGTTTTTACAGTTTTAAAAGGAATTAATTAGAGCGTATATTCGTTTTTTTCACTGTTTTTCAACCTGTATCCCTCTATTTCTTTTGTAATCACTTTGATTAAAGAGTTTATTTCGAATGGCTTTGTAAGTACTTTATTCATACCAGCATCTAAACATCTCCTAAATTCATTTTCCCCCACGTTTGCTGTTAAAGCAATTATTGGAATATTTCGCTTTAGTTCATCCTCTAGATTTCTAATTATTAGTGACGCCGAAATTCCATCCATAACGGGCATTATAATATCCATTAAGACTACATCGTAATCGTTTGCTTTAATAAGATTTACTGCTTCTAGTCCATTATGGGCAATTGATATACTGCTATTATTTAAGCTTTTGATTAATTGTTTTTCTAAAATTACTAAGTTAATTTTGTTGTCGTCGGCTAATAAAATCTTTAAGTCCCTTAAATTAGTCGTAATTTCAATATTTTCTTGACTATTTACATTTTCTTCTTGTAGGGGCAACGGTATGGTGACCGTGAAATTAGTCCCTTTATTGACTTTAGATTTGTACTTAATAGTTCCGTTCATTAATTCAATTAAGCCTTTCGAAATAGTCAAGCCAAGACCCATGCTGTTTTTTGTTGCGCTAGAAGTACTGTATTTTACAAACAGTTTTTTACGCAACGCTTTTTCAATACCCTTCCCACTATCGGCAACTGTAAACTGTACTACAAAATCCTTACTTGGCTCGGTGCTAAATTCTCCTTTTACGCATAATTTTACAAATCCACTGTCGGTGTATTCAAGAGCGTTATTTAGTAGATTTAATATTATTTGATCTATTCGGTTTTTATCGCCATAAAGAGTGGTTGGTATGTTGTCTGCAATATCTAAAACAAAATCTAATCCTTTGTCTTTAGCTTTCGTTTCATTGATTTTAAAAATAGATTCTATAGATTGATTTAAGTTAAATTCTGATGGTTGCAACGTAAATGCTCCATCGTTTAATTTTGTAAAATCAAGTATGTTATTCACTAAGGCTAATAAATGATTAGAAGAGTAATCCATTAATTCTAATAGTTTATAGTGTTCCTCATCTAATTTATCACTTTTCAATATATCACTAATTCCTTTTATTGCGTTGAGCGGTGTTCTGATTTCGTGGCTCATAATCGCAAAGAAAGATTCCTTATTAAATTGTAATTTCTTTAGTGCTACTTTAGACTTCTCTAGTTCACTATTTTTAAATTTAAGATCTTTGATAATTGCGGTAGCAGCTTTTGTTCTGGCGACTAACAATATAATTAAATAAGCCGAAATCATGAGGAAGACAAAATAGAAAAGGGGATTATAAATATCTTTTTCAAAATTATTTCTATTCCCATAATCAAAGCTAAAAAAGTCTAGATAAATGGTTAAAGATACTGTTGCAAAGATTATTAAAGTGAAATATAGTATTAATCTATTGTACCGCATCATTATGAGAAGGGTAATTGGAGTCAAGTAATTAATTAAGATGAAATTAAATGATTTTCCGTATAGTATAAAAGTAAAAGTATAATATATAGTAATTGCTGCAATTGATAAAATTGACTTTTGTCGAAAGCGAAATCTCCTTGAAAATGAAAAGTAAATAAAAAGTAGAATAATTGGTATTGTTCCAAATGCAGCATAATTCACTTTAAAAGCAAAAAGAAATACCATTGTAAGTACAAACTGTAAAGTAAACAAATTGAAACTAAAGTTATCAATCCTATTAAACTTAGAAATACTTTGAAGAGTTAATTTGGGCTGCTTACTATCCATAAAGTAAAATAATAATATGTGCTGTAGATTTGAACGATGCAAAGTACAACAAATATTCTATAGTTGAGATGGGTTAAATAACATTGCTTTAGATAGTTGATAAATAGCTTGCCTCTTTTTTTAATTTAGAACCAGTTCATTATTTTTTTGATTCTTCAAAAAATAGTTTCAAAACTTATATTCTTAATGATAGTTGATATCTGTTAAAGTAATAATAAAAGGATTCTACTTTTTGATAAATCAATGTATATTTGGTAGACTAGCTTGGTTTATTAACGCCAAATTCCTAGTGAGAATACTATTAAACTAACTTAAATTTACGTACCATGACTATAAATTTTGAAACCATAGAAAAAGAAGCAATTGAAACTTTACGATTTCCACATCATGAAGTATTGGAAGATGAAGCGGCAATTAATCAAAGAGAAAATGAACTGGAGCGTGCCTTGTCGCTTGGGAATTTAGAACATTCTAAAATAAAAATATTTTTTGAAGACGATCTATCTCATAAAGTAGTAGAAACTACAGTTTGGGCACTAACCGATGAAAGTGTTGTGCTTAAAAAAGGTGTTGGTATTCCAATAAACAGAATTTTAAAAATAGTTTAGCTAAAATTTCACAGACTACATTAATTACAAATAATTAGTTTGTGACAATACATAAAAAAGCGGATTGAAAATACTTTTTCAATCCGCTTTTTTATGATAAAACAATATTCTATTTATCTCTTGTAATACATTACAATGCTCGCTTTAGCTAAAGTTTGATTCCACAAATTAAAACCTACAATCGCTGGATTGATGCTATCGTTTAATCCCAATTTATCTGTTTTTAAAGCAAAAACAGTAATAATATATTCGTGATATCCATGTCCTTCTGGCGGGCAAGGACCTCCAAAACCTTTTATTCCGTAGTCAGTTATACTTTGAACAGCTCCTTTGGGCGCTAAGTTTAGCGAGACGTTTCCAGCATTTTTTACTAGTTCGCTCACATTTGCTGGAATATCAAAAACAACCCAGTGCCAGAAACCACTTCCTGTAGGTGCATCTGGATCGTACATCGTGATAGCGAAGCTCTTCGTGCCTTCGGGTGCATTTGACCAGCTTAATTGAGGTGAGGAATTTTCTCCAGAACAACCAAAACCATTAAATTCCTCTAATTTAGTAGCTTGACCTCCCAGATTTTTGCTGGATAAAGTGAATGTTTTTTGTGCGAATATTGTAGTAGTACATAACAATACAATTGCTGTAATAAAGTTTACTTTTTTCATTTTGTTGTTTTTAAATTGTTTAACAAAATTACTTTAGTCTGTACTCTAAAACCTGCTGAAGCTGTTCAAAAACTATCGCTATAAGTTCAATTTTTGCTGTCTTGTCCCGGGGTAATACCGTATTTGATTTTGTATGCTTGGATAAAGCTCGAAAGGTTTTCGTATCCTATATCAAAATAAATTTCTGAAGCATTTTTTTGTTCTTGATGAATTAGATAATGCGCATGCTCAAGACGCTTGTTTTGAAACCATTTCATTGGAGAGTCAGAGTAGCATTTTTCAAATTCTCTTTTAAAAGTCGAAATACTCATATTACATAAAAAGGCTAATTCTGGAATAGTTAATTTACTAAACACATTACTCTCTACTGTATAAATTAGTTTTTGTTTATTATTGTTTCCATTCGATAATAGAGAGTTAAGGAAATCGAATCCATTCATTTCGGTCAAATATAAAAGGATTTCTTCGAGCTTTACTTCTAATAATTTATCTTGAGTAGCTCGAGATAATTTTGAAATATCTAATAAACTAGCCACAAATCGTTGAATAAAAGCATCGTATTGAAAAGCATACACGGATTGATTTATTTGTCCCTTTATCACATTCACAGCTGCTTTTCTCATGATTTTAGACACTATTTCATTCGGAAAGAAAAGGAGAATGCTTCTGTAATTATGAATAGCTGAGAGTTTTTCAGTCATTAAACAATGTCCTGCTTTCATCAATAAAAAAGAGGAATTGTCAATAGATAGTGCCGAGCTGTCAAAGAAAACCTCCTTGGTTCCTTCGGTAAGGAAACTAAAAGTATTTTGATTTAAAATGATTTGCTGCTTAGTTATTTCTTGCTTCGTGTGATAATCATACACCTGTACAAACTGCAGTTTTTCGATTGGAAGTTCGTCTGGAAGTACAATGGTTTTCATATAAAGTATTTTTATGTAAAAGTAGTGATCTTGAGCTTGCTCTACTCTTTTTTATCTGAAGTAATGGAAATGATTGTCGATAGTAGTTTTACCACCACACTATAAAAAATTGTGAAGTTCTACCATTGTCATTTTGCCAACACAATGGTGCTTGTTTTTCCTGCATGTGTTGCAAAACATTTTTTTCAATACTATCAAATTCATGCCAAGTGTCATTATCGGCTGGCTCTATTCCCCATTCCTTTTTAGCAGGTAAATAATAGGTGATGTGTGCTTGGTGGTTAGCAATGAATCTCTCTAAGTTGAGGTAGTAGCCTTTTATTCCTTTTTGATAATCGGTATTGATTTGTTCATTGTATTCAAAAGGGACGTACAAAGATACTAACAAACAAAGTGCTTGCGAAACCTTGTCGATTACTATGGCGTTTAAAGTTGATTTTGTTCGCTCGTCGTAAAGGAGCGGAAGCTGCGTTGTCTTTAACTTTTCTAACTTTTCTATTAAAGAGTCATTTCTATTAGGACCAATCCAGTTATTTATTGGTTTTACTGAAATAGTTGGGTCAAACAGATAAAATTTATAGGCTAACTCTAAATGAATTACTTGCTTGCTGATATGTTCCTCGATGATAAAATCAATCTCTCCAATGGTTTTTTTGTCATCTATGATTTGAATATTTTCATAAAGTAGATTGTAGTTACTAGAACTTCTAATTAACTCCGCAACAATTTTTTCAACCACATGTCCTAATCGTATATTAGTTGGTATAGCTAGGTCTAAATTGGGCGATACATTTAATGCAGAAAGATCAAAAGTAGTTAACCCAGTAACCGAAAAGTCAAGGCTAGTAGCCTTTAGTATTGATGCTATTCTGGAGTTTTTTTTCATTGTGCTACAACTTGATGTTTGAGCAAGTAAATACAAAAGTAGTAAAGCATAAACTAACTGTTAAGCTATATTGTATTAAATAAGTTAGTCCGGTCCTTTGTATCTACATTTACTGAACTCAACGCTACATTATACGCTTTACTTAATTACTTTTTTATTTTCAATACTATAGAAATGGTGTACTAATAGCGCTAAGGCAATCATAAATTATTTAACTAGGGTTTTTTAACTAGTAGTCAAAATAGAATACTATTGGTTATTCTAGATTGAGGTCCTTAAAATTATAAGAACCTTAACAAGAGTTTGAAACTAGTTTTGGTATCTTTCCTTTTCATTATAAATAAATTCTAGTATGCCAACTACTCAAATACAAGCTTTCATACCACTTTTCTACCTCGTTTGGTCAGATGACTTATTAACTCCATTAGAGTTTATTACTCTTAAAAATTTTATAGATGATCAAGAATGGTTAACTGAAGCACAGAAAGAATTGCTTCTTTCAAAGATCGATGTTGCCAATCCGCCATCTCGCACCACCATTTCAGAATGGAAAAATAGTATTGATCAAATCACATCAAAAAATCCCTCTTTAAAATCAATTTACGCTATTTCACTTGCACTTTCGGAGGAAGATAGTGATGTGAAAAATGCGGAAGAATCATTTACATTGTTAGAAAGTAGTTTAGGAATTACAAGTGCGGAGGCAATTAGTCACTTTAAAACTAAAATAGATCCAAAAACGGTTACGCATGCAGCACACACTAATTTTGATGTTGCTAAAATAACAGCAGTTTTAAATGTAGCGCAAGCACCCATAATCAATAAGGTAAAAGAGGTAATTTCTCGTCCGGAGTTCCAATTACAAACTATCACAAACACAGAGGAGTATCGTGAGCAAGTAATGCAATGGTGTAAAATTCTAGCAAAAGAAGACTTTGGTAGCATGGCTTACCCTACAGAGTATGGCGGAGGCGATAATATTTTGGACTATTTTGCTATAATGGAAACACTTAGTTACCATGACTTAAGTTTGGTAATAAAATTTGGAGTACAATTTGGACTATGGGGAATGAGCATTCATTCTTTAGGCACAGAGAAACATTACGTTAAATATTTGAGGGATATTGGAACTTTAAAATTGCCAGGTTGTTTCGCTATGACGGAGACGCATCACGGTTCTAATGTAAAAGGGCTTGAAACTACGGCAACTTACAATCATACCAATCGCTCTTTTACCATACAAACGCCACATAGTAAAGCTCAGAAAGAATACATAGGTAATGCCGCTTTACACGGACAAATGGCGACCGTCTTTGCAAAACTTATTATTGATGGACATGATTATGGCGTGAATGCTTTTATAGTGCCTTTACGTGATGATCAAGGAACTATTTTAGAGGGTATAACTATAGGCGATTGTGGGCATAAAATGGGATTAAATGGTGTTGATAATGGTACGATTTCATTTGATAATGTGAGCATTCCTCATGAAAACATGTTGGATCGATTTGCTGCAGTAAATGAAAAGGGTGAATTTACGAGTCCTATCCCGAGTGATAACCGACGTTTTTTTACGATGTTAGGAACTTTGGTTGGAGGCCGAATTGGGATTCCGCGTTCCGCTATGGCTGCGGCCAAAACAGGTCTGACGATTGCCATTAAATACAGTGATCAACGCCGACAATTTGGACCCGAAGGCGGCTCAGAAGTACCAATTTTAAATTACCGCATGCACCAACGTAGATTGTTAATTCCGCTTGCGAAGACTTATGCAATTCATTTTGCCTTGCAGTATTTAACGGACCGATTTACAAAAAGGTCAGAGAGCGATATGCAAGAAATTGAAGCCCTTGCAGCTGGTTTAAAATCCTATAGTACATGGAACACCACTGCAACTTTGCAAGAGTGCAGAGAAGCGATTGGAGGGAAGGGGTACTTATCTGAAAATAGAATAGGTGCTTTAAAAAATGATACCGAGATCTATACCACTTTTGAAGGTGATAATACGGTTTTAATGCAGTTAGTAGCCAAGAGTCGTTTGTCTGAGTTTAGAAAATCGTTTAGCGAAATGGGTTCTTTGGGTGTGATTAATTATGTGTATGAAAATGCTAAAACCGCAATCACCGAAAAAAATCCTATTACAATTCGAAATACTGATGAGGCGCATTTATTAGATAGTCAGTTTCATTTACAAGCTTTTCAGCATCGCGAGCAAGCAATCGTAGCTTCGGCGGCGCGACGTATCAAAAAGCTAATTGATAACGGTATGGATGCGTACGATGCCTTTAATGTGGTGCAACACCAAATGATAGATTTGGCTGGAGCTCACTTAGACCGAGTGGTTTTAGAGCATTTTCAAATTGCCATTAGTACAGTTGAGGATGCGGATTGTAAGGCAATTTTAAACCAATTGTGTCAGTTGTTTGCACTGTCTCAGTTAGAAAAAAATAAAGGTTGGTACTTAGAAGATAATTACATGGAAGCGGTAAAAACTAAAGCCATTCGTAAAATGGTCAATCAATTGTGTTGGGATATTCGACCAGATGCAGTTGCCTTAGTAGATGCATTTGCAATCCCAAATTCATGCTTGGGAGCTTTAGTGCAAAGCTAATTGCTAGGTGCAGCCCTTATTTATGTAGAGATAATGGGCTGGCTGTAGTATTTTATAGTAATCTACTATATTGTTTACTTTTGACAGCCAGTTTATGGGGATCTTCTAGTTTTGTGAATTCTGCTCCTTTTTATGTTTGAATTAGGCTGAAAATTGATGAAGAATTTCCATTGCTTGTGCAGCATCTTTTGTATCGACAAATATATGATCGTGATAAAATGCAGCGACCACATTACAACTAATATTTTTATCACTTAATGCTTTTGAAAAAGCGGCAGTTAGCCCCACAGCCTCTAGAGCTGAATGTATGGTCAATGTAATCCATGAAGCAACAAAAGAATAGTGTAAATCTAAATCATCAGCAATTTTCTTTTCGATTATGATCGTTATACTTTCCTCTTCTCTAAAAGACATTAAAATGTCTTTTAAACTTATTTCTTCTAAATTTTTTACTTCACAAAAAACAAATTCTCCTACATTTAATTTAGGTTTCATTTTTTTTAAAAGTATTTCTAAATTCTTTTCTCCACTCATGTTTTGTAATTTTTACTACTTATTTGTAAATGTAGGATAAAGTCCTTTTACAATTATTTTTTTTCTTAAAAAGTCGTTTTATTTTGTTAGTCAATAGTACTATCAACTCATTTAGAGCGTTCGAAATTAAAAGAATAGGAACAGTTGTGGTTTAGTCCAAATAGTATTAATTGAAAAAAGATTTTTTTTCTGTTTTTAAATTTGACATGCAGCTCTAGATAGCAGAGGACTTGGTTTAAAGTTGCCGAATTTAATACTATTGTGGATTTTAAATACGTATTAGGTTGCTAAACGTGAATACGAATAAAAAAAGTAATTCTGCTAAATCCTAGTCTTCTAAAAATAGTTCTAATGCGAAGTTTATTAAGGATGATACATTTTTTTAATTTTATCGGATATCTCATTTGAATAATGCTGTAGTGCTTCAATATGTGGTTTGTCTACTTGATAAAACTCTTTTGGTTGATTGGCATTTTCAAATATTTTTTCACCCATATAAAAGGGAACCTTTTTATCTTCTTTGCTATGGATTATTAATACAGGTTTCCTAAATTTCTTTATTTCATTTTTGGTGCATATTCCTTGTTTTACCATATTTCCAATGATTGGCACCGTATATACAGCTTCATCTCTGTGAGAAGAAAAGCCAGCTTCTAGAATCATTCCTTCAATTTTATTTTGGTGCTTGACACCTACAATTGTTGCTAAATGTACACCGTAAGATTGTCCATATAACAAAATTTTTGTTTGTTTAACATCAACACGGTTTAAAGCGTAATCAAATGCGGAGTATGCATCTTCTGCAACAGAACCTCTTGTCGATTTACCCTCGGAGTAACCAAAACCGCTATAATCAAATGTGAAAATCTGGTAACCAAATTGTGTAAGTGGAGCTATTGCCCTATGATGGTACATTAAATTACCGCCACTCCCGTGGAAATGCAATAGTGTACCAATTATTTTTACATTTCTAGGTTTAAGCATCCAACCATTTAATTTATTTCCATTGGAACTCTTAAAAATGACACTTTCAATAGAATAACCAAAATCTACGGTGTCTTTGTTTTTTTTTAGAAAAGTTGGCTGTAAAGTTAGTGTGTCCATTTTCACAAATGTTGTGTCGGGACCAATAGTTAAAGAAAAATTGCTTTTAGGGAGTTTATAAGGGCGAAAGAACGCAAAGTTGAAGGCACAGGAGCTTAATGAAAATAAAATTACTACGGTACCTACAATTTTGATTTTTCTGTGAATCTGCATATTTATGATTTTAAAAAATCAAAATTAAACTTTATCATTTCTATTAAATGACACGTTTGTGACAAACTCATTTTGTTTGTAGTTTTTTTCTAATTCTAGTTAAAGATTGCCTCTCAATTCCCAAAAACGAGCACAAATGAGTTACAGATACTCTATTTACTAAACTTGGATTTTGTTTTATAAAATTTAAGTAGCGACTTTCTGCGTTTTCAAAAAGGAAACTTTCTATGCGATTTTGTTTATTTACTAAAATTGCCTCAGCTATTTTTCTGCCATAGTTTTCAAAATTTTTAAAGTTAGAATAAGCATCTTGTATAGTCAAAAATGAGATGTTTACTAAAATACAGGGTTCTATGCATTGAATGTAAAATTTTGTTGGTTTTTGAGTTATAAAAGCCATGTAATCAGCAACGTATTCACCCTCTCTAATGAACTGAATGGTGATTTCACTTCCTTTATCGTCAATGTAGAAACTTCTTAAAAGACCTTGATATACAAAACTCATTTCCCTCTGGACCTGGTCTTTTTTTAGATAATATGTTTTGCTTTTCAATTTAGAAGTAGAAGTTCTTTCTGCAATAAAATTCAACTCTTCTTTTGTTAAACTGGGGCAAACTACCTTATAGGAATCAAGATATTTTTGGGTGGCATTTGTCAATTTTTATTTTTTAGTAAGTTGTGTATAATCTTCGCAACATTTATGCTGCTTTGAGATGACTGGAAGTTCGTAATCGCTCAATTTTGGGATTATCAAAAACTTGATGCGAAACGGTAATTCCACTAAGTTCCAGCTAGCTCAAAATGGCGGCTGGCAAAACGTTATTTTTTTATTTTTCGATATGTATTCCAAATTTTAGGTCCAGTTTTAAATTCTCCCCCATTGATTTCTGTCAAATTCCATTCAAACACTTTTTCGGAAATTACTTTTGCTTGAGCAGGAATCATTGTAATTTCAATTAATTTACTTGAATTATGTTCCAATTCTAATTCCACAATTTCGAAGCCTAATGAAAGTATTTGATATTTGACTTTAGAATTTTTTTTCTCAGCCTTAAAAGTATCATGCTCTTCGTAGATTTCAAATGCTTTGACATTTGGTTGCTCAACTACATTTGCGTAAAGAGGAATTCCATTTTCATCTTTAATGACAAATTTGAATTCTATGTTTTCAGAATTTGATTTAACCTCTTTGACATTAACTATACTTCTTGTTGGCTGTTCTTTTTTGTCAAAAGTCAGTTTTAGGGTTTGGTTATTTAATTCAAAAATTCCAGTTCCAATTTGAGAAGTCCCTAAACAACCAGAAACAGAATATTCAAAGCGATTATTTTTTTTAAAATCAATACAGGCAACATCAGATTCTCCAATAGCAATTGAGCAATATTCTCCACTTAACTTTTCTTGAGAAAAAGTTATAATAGAAGTCAGAAGTATAATAAATTGCAGCGTTTTTTTCATAATGTTTGCCAATGTTTTGCCACTTTGGGATGGCTGGAAGTTAGTAACCGCTCAGTTTTCGGCTTAACGAAAACTTGATGCGAAAATGTAATTTTAGTAAATCCTTGTGTATTGCGTAACTGATGTTATTTTTTCCGTTTTTCTTTTCAAACAACTTTTCCAATACTAAACCTTCGGCGGACAAAAAGTTGGTTTCCAACTTTTTCAACAAGCCACTGGAGCGGAATTTTATACTTGAAAAATAACCGACATATAACCCTCTTAAAAGTTGTTGATAACTTAATGATGCTTTACATAGGAATGGTTGTTAGGTGTTGTGCTTTCTTTTCTATTTCGAGTTTCAATTCGGCAATTTCACTTTCACTTTTTTCTCCAAGAGCATTTGCTAAATTATCTAACTCTATTTTTCCGTTAAGATAATAGTTTATTAATTCATCTCTTATTTTCTGAATATCATTGGAGTGGTATAGTGCATAATTACACATTTTCAATTCGCCAGAATATAGTTTTAGCTTTATAAAATTAGCGACTCCGTTTGACCTAGGACTATTAAAATTACCTTTTACAGAAGTAACCATTTTACCATAATAATCGTCATTTGAAATCTCAATATTTTCAATATTTTTAATTTCAAATAATTCATATCCAATTTCAATTGAGTTCAATTCAAAAGTTAGAAATCCGTCAATTTTACCTTGCAAAGGTTCAGTTTTAGGAATTCCCATAACGCCTAAAATTATTCCGCAAAGAACAGTAATAAGCATCATTCCAATAAGAGTATTATTGAGAAAGTTTTTTTCCAAAGTTCCACTTCCGTTATTTATTACTAAAATGAGCGTACAAGTGATTATTATTGGATAAATAACTCTATTGTTACTCCAATAAAATTCCGCTGACTTCTTAAAAATTGAAAATCGTTTCATTTAATTCGGTTTAATCTTCGCAACGTCTACGCTGATTTGTGATGGCTGGAAGTTCGTAATCGCTCAATTTTGGGATTATCAAAAACTTGATGCGAAACGGTAATTTTAGTAAATCCTTGTGTATTGCGTAACTGATGTTATCTGTTCCGTTTTTCTTTTCAAACAACTTTTTCAACAAGTCGTTGGGATGGAATTCTATACTCGAAAAACACCCTACATATAACCCTCTCAAAAGTTGTTAATAACTAAACGATGCTTTACATAGGAACAGCTGTTGGGCAATCGTGTTTTTAATTCAATATTAATTTCGATGATACTACTCTGGTACTTTCGAAGTTTACTTTTACGAAGTATATTCCTTTTCTGAAATTTGATACATCAATTTTTATATCAGAGATATTAAAAAAATTCTCATAGTAAATACTTTGACCTAAAGCATTATAAAATTCAATAGACTTAACTTTTTCAGAAATATTAGATTTAATATTCACATAATCAGTTGCTGGGTTTGGGAATATTAATATTTCTTTTTCTAAATCAAAATCTGTAAGACTTAATGTTCCTGTTGTATATTGGTATGTATCTGAATAAATTACATTTCCATTATTAGTTGCAACTAATCTGTAGTAATAAGTTTGTTTTGCCAACGGATTGTTGATTAAACCGGATATCAAATTAGTATTATAACCATAAGCAAAATTTGGTGTTCCTGTTATTAATGAACCAAAACTCTTTGTAACTCCATACTCAAAATGAATGTTAGTTAAATATGCACCTTGACAATTAATTAAGCCTTTTAATTTTAAAGAATTTGTTTGAGTTTCTTCTATTGTTCCATTGACTATTATAATATTTCTTGACAAATTGAAAACTCTTTCCTCACTATAAATTGCTTGTCCATTATGCATGGCTTTCAATCTGTAATAATAATTTAAATTGGTATCTAGGTTTGTAATTGTGGCACTTACATAGTTAGAGCTGCTAGCGTTGATTTGCGAAGGATTGGTTGAAATATTGTTTTTATAATCGAGAGTACCATATTCAAATACGATGTCGGTTATATCTTTATTATAGGAAGTTAAATATGCTGATAATGTAACCTCCGTTCCATTAATATTTGGACTGTTAATATTTATTTTATATTCTGGATAAGTTGTAAAGGACTGAATGTTACCATAAATATCTTCCCCTTTGTGTGTGGCCTTTATTCTGTAGAAGTATTTTGTTTCTGGTTTTAAGTTAGTTAAACTTGCCTCAACAGTTGCTGTTGAATTTCCTAATACAAGTTTTGGTGTTCCGCCTAAAGTACTATCAAGAACATCAGAACTCGTGCCATATTGAAACTCCACATTTGTAATGTCATACCCATTAGAAACTATATTGCCTGAAATTTGTGCAGTAATTGATGAATAATTATAAGTAAAGTTTGTTGTTATTTCAAAATCGGGAAGTGTTGTGAAACTTAAAATTTGGCTGTAATATATATTTGAATTCTGTATTGCAGTTAATCTATAGTAATAGGTAGTATTTGATTCTAAGTTTATTAAATTTATTGAAATATTTGCAGATCCATTTGAAGCAACTGTACCAGGTGTTGTAGCAATAATATTTTTGAAAGAGTGATCTAAACTGTACTCAAATTGAATGTGTGAAATAGCCTGGCCATTAGAAGTAGCATTACCAGTTAAGCTAGCACTTGAATTAGTAACGTTTTTAGCAGGATTAATACTCAAAACTATGGGTTGGTATTGCACATCACTTCTATAAATTTTACCATTTGACCCTGCAGTATATATTTTATCATTAATAAGCTCAATGGAGTTAATAGCATATTGTTGAGTAAGATATTGCCAATTTAAGCCTCCGTTTTCTGTTTTATATAATTTTCCATCTTCGTCTGCAATATAACCTACATTTTTTGAATAAAACTTAACCTTTGTGTACCATTCGTAAGCAATTTCTAGTTTTTCCCATATGATACCTCCGTCAGTTGTTTTATAAATTAATCCTTGGTCACCGACAAAATATCCATTGTTCTCATCAATAAAATCAAAGGCATTGATTCCTTCATCTACTTCAATACAAATGTTCCAAGTATTTCCACCGTCAATAGTTTTATACATACTACCATTTGAATATCCTATTCTATTGCTATATCCTACCAAATCATTAACAAATTGTATTTTGCCATATAAAATAGATTTAACTTGTGTCCATGTGGAACCACCGTTTGTAGTTTTCATTACTTTTTTTTGATTGAAACCACCACTGACAAATCCTATATCATCATTTATAAAATTGATAGAAGACAAATCCTCATTGATTATTTCATTTCCATTATTTAATTTGGTCCAACTTATGCCCCCATTTATGGTTTTATAAACGGAGCCTGTATTACCTGAAGTTCCTATAGTACCGCCAACTAAGGCATAGCCTAAATTTTCATTGATAAAATCAAATCTGCTAGTTTTCTCATTTTTAAGTGGAGGTCCAAGATTATTCCACGTACTTCCTGCATCGATTGTTTTATAAAAATTATTTCCTTGTAAGGCATAACCTAAATCTTTATTGATGAAATCAATTTGACTAAAGTCATTATACGTTATAGAATGCGGTGTCCAAGTATTTCCTCCATCTGTAGTTTTAATGATTCGACCGCGATCACCAGTAGCGTAGCCAATATTTTTGTTTTGAAAATATATACCGTACATAGAAGTTACAGCTACAAAGCCATTTTGAAAAAATATTTGATTCCATGTAGTTCCTCCATCAGTTGTTTTGTAGGTGGCACCATATTCACCAGTGGCGAAACCATTATTTTCGTCCAAAAAATGAAAGTCATAAATAGCTTGATTTGTTCCAGAAATTTCTACCCAAGTTTCGCCAGCATCTGTTGTTTTGTATAGGTCATTATGTTCTCTTGTTGCGAAACCAATATTTTGATTTACAAAATAAACCGTAAAATAACCTGAAGGTGATGTATTACTGTTATCTTTTGTTTTGTACCAATTTTGACCTCCATCAATGGTTTTTAGTATGATTCCATTACTAGAAACTGCATGTCCAACTAAAGAACTGGTAAAAGCTGTTTTAACCACGGTGACATTAGGAATTGTAAAACTTTGCCAAGTATTTCCTCCATTATTAGTTTTTACGATACTATTTGAAGTTGATAGTATTATATTGTTATCATCTATTATATTAACAGTATTGCAATTACCGCTGAAACCAATAGAAATTTGATTCCATGATGCTCCGTTATCTACAGATTCTAAAACATATCCATTGTTACCAACAATATAACCTTTTGTATTGTAGAAACTCATATCATTTCCACTTGAGATATTTTGTTTTTTTGTCCAAGTATTACCAGCATCCAGTGTTTCTAATAACTCATTTGAAGTTATAATGTAACCAATATTATTTGTCACAAATTCAACACCTTTTCCAGTATTAGCTGTTGGTTTAGGATTTAATAGTTCCCAATTTGTTTGCGAGTGAATTTTATTTATACATATAATAATACAAAACAGGATAAGTAGATTTTTTTTCATTTTCGATTTATTAATTCGTCTCCGTTTATTTAACATGTTGCCCAACGTTTTGCTGCTTGGAGATGGCTGGAAGTTCGTAAACGCACAATTTTCGGCTTAACGAAAACTTGATGCGAAACGATAATTCCACTAAATTCCAGCTATATCAAAATGGCTGTTGTATGCAGTACTTTTTTATTGTTCTCTAGGTTTTACTAAACATTCGACAAATGCATTTTTTATGCTTTTATTTAAATCTCTCATATTTTTGAATTGGCTAACATTTACTTTTTCAAAGATCTCTTCTTCAATGCTTTCTGGAAGATCTTTGTTAAAGTGAATTTTGAATTTTTGGATAATTGATTTTATTCTAAAATCTACAAACTTCTGTTTATCTCTATGGAATAATAGTGTGAAATATCCTTTATAATCAAATCTAGAACGTAATTCAGGAGAAATAATTTTAGTAAAATCCTCTTTACTAATATTGGAGGTGAAAATTATAATGAAACCATTTAAATCAATTTCTTCACTTAGTGAACTTGACATTTTTCCATTTTCTAGCACGTCAAGAAAATAATTAAAAAGTGTAGAATTTGATTTTTCAAATTCATCAATTAGAATTAATCCAATATCTGAATTTTTAACTCGTATGAAAATTTCACCTTCTTCACTTCCTATATATCCTCTTGGACTTCCAATAAGAGAATTTAAAGAATTATCACTACTATAATTTCCAAAATTTATTTTTGCAAGTTTACCTTTTCCTCCTAAACATTTGTGAATGGCTCTTGCAACTTCAGTTTTACCAACACCAGAATCTCCCATTAAAAAAAGAGACAATATTTTATGTTCTCCAAGTTTATTGAAAACTCTAAAGTTTGTTATTAATTTAGAGAAATCATCTTTAAATTTTTCGTGACCGTAAATTTCAGAGGAGAATGCTTTTAAGAAAGTATATACTTCTTCATTTGTAATGTCGATTATTTTTTTGTGTTTTAAAGGTTTTTCAAACTTAATTTCATCTTCATCCGTTACAATTATTCCCTCTATAATTTCTAAATCATTAAATTCATAGAAGCAAAATCGGAGTTCGTATTCAAAAAGTTTTTTATTTTCTTTATCTGAAATGAAAGTAATATTTTCATTAAAGTAAGGAAATAGACTTTCAGAATTGTATTGTAAGGAATTAAGACTTGAAAGAGATGAAATATCGACGATTTGATCTAATTCACTAACATCATTAGCAAGTTCAAAATTACGCATATATTCAGTTACACTTATAATTTTAAAACCCTCTTTTTCTTTAGTTTTTTTAAAATAATCGAAGTAATTTTTATCATAAAATAAAAGTTCTGGTACCATTCAAAATTATTTAGGGAAGTTTACATTTTGAACAATAGCTAATAAATCAATATAGTGGTATTCTTTGTCGCTTTGCTCTGAGCTTGAAAATAAAAAACTATTATTATTTGTTTGAGTTTGATATTGACTATCCTGAATCTCATCATTTTCGGGACTATTTAATATATTCTGCATTGAACCTAATTCTTGGAAGAATTCTAAAGAATTTTTTAAAGCTTCTATTTTAATTTTTCCTTTATATAATCCGACTATTGAAACTTTTCCAATAAATAAATCATCTACACTATATGAACTTTCAAACTCACTTTCAAATGTAAGTGGAATTTTTACTAATACAGATTCTTCAGAATCTTTTATAGTTCCTTTCATTTTATAAGCGTAATCTTTAAACATCGAGTTGAATAAATTATTTATATCAAATCCATTTGCTCCCGGAATGTTCATGCCTTTAAATGAACCACTTGTAAAAAGTTTTACCGTTCTGAGTTCAGGTTCATTTTCTAGTGATAAATTTACATTATCAATTTTTATTAATTGACCTTCTTCTAAATTACTAAAGTCTTGAGTTCGTTCGCTTCGCTCAATTATTTCACTTAAAATTATAGATTTGGTTGTTTTGATTTCAAAAGTTTCTAAAACTTTTTGTGAATCAGACTTTGAATTTTTGTTTGATGCTTCAGCATCAATACCTATTCCAGTATTAAAAAAGTTTAAAAAATTAACTCCAAGTTTTCCTTTATAGTCAACATCTTTTTGGTTTGTGGAGTCGGTTTGCTTTTCCCGATTTAAAGCGATAACATTACTAAGCATCATCTTTATTTCGTATACTTTTGGAAAATTTATGTAGTAAATATTAAAAATCATATTTTAATTATTAAGTATTTTGGCGGTTCTGCGTTAGTATTGCATACAACGTCAGTCTGTGAAAAAACCTCTTCAAATCTAGAAAGTATTCGGAGGGCGACCAAAGAATAATCTCAAATATGGAATTCTCAAGAGGTTGATTTTAGTTTTTTCACAGACTGACGTTTTGCAGCTACACGATGCACAAGGATTCGGAAACTCGAGTATTTTCCGCTAAACGAAAACATGTTGCGAAACGATAATTCCACAAAAGCCTTGTGTATTGTGTAACTGCTGTTAGTAGCCGTTATTGTTTCACTTTTGCTCTTTTTAAAAATTCAGGAATAGTTACGTTCATAAAAAAATTAATGTATTGTTCTGCAACATTATTTCCGCTTTTGATGTATAATAATCTGTCATTTTTGTATTTTTTAAGTTTATATTCTAAATAAAATTTAGGCATCATTTTTCTGAAGTCATCTCCTAATTCCATATTGAATTTTTCTGAATTTTTATAAATCATCATTGGACTTTCAATATCGTCTTTTTCGGAATCTTTAAATATTCCGCGATGGGTATTTAAATTTCTAGCTTCAATAATATGCTCAAAACTTTTATGATAATATTCTATTACTTTTATTGACAATGATTCTTTTACTATTTCCGATTTTATTAAGTTTCCCCAAGTACATTTTTTTTCAGAATATCCAAGTTCATAAACTTCATTTGTCATTAATTTGAACAAATCTAAAAGTGTATTTGACTTGTGATAGAAAACTTCGGTATGATATTTAATATAATCTAAATGAGAAATTTCGTTTTCTTCATAAAATTTTTTTAATGGGAAACGACGGAGAAAAACTTCAATTTTTCTCAAATCTTCTTTAATTTCAGTTATTTTAGAATAAATGCTAAAAACTTTATTAGCATATTTTCCTTCTTGACTTAATAAATTATGATTGTTTTTGTTTAGGTTATATTCCGGATGATTATGTATTTCCTTCATTGTTCGATGAACAATTTCAAAAAAATCTTTGAATAATTCTCCATTAAATTCTGTTATTTCCATTCGGGGCGGATTCAAGACCTTAATGCAACAAGGTCATTTAGTTTTTATTTATTCAAATATACTATTTTTCTTAATTATTGTGATTATTTTCAGAATAACTTTTTTGGCTTTTTAAGGAGCCAAAAGTTATTTCCGAATAGGTCCTTTTCGAGTTTAATTCTTGGTTTAGTTTTTCGATTGGAGTTTTGTACCCTAATACCTTTCTAGGTCTATTATTAAGGCTATTTTGTGCTTCAAAAAGTTGTTTTGCTGTTATGGTGTTAAAGTCAGTTCCCTTTGGGAAAAAGCGTCTAATGAGTCCGTTAGTGTTCTCGTTAGTTCCTCTTTCCCAGGAAGAGTAGGGATGAGCAAAAAAGATGTCCATTCCGGTATTATTTGCGAGCCATTTATGATTTGCCATTTCCATTCCGTTATCGTAAGTCATCGTTTTTCGGATGTGTTTGGGTAAAGAATTTAGAGATTTAGCAAAAGCTTTGGTTACAGTTTCTGATTTTCGATTATCAATTTTGATGATAAAAGTATATCTTGTTTTACGTTCTACTACAGTTGCTATGGCACTTTTTTGTCCTACACCAATCATTAAGTCGCCTTCCCAATGTCCTATTTCTTCTCGAAGTTCAATGTGTTTTGGTCTGTTGTCAATACTGACTTGATCTTTTATTCGCGTTCTGTTTTTACCAAACTTTCTTTTGTCTCTTCTTTTATGATGATGGTATGGTAGAAGCTTAATTAGTTTCTTTCCTAAATAGGACTGCCTGTGCTTGTAAATATGCTGATAAATAGCTTCATAGGAAATGGACATAATTGGGTCATTGGGATATTGTTCTTTGATTCTTCCTGCAATTTGTTCGGGACTAAAACCAGAGAGTAATCCTCTGTAAACAAACAGTTTAAGTCTTTTATGAGTATTGATTTTGTCGAGATTTCTTTTGTTCAAATACTCTTCTTTGGCAATGAAATTAGCCAATACCGCATTGTACTTGTCTGTTGGTACTCGAATCCATTTATTAATCTCTCTAGAGATAGAAGATCTAGATCTATTGAGATGCGTGGCTATGTAACTTTTGGACTTATTTTGGCTGAGTAAAGTCTCAATAACAATCCGTTCATTTAAGGTCAGTCTTTTGCGTGATTTTTCCATAATTCAACAAAGATAAAATTTATCATTTGTTGCATTAAGTTATTGAATTCTCCCGGTTTTTTTATAATGGCTACTAACGTTATGCCACTTAGCGAGGTTGTGGACATTTGAAAACGAATACTTTCTGCTGAATGTAAACGTCATTAAAAACGGCAATTCCACTAAACCCACAATCTCGCTAAATGGCGGTTATGCCCAGTTTTTAATTCTCGATTAGTGTTGTTAGTTGTTTCAGTAATATTTTAAAATATTCTTTTGTCTCTTTGTCGTCAATGATTAATTTTCTTACAGCACTTTCATATTTGTCACGAGTCATACCAAGTCCAGCTGATATTTTTGTTAATACAGGAGTTTCTCTAACTGGATAACGAGAAATTAAACCGTCTAAACTTTTGTCCGCAACCAATTTATCAAAGTGTGCTTCTTCTTTTTCTTGAATTTCCTTTAGGTCAATTTTTAAATCAAAATTACCTTTATTTTGAATGTCTTTATGCTTTGGTAAAGCACTCATCACGCTATTTCTAACTTGTTTTTCGCAAAGTCTTGAACACAACCTTACTTTGTGAAGATTCAAGTCATTGATAATATCAGAAGTTGCTTTTTCAAAAATAACATCCTCGTCTTGTCCTGTTACCGACGAAATTCTTTTTGCTATTTGTCTAACAATTTCTATATTGTAGTAAAGACTTTCAACAGAATAACTGTTTAAAGCTGCAACTCCCTTTTGAAGCAATTCTTGTATTTGTAACTCTGTTCTATCATCAGCGTCAATTAAGCCATACGCGTTAATCCAATGTAATTTCTCCGTACCTTTTATTCCTTCAACAGCTTTTTCTACTTGAGTGCAACTGCCTTGCGGCATAATAGTGACATTTGGATAAATTAATTGATATATTTGTCTATCTAAACTTTCGTATTCCCCTTCAACAAACAGAATGTTTCTTTTTGAACCGAGTATTTCACGTTTAACAACATTTGGAATTTCGTCTGCTTCAGAAATCAAATCCGCATCCCAATCTTTTATATTTTTGCCATTCCACTCGCAACTTCTTAAAAGTAAAACACTTGCTTCGGAATGATCAATTGGTAAAAAAACATCGTGGGTTGAAATTACGAACACACAATCTTTTCTCTTTTGAAATAACGAAGACAATAGAGGTGAAATTATTGACCGATGAAGATGTCTTTCAGGTTCATCAAGTATTATAAGTTGGTTTGGGTCAGTTGTTAATACATCTGAACATATAAGTAAGGCATTTCTTTCTCCGTCAGATAGTTCTGCTATGCTATATGGTTCACTACCATTTTTTGAAGCAAATAATTGTTCGTCTTTACCTAAAGTAATTATTACAGGTATATTTGAAATAGCTAAAAGTTCATTAATTGCTTGCAGTGGGGCTTGTATATTTGAGAGCTCTTTAGCAAATGAAATATTATCGTTATCAACTGCACCAGCAATGTTTCTGGCTCTAACATTTTCTGAATTTATTAAATCAAATATTGAAATTGAAGACCTTGCACCAGAATAATCATCTTTCCATCGAGATTCAACATACCTGTCATTATTTCTAATATTGTTTTCAGTTTGCTTCTTACTGGAAGCGGTCATATCCATTGAATTCGAATGAAACCAAGTTTGTCTATGTGCTAAAACTCTTTTTGTGTGTTCAAAATTCTGTTCAGAAAGTTTATGCATTAAGGTTGATTTACCTACGCCATTTGCTCCAAGGACAAACAATGCGTTCCCTTCTTTCAATGGTATGTCTAACGCACCATTATTTGAAGTTTGAACTATAAATTTATATTTACTTTCCGTCATTTTATCGTTGTAGTTTTGATTTTAAAATTGGGCATAACGTCCTGCGGCTTTATTTCAGTTGCGAAAATCGTAAACGAGATTTTTCCGCCAACACTAAACGTAATGCGAAACGTGAACGTGATTAAACCTCAAAAATCGCAATTGAATAAAACCGCTGTTACCTGCTGGGCGGATTTTTAGCAGGGAAATTAATTGAAAAACAAAATGGAAAAAGTGTACAAAGGAATTTTAGAAATTGATGATTACGGCTGTTTGAAATGTGGTGATTCGTATTTAGTTGAAGATGTTGAAGCAGACTTCAAAAAAGGTGATAACGTTTTTGTTAGATATTATGTAACAGATAAAGAAGTTACTGAAATTGAAGCTAAAGAAGCATTAATTCTAAAAACAATTGGAGGTAATTTAGATGAATTAGAGTTTATTTTAGACGCTTATTCAGAATATACAATTACGGAACTTAAAGAGCATTTAACAATTGGAGGTCATAATTTATTTAGTGAACTACAAGATTGTGAAGGTAAGTTTTTAACTCTTGTTATCGAAGCAGTTTCGTAGCCTTGCAGGTAACTCGTATATAACGTCAAATATACACCTCTTTTTCATTATTTTTTATAATTATTTAAGTTTTTTCTTATTTTAATTATAGATATTGTGATTGACAATATATATAATTTTAAGATTTATAAAAATCGTGATCATAAAAATTACTCGTCTCCATTAGCCCTGATCGTCGCGGCATCCTCGCAGTGAAACGAAGAGATACAGCAGAGAGCAGGAGGGAAGGTTGTTTTAAAAATTACTATTCTGCTTCTAAAAAATAAAATATAAAAAAACACCAGCCTTGCGACTGATGTTCTCTTACTACAAAAAAAATATAATTAATTATTCTACTATTTCGGTTTGATTTCTAAAAACCACTTCGCCATCAAAAGCATCTAAAAGAATAATGCTTTCGGTTGCAATTTTGCCGGCCAAAATCTCCTTAGACAACTTGTTTAATACCTCACGCTGAATGACACGTTTTACTGGGCGGGCTCCAAATTGTGGATCGAAACCTTTTTCAGAAAGATATGCAATCGCATCGGGTGTAGCGTCCATGGTGATGCCTTGTAGGGCAAGCATTTTAGTGACTGATTTTAGTTGTAAACTCACGATTTTAGTAATATTTGCTGTCGTTAAAGGTGTAAACATCACAATCTCGTCGATACGGTTAATAAATTCAGGTCGCACCGTTTGTTTTAGCAGGTTCAGTACTTCTATTTTGGCTACTTCGGTGGTTTCTTCAAGACTACCTTTGATATTCTCAAATTTCTCTTGTATAATTTGGCTTCCCATGTTAGAAGTCATGATGATTATGGTGTTTTTGAAATCGGCTAAGCGCCCTTTGTTATCTGTCAAACGACCTTCATCAAGCACTTGTAACAAGATGTTGAATGTGTCTGGATGTGCTTTCTCGATTTCATCTAATAATATTACAGAGTACGGCTTTCTACGTACCGCCTCGGTTAACTGACCACCCTCGTCATAACCCACATATCCTGGAGGCGCACCCACTAAACGGCTCACACTGTGGCGCTCTTGGTACTCACTCATATCGATACGCGTCATGGCGTTTTCGTCGTCAAATAAATATTCGGCCAAAGCTTTTGCTAATTCCGTTTTTCCCACACCCGTTGTTCCAAGGAACAAAAAAGTTCCTACAGGTTTACGCATGTCTTGCAAACCAGCTCGAGAACGGCGTACGGCATCACTCACGGCTTCGATCGCTTCTTCTTGACCTACTACGCGGCGGTGCAACTCCTCTTCAAGGTGTAGCAGTTTTTCACGCTCGCCCTGTAGCATTTTCATAATCGGTATTCCAGTCCACTTAGCCACTACTTCGGCAATATCTTCACGGGTTACTTCTTCTTTAATTAATGAACTGCCGCCCGCTTGGTTTTCGACTAATTCTTTGTGCAAAATATCTAATCGCTCTTGGGCTTCTTTGATTTTTCCGTAACGTATTTCGGCTACTTTTCCATAATCTCCCTCACGTTCCGCGCGTTCTGCTTCGTATTTATAATCTTCAATCTCCGTTTTAATGGCTTGCACATTGTCTACCACATCTTTCTCTGATTTCCATTTGGTGTAAATGGTGTTGCGGTCTTCTTTTAAGTTTGCCAATTCCATTCCCAGGACTTTGAGCTTGCTTTCGTCTTTTTCGCGTTTGATGGCTTCGATTTCGATTTCGAGTTGCATTACTTTTCGGTCCAATACATCTAGCTCTTCTGGTTTAGAGTTGATTTCCATTCTAATTTTAGAAGCAGCCTCATCCATCAAATCAATCGCTTTGTCCGGAAGGAAACGATTAGTGATATAACGCTGTGATAACTCTACAGCGGCAATAATAGCCTCATCTTTGATTTGGACTTTATGGTGTGTTTCGTATTTTTCCTTGATTCCACGTAAAATAGAAATGGCGCTCTCGGTATCGGGTTCTTCGATTATAATTTTCTGGAAACGACGCTCTAGTGCTTTGTCTTTTTCGAAATACTTTTGGTATTCATCTAAAGTTGTTGCTCCAATAGCGCGGAGTTCTCCACGAGCCAAAGCCGGTTTTAAAATATTAGCTGCATCCATAGCGCCTTCGCCACCACCTGCGCCTACGAGCGTATGAATTTCGTCAATGAAAAGAACAATATCACCCTCGGCAGCGGTTACCTCTTTTACTACGGCTTTTAGACGCTCTTCAAACTCTCCTTTGTATTTGGCTCCTGCTATAAGCGCTCCCATATCTAGTGAAAAAACGATTTTGTCTTTTAAATTATCAGGTACATCGCCATCAACGATTCGATGTGCTAAACCTTCAGCAATAGCGGTTTTACCTACACCAGGTTCTCCCACAAGCATGGGGTTGTTTTTAGTTCGACGTGTCAAGATTTGTAGTACACGTCTAATTTCCTCATCACGACCAATTACAGGATCTAGTTTCCCTGCTTTGGCTAACTCATTTAGATTTTTGGCGTACTTATTTAGAGAGTTATACGTTTCTTCGGCTGATGCTGAAGTAACGCGTTCTCCTTTTCGCAATTCGTCAATAGCTGCTTTTAACCCTTTTTCAGTTACCCCTTGGTCTTTTAAGATTTGTGAAACTTTACTTTTTGAACCAAAAATTGCTAGAATTAAATGTTCGATAGAAACAAACTCATCATTCATTTTTTTTGCAATAATCTCTGCCTCGTTCAAAGCTTTGTTTGCCTCTCTTGACAACATGACTTCGCCACCAGATACTTTTGGAAAACTTTGAATGGTACTATCTAAAACCTGAATAAATAGTGGCACGTTTACATTTAGTTTTTTCAAAATAAAAGGGGCTACATTTTCATCGACCTCAAATATGGCCTTAAAAATGTGTTCATTCTCTATTTGCTGCTGTCCAAAACCTTGAGCCAATTGTTGCGATTGCTGAATGGCCTCCTGCGACTTAATGGTAAATTTATTGATGTTCATGATTTTTTATTTTTTAGTTACAAGCATAAGCTTGTTGGTTTGTAAAATAGTATATCGTGTGTATGTTCGTATTTTATTTTATATTTGTAAAGAAGGAATCAATTTATATTCCATAGTAAAATTACGGACAAAATGGCTTATAAACTATGATTTATATCATATAAATGAGTCATAATGACCTATATACAGACAAATTATGAGTTTTTTAAAAAATATTTTTGGGAGTTCTGAAAACCAAAACGAATCCAATAGCAAGATGGATTGGGAACCATTAAATCATATATCTCAGTTAGATGAGATTATTAGCTTGTCAAACGAGAAGGCAGTGGCTATTTTTAAGCACAGCACAAGATGTAGTATTAGCCGTATGGCTTTGAAACAATTTGAAAATGAGTTTGATTTCCCAGAAAAAGTAACACCTTACTTCCTTGATTTAATCGCTTTTCGCGAAATTTCAAATGAGATCGCTAGCCGTTTTGGAGTGCAACACCAATCGCCACAATTGATTTTGATTAAAAATGGTAAAGCAGTTTATAATGTTTCGCATAGCGATATTGATGCTGCTTCCTTAAAAGCAAAAGTATAGTAGATCTAGAAGATTTAGAATAAAAGCCACGAATTCGCTAATTATCAATTTAATTAGTGAATTCGTGGCTTTGTTTTTAGAAAAAGTTGCTAGTAAGCAACCAGATAAATAAGAAAAACTTTGGCATATAATAGTATTTGTAGGTATCAATTATTTAAGCTTAGACGTGAATTTTAAGTACAATTTGGTAGACCATAAATAAGTGCTGCTTGAATTCAATGCTTTCTATATTTACATTTCAATAAACTGTACTGGTATTTGTAATTAATTTTAAGGGTGATTTAAATCTGTGAAAACAATAAATCACAATTAATTCAAGAGTTGTAATCTGTACTAAGCTAATTTTTTTGGTTCATAAAATACTTAAGAATAAGTTTTGGTAATTGGTATTGGTCAGTTAACGATTACACATCATAATTACGTAATAGATCTCCATTATAATGTAATTTTCATAAAAAGTTATTTCACTACCTTACATGTGACTTAATTAATATAGAATCTAACAGCTTATGATTGATCGTTTTTTAAAAGTTAGACAAAATTCAGAACAGGTTTGCAAACCCTTGATAACCGAAGATTATTCGGTTCAAGCGAGTGAATTTGCCTCTCCTCCAAAATGGCATTTAGCCCACGCTACCTGGTTCTGGGAAGAATTTATATTGACAAAATATGCAGTGGATTACATTGTGTACAATGAAGATTTTTCTTTTTTATTCAATAGTTATTACAACAATGTTGGTAAGCGTGTTTTACGTCCTTCAAGAGGTTTGATGACCAGACCTTCTGTTGAGGAGGTTTATAAGTATCGTAAATATGTCACGGAGGCGATGGTCGCTTTTTTAGCTACAAAGCCAAATGAACAAATTTTAGCGATTATTGAAATAGGCCTTAATCATGAGGAACAGCATCAAGAACTTTTAGTATATGACATTAAATACATTTTAGGGAATCAACCTACTTTTCCAATGTATGACAATAGCTATAGAACTAAAGCCGAAATTCAAGAAGGGACTTTTATCAAAATCGAAGCGGGACTTTATGAAATAGGGCATCAAGAAAATACTTTTTGTTTTGATAATGAATTAGGGAAACATAAAGTATATGTAGGTGATTTTGAAATCAGCAATAACCTAGTTACCAATAGAGAGTACTTAGATTTTATTACCGCTGGTGGATATCAAGATTTTAATTATTGGCATGACGAAGGATGGAGCTGGGTTAACAGCACTAAAATTGAAGCACCACTTTATTGGTACAAAATTGATAATGAGTGGTGGAATTATACCTTAAACGGATTAGAGAAAGTCGCTCTTGATTTACCCGTAATGCATGTTAGTTTCTATGAAGCTTTTGCATATAGTGAATGGAAAGGTTGTCGCTTGCCTACCGAATTTGAGTGGGAAATAGCGAGTGATCAATTGCAGTGGGGGCAACTCTGGGAATGGACAAATAGTGCCTATCTTGCTTATCCAGGGTTTAATAAATCACCCGGGGCATTAGGAGAATACAATGGTAAGTTTATGATTAATCAAATGATTCTTAGAGGAGGCTCAGTGGCTACCCCAGAAGGACACAGCCGAAAAACATATCGTAATTTTTTCCATCCAAATCTGCGTTGGCAATTTAACGGAATCCGATTAGCGAAATAATTTAAAACAAATAGTATGAAAGCAATATTCAATAAAACAGTAGTTGCACAAAGTGATAACACAATTGCTATAGAAGGAAACCATTATTTTCCTATAGAAAGTATTCATAGTGATTATTTTACTAAAACGACTCATCATACCACTTGCCCGTGGAAGGGGGAAGCTTCTTATTATACACTGAAAGTAAAGGATGAAGTTAGTGAAAACGCAGCTTGGTCCTATAATAATCCAAAAGACGCGGCTAATGAAATAAAGAATTACGTCGCATTTTGGAAAAATGTTTCGGTTGAAGAATAAGTTTCTAATTTAAAAATGCAGTTATGAAAAAGTTTGATTTTATAATAATTGGTAGTGGACAAGCAGGAATACCTTTGGCATTTAGCCTATCTAAAAAAGGTACAGTAGCACTTATTGAAAAAAAATTAGTAGGTGGAACTTGTGTTAATAATGGTTGTGTTCCCACAAAAGCTTATGTAGCTAGCGCACGCAGAATGTGGGATAGCAGGCATGGTGAAGAAATGGGAATCGAAATTCCTGCAGGTGCAAAAGCAAATATGGAGAAAATCAAAGCCAGAAAAGATACTTTAGTAAATGGTTCCCGAGAAGGAATTGAAAAAAGTATTGCCAACAATGATACTATCACACTTTACAGAGGAGAGGCGCATTTTTTATCAAATTATGAAATTGCGGTTAACGAATATAAAATTACATCGAAACAAATTTTTATAAACGTAGGAGCAAGGGCAGTAATACCCGAGGAATATGCCCATGTTGATTATTTAACCAATATTGATATTTTAGGTTTAACTCAATTGCCAGAGCATTTATTGATTATTGGCGGGAGCTATATTGGGTTAGAATTTGGTCAAATATTCAAGCGTTTTGGAAGTAAAGTAACCATCATTGAACGCGGCGATAGATTAATTAGTAGAGAAGATAAGAATGTAAGTGAAACGGTTGCCGAAATTATGCAATCTGAGGAGGTCGAAATTAGATTTAATGCTAAAGAGATTAAATTGTCTCAGGATAGTAGCGGAATTTCGATAAAAATAAATGGAGAGGAAAAGGAGGTTAAAGGGTCACATGTTTTACTAGCTATTGGGCGTTCGCCAAATACAGATACGTTGCATTTAGAAAATACGACAATAGAATTTGATAAAAAGAAAGGTTATGTTACTGTAGATGATTATTGCGAGACAAACGTAGACGGAATTTTTGCGATAGGGGATTGCAATGGGAAAGGGGCATTTACACATACTTCTTATAATGATTTTCAAATTGTAGAGAACTATATTCTAGGAGATAAAAAAAGAAAAATCAGCGACAGAATTACAACCTATGGGCTGTTTATTGATCCGCCTTTAGGAAGAGTAGGAATGACAAAAATGGAAGCAGAGGAGAAAGGTTTTGATATTTTAATTGCGCACCGACCCATGGATAAAGTAGGTCGTGCAAAAGAAAAAGGAGAAACAAAAGGATTTATGGAAGCAATTATTGATGCTAAAACAAATCAGTTTTTAGGAGCTTGTGTTTTAGGTGTGGGTGGTGATGAAATTATCAGTAGTATTACAAATCTAATGTATGCAAAGCAACCTTACACCGTTTTTAGAGATGCAGTTCATATTCATCCTACGGTAACCGAATTGATTCCTACGATGTTAGAAAGTTTAAAACCCATAAATAAAAAATAGCATTTTGATCACAAAACTATACGGTCATCTACGGTCAAATAGCTTACTGTTTTATGGAGCATTGTTTGGTGTATTTTTCTTTGTTTCGGGTATACTAGCTCCTGAATTATTGACGCAGGGGTTAAATGAAGTAAACCAGAAATTACTATCAGTTTTTAGTACTTATTATTTATGGGTAGGTTTAATTACAGTTGTTGCAGCTTTGATTATTTTAGTTTTGCCTTTGCGAAAGCAACGTTTAGGAAATGAAAAACCCGCCTATTCGTATTTTAGTTGGGTAGCCTTATTGTACAGCACGGGAATGGGTTCTGGACTTTTATTGCGTGCAGTTCAAGAGCCCGTGTATTATTTTAGTAATACTCCCGTTGCAACCACTAATAACAAAATAACGGCTTTGCAATATACTTTTTTTCATTGGGGATTTACACCTTGGGCGATGTACAGCCTGTTTGGTTTAATAGTCGCTTATAATCTTTATGTAAAAAAAACCAACAATGTATTAGATGCCATTGTACCTTACATTAAAAGTAAAGGCATAAAATATATAGCTACACTATTTATCGTTTTAATTACCGTTACAGGTGTAATTGCTTCATTAGGATTAGGAACGGCACAAGTGGTAAACGGAATTAATTATGCTTTTAAAGTTGATTTTGGCAACAATTTTTTATTGGCAATGGTTGTTTTTATTGGTGTTGTAGCTACCTATTCGGCACTTACGGGTTTGAATAAAGTTATTAAATTCTTAGCCGACTTAGATTTTACTTTTTCTATAGTTCTGATGTTATTTATTGCTTTCTTTTTAGATTTTAATGATTTTATTTACCACACAGCAATCGCTTTTTATAATTATGTGATTCATTTTTTTGAAATGAATTTGTCCTTAGGCAATTACAAAACTTCCGAAAATTTCACGAAAGAGTGGACCGTTTTTTATTGGGCTTTCTGGCTAGCTTGGGTTCCTTTTACTGGAATATTTATTGCTAGAATATCTAAAGGAAGAACAATAAAAGAGTTTTTAATTACAACAATTTTAATTCCCACAGTAGCTACTGTTATTTGGTTTTCCATTTTTGCAAATTCGGCTTTTGAAATTATTAGCATAGGTGATACATCACAATTTAACGATGTTTTTACATCGCTATTTGTTTTTTTAGAACATTTTCCGCTACACAATATCACCTTTTTTGTAGCAGGACTATTAGTGCTTATTTCGATAATAAACTCTGTTGATTCGGCGATTTTTGTGTTGGGAATGATTAGTGACAAAGGGAATGAAAACCCGTCTAAGAAACATAAATTAGGTTGGGGATTTATAATCACAGCTACAGCGCTTGGACTGACCGCCATTGGAACCAGTGAATTATTAAACGGAATAAGTAATTTATTAGTCATTATGGCTTTACCTTTTAGTCTTTTATATGGCTACATTATTTTTTTATTTTTTAAAAATACAATTGTGAAAAAGGATAATCCTATTCAAATAAACAATCCTTAAGTTAGTACTTAAACATTTTAAATTTTAAATAATTTATAACTTAACAAGATGAAAGAGACAAACACTATAAAGAAAATAGATCCCAATAATACTATGATAGACCAATTTAAGAAGGAGGTTGATGAGGGATTGAGCAATGCAGAAAAGTCACTGCCATCTAAGTTTTTTTACGATAAAACAGGAGATGCTCTTTTTGTAAAAATCATGCATTTACCAGAATATTATGTTACACGTTCTGAGCATGAAATTTTTAAGCAACAAAGCAACGGAATCATCACTGCTTTGCAACTTAAACCAGATACGCACTTTGAGTTAATTGAGTTGGGTGCTGGTGATGGTTTAAAAACCAAAGAACTTTTGAAAGAGCTGAATCGCGAAAAATACGCCTTCGATTACATGCCTATAGATATTTCTCAAAACGCTTTGGATAGTCTCGAAGCTGATTTAAATATTCAATTACCAAGTTTATCAATAAAGAAAAAACAAGGTGATTATTTTGAGGTTTTAGAATCATTGAAAGAAAACGAACACCCCAAAGTGATTCTGTTTTTAGGATCGAATATAGGAAATATGTCTGATGAAGTTGCCACCGATTTTATTTCGAAATTAAGTGCTAATTTACAAGAAGGGGATAAATTATTTTTAGGTGTCGATTTGATAAAACCAGCTTCGGTTGTTCTTCCCGCTTACAATGATAATCAAGGAGTGACCGCCGCTTTTAATCTAAATTTACTTTACAGAATAAATAGAGAGTTAGAAGCAAACTTTAATTTGGATGCCTTTAGACATCTACCAGAATATGATGAAAAGGACGGAATTGCTAAAAGTTATTTAGTTAGTACCAAATTGCAACAAGTGTACATCGCTGAACTTAATAAAACATTCCACTTTCAAGAAGGAGAAAAAATATTGATGGAAATATCACGAAAATACAATGATGAAATTCTAAACAAAATTTTAAGCAAAACCGACTTTGAAATTAGAGATAGAATAACGGACAGCAAGAAGTATTTTGCAAATTATATTTTAGAGCGAAAATAAGTAAAACAAATAGCGCACTGTAGTTAGCGATCTAACAAATAAAAAAGATGTGTTTTTTATGGTTTTCCATAAAGAAGACCTCTTTTTTAAGTTTAGATTTGCTCTGATTTAAATTTTTTTAAAGTTAAATTTGTTTGCTTGACAAAAATCGAAACATAATCCCTTTTTTACGGTATCACTGTTCAAACTTCACTTTAGAAACTGCTATTGTTTCTGAAATTCTAAATTACAAAAGCCATAAATTATGAGCATAAAGATTTTGCATACTGCTGACTGGCACATTGGAAAACAATTATTAAAAATCGATTTTGCAAAAGACATGGATCTTTTTTTAGATTGGTTAATTAAATGTATTCAAGAAAATGACATCAATGTTTTATTGATGTCGGGTGATTTATTTGATCAAGCAAATCCTTCGCAAGCCGCAATGACGCAATATTATGGTTTTTTAAAGCGATTGTTACCGCTTAAATGCAAAGTAATCTTGACAGGTGGTAATCATGATTCGCCGCACGTTATTAATGCTCCTAAAGACTTATTAGAGATTCTCGAAATAAAGGTAGTAGGAGGTATTCCTGAAAACATAGCCGATTTATTTGTAGAAATTGCTGTAGGTAATGAAAAAGTGGTGGTTGCTGCAGTTCCTTTTTTAAGGGATAAAGACATTAGGAATGCTGTCCCGGGAGAATCGTACAGTGATAAAATTGAATTGATAAAAGACGGAATTGCAACTTACTTTGCTAATGTGAACCAACATTATAAAGCAAATTATGATACTACACCCTTCATTGTAATGGCGCATTTATTTGCGCAAGGGGCTTCGGTTTCTGATAGTGAACGCGAAATACAAATAGGAAATCAAGCGGGTGTTGCATCGGCCGTTTTTGGAGATGAACCACATTATGTTGCTTTGGGACACATCCATAGACCGCAAATGGTGGGTAAGCCAAACATTCGCTACAGCGGTTCTCCAATAGCATTGAGTTTTAGTGAAAAAAAAGACATAAAAGAAGTGGTTATGCTGGCCTTAGAAGATAGTAATTTCACTGTCAATTCGCTGCCAATACCGAAATTCAGAAAGCTATTAACGATTAAAGGAACAGTTGAGGAAGTAACTAAAAAAATATCAGATTATGAGTCGGATTCACTTTTAACTGACCTTGCTGAGGTAATTATCGAAGAGGATAATGAAAACATTGCGCACATTAAAGCTTTGGAAGACTTGTTGACATCAGAACCAGAAAACGGATTGCAAATATTAAAGGGAAGTATCAAGTTTAAAACGGAAGTTTCAGGTACTTCAAAATTGCTTTCTAAAGGAGAAGATATAAAGGATTTTTCTGCAGTTCAATTATTCGAAAAAAGATTAGAACAAGATGATTCATTAGAAAATACAGATGAATTGATCAATGCTTTTAGAGAAATATTAGAGGGATTACAAACTTCTGAAATAACAGAATAATAGCTCCCAACGACTACTTTACTATGAAAATTTGCAAGATACAATTTAAGAATATACACGCTCTAAAAGGCGAACATACTATTGATTTTGAAAATGGTATTCTGGGAGAAGCGGGGCTTTTTGTGATAACAGGCGCCACGGGTACGGGTAAATCGACTTTGCTGGATGTAATTACTTTAGCATTATACAACAAGATTCCTAGAATTGATAAAGCTATCTCAGAAAAAGTGATTGAAGACGAAGGAGTCATTTTGACTAAAAATGCTCCAGACTGCTATGCCGAAGTGGAATATGAAGTTAAAGGTGAAAGATATTTGTCTTCATGGTCCATTAGAAGAACAAGAACGGGCTCACTAGATAAACGAAAACAAGAATTAATAAAACTTTCTACAGGAGCAATTTTAGTTTCGGGTGTACAAGAAGTAGTTAGTGAGAACGAACGTATTATTGGTCTGAATTACAACCAGTTTGTACAATCAATGATATTAGCTCAAGGGCAATTTTCTAAATTACTTTTGGCAAAAAAAGACGATCGAAATGCGTTGTTAGAAGAGATTACGGGTTCTTCTATTTATCGAAAAATTGGAAGGTCAGTTTTTCAAAGATTTCGTGGAGTGGAAGATGCTGTGAGGACGCAAAACATTAAAATGGGTGAAACTGTTTTGTTAACTGCCGAAGTGGTTAAAGAGATCCAAGATGATGTTTTATTGCAAAAACCTTTGCTGGCAGCTAGTTTAATCCAACAAGAAATCCTTGGAAAGAAAAAATTAGTTAAAGAAAATATTCTTAAAAACAGTAAGTTAAAGGAGACCAATGAAATTGAATGGATTGCTTTTGCAAAAGATAAATCGGCATTTTTACCTCAGGAAAACCAACTGATAACCCACGATAGTCTAGTTATTTTTAAAGAACAAATGCTTGCTGTAGCTAATACCGAAAAAAAATTAGCTGAGTTATTAGAGCGGATCAATATTGGAAATTGTAAACTTTCTGAACAAGAAAAAGTAAAAAGCAAGTTGGTTTTGTTAGCTAACACATTAGTGAAAAAAGAAGTTAATGCTGAAAAATTTGAAGAGGAAATTACAGACTTTAGAAATCGTGTTTTAGTATTACAAGAAGCCGAAAAAAACAGCTTATCTCAAGCCAAACAACAATCACAACGTATAAAAGATAAACGTAATGAACTAAGTGGATACGGAATATCATTAACTATAAATGATACGTTATCCCAACAAATACAGGCGGAGTTAACTATAATTAATACCGAAGTTACTCGAAAAGGAATTACTTCTGTTGATGCAGTTAGAGCAAAAAAAGATGATTTGACACGATTGATGATTCCCGCAAATCAGTTAATTGGAGACCGGAAATTATTTGACGAAAAAAGTAATGGAATAGGGGAGTTACAACTTAAAATCAAGAAGCAACAAGAGGAAATAGAGGTGTTAATTGCTTCAGGGAAATTACAAAATGAGACATTAGAAAGTTTGTTGCCAAAGTTCGAAAAAGCAAAAAAAGAACTTGATGACTGGAAACAACGTAAAAGTTTAGACGAGCACCGCCATGAATTAAAAGACGGAGAAGCTTGTCCGTTGTGTGGCTCTGAAACACATCCATTTGCGCAGGAACTTTCGGCAACGTTGTTGAATTCATTAGAAGAAAATTTTCAATCATTGACAAAGCAGTTAGAGGATTTGAAAAAAGCATTACTTGAAAATGAAGTAAAGCGTCAAAGTTTGCAGAAAACAAGTACAACCGAAACTGTAGCCTTAGATCATAGGGTAGCAGAATTCAAAACTTTAGAAAACAAGATAACCGAATTATGCACTCAGTTAAAATGGACTACAAAAGACAGCCTTGAAAAATGGCAGCAAGATGCGACTGCTTTCCAACAGGAATTAAAAGAACTAGATAAACTTGAAAATTACATTAAAGCCAAGGTTGTCTTTAATGAAATGCAACAATTATTTAATGATTATTCGGTTCTTAAAAAGGGATATAGTGAGGCTAAGCAAGCTTTGTTATTGGTTTATGATCGAAAAGACATTACTACCGAAGTTAGTAAATTAAGTAACGATTTTAGCTCTTGTCATTCTACGCTAAAGAGTTTAAAAGAGCAATTAACCGACTTCCAAAAGAGTAAAATAGAAACAATAAAAGAAAATGAAGAGTTGCTGGCGAGTCTTTTGCCTCAACTTGAAGAAAAAGGAATCGCTTCTTTAACAGAATTGAGAGGTAAAATTTTAGATGAAAGTACAGCGAGTCAGCTTCGTAAAAATCTGCAACTTTTAGTGGAGAATGAAATTCGTTTAGAAACCAACAAAACAGCTATCGACAAATCATTAGAAGAAGAGAAAAAATTAGATGATGCATCAATTACATTGGAAGAAATAACTGTTTTATTACCAAAAATAGTAGAAGAAATAGCGGTATTGAATAAACATATTTGGGATCAAGAAAACAAAATTGAAATTGACATCAAGAATAGAGAGAAGCTAAAAGAAAGTCAGAAAGTAATGGATGGTTTACAAAAAGACTTAGCGCTTTGGAGTAAAATGAACTTATTAATAGGCGATGCTACGGGTAAAAAATTCTCTAATTTTGTTCAAGATTTAACCTTAAAGCAGCTATTAGAATATGGTAATCAGCGATTAATAGGTTTCTCAGATCGTTATTTATTGGATACCACAAACGACTCTGATGGATTAAAAGTCATTGATACTTATATGGGAAACACAAAACGTTCTGTTAGCTCTTTGTCTGGTGGTGAAACATTTAAACTGAGTTTGGCTCTCGCTTTTGGTTTGTCTGATTTAGCAGCTCGCAATGTCTCCATTGAGTCTTTATTTATTGATGAGGGATTTGGTTCTTTAGATCCAGAATCTCTAGATCAAGCGATTAGTATTCTTGAAAATATGCAAAACGAGAGTAATAAATCTATTGGTATTATTTCTCACGTAGGGGAATTGAAAGATCGTATTGGAACCAAAATTAAATTAGTTCGCACAGGAGCCGGTTATAGTACAATTGAAATTGAATAATTAAATCATTATAAGAGTTGTTTCGTAAAGAAGTGCAGTGGAAACGCAAATTTTCGTTACGAATAAATAGATAGAAACGGCTGAAAATTAAGGAGAAAGTATTGACATATTGCCACACATTCACTAATTAGTACTTTAAGAAGGGAATGCGTAGCTTTTTTATTTAAAAGCTTCCGCCAGAACCACCACCACTGAAGTCCCCACCACCAAACTCCATTGGGGATGCAGTTGTTAGTTCGGGTTTTATACTTCCTATTTGTGATGTAACTAGGATCTCTGCGGTTAAAAAAGCATTTGTCTCTGTAAAACGATCAGGTTGGAATGTTATTCCGGTTTCTTTGTTTTTTAATTTTCTTATTGTAAAAAGTGTTAGGGCAAATAAGACGGCTCCTCCTATTGTTAAGACAATTTCTATAGGTACAATCGAATAGTAAAATCGAATGCTGTACACTGAAAAACAAAAACTTAATAAACCAATCCACAGCAATATACGCTCTTTTTTGAGCACTGCTAATACTAAATATGCTGTTGGAACAATAAACGTAAAAGCATAAAATATAAAGGCAAACGGAATATCGCTTCCTATCGCAACATCTTGTCCCAATAAGGCAACCGAAAGTTCGCGCACTACCAAATAGTTTCCTGATAAGTAAAACAGAATTAAAGTAAAATTCTGGGCTAATAAAAGTCCTTTGTGATAGTAAGCAGTAGCCAAATTTTGTATCGCTGTTTTGCTACTAAAAAATAGAGTTAAAGCATAAACCATCATAATAAATGGTAAAAAAGCATGTATGGATTCATCTAATTCAAATATGCCAAAAACTAAAGTATAGGTTAAGGCTAAACAAAACAACAATGCTAATGATAAGTGTAAGTAACGAAGATAACTTACTAACGCAGTTCCTGTTATAATTGCGGCCATAACTAATTCATCAAAATCAGTTGCAATTCCTACCGCTATTGCCAATGTGAGTTGGGATCCTAAAATGAAGGCATCATCTAAACCATGGCCATAAAAGTTGGATCGAGCAAGAATTTCAGTACCTAAAAAGCCAACGATGGCAAAGAAAAATACTAAATACTCGTAATTAGTATCTAAAGCTTCTAAGCTAATTAATGCTAAAAAACTGCAGATTGAGGAATACAAAAATACACCTAAGATAAAAAAAAGAGCCCTAACTAAAATATTGTCGTGTGTTTTAGTGATAACTAACTCTTTAATAATTGTATCATATTGAACTTTGTCTATAAATCCAGCTTTATGAAGCGATTGTGCTTCGTCAAGCAATTCATTATTTTGTACTATTGTTTTATCGTAAACTATCATTGTGTTTTTTGTTTATTAAATTGCTTTATCAACTTGATAAAAAGGATGATAGAACCAATAAAGTAAAATGGAACAAGGAAGAAAAAAGGGATTAGAAATTCATCGATTCGAATTAATTCAATGATTTTTAATAGTATTATATTAGCACCAATATAACCATATACTACTGTGAAAATCAAAAGAGAAACAGTTTGATACTTATAACTTGCCTTATAAAAATAAAATAATGTAGTTCCCAAGATCATTGCAAATACAAACCAATAAGGTTGAAATAAATTATTGAGGCAGGAGATACTAATAAGATGCAATCCAAAGGTAAGATATACTTGAGTGAAATGCTTTTTTAAAGCAATTTGGTTACTGTATAGTGCCCAGGCTATCAGGATAGCTCCTAACCCAATAGCTGAATAACTTAAAGTATTTGTATCGTAAAAGTTGTTTTGCAATAGTGCTTGCGGTGATACTGATAAGCCTACGTAAGCAGCAAGTCCCGTAATAGCTATTGATAGAATTCCTTTGTGGTCAAAATAGTAGGCACAAAAAAGTCCAATTGCTGTTGGAATCAATGTTGCTAAACCATAATGTGTGCCGAAAGCCGTGTATTGAAATTGTAAATATCCTATAAAAATACAACTTAGTAGCAGTGCAGCGAGTATGACGTAATCGTAAATAGGATTTTCAAAGTGAATATGTTCTTTGTCGAACCCTTTTGATTGTTTAAAGCTTAGGTAGAAACATACCGCAGTCACCATTAATACTATTCCTAAAATAACAACATGACCAATGGTATCAATATTTTGATAAATTAAAATCCCAATTCCTGTTGTAAATGAAAGTACAGACAAATACAGAAATAATTTTAGCTCCGCGTGCAGCGAAAAAATTTCTAAATTTCTATAGGCTTTTACTTGGGTATATTGGGTTTCAGTAATTAATTTTCGGTCAAAAAGTTCCTGAGTTTTCTGTTCTTTGAATGGGTTCATAAGTGGTCTTAAATTGGCTAGTAGCCAAATATATATAATTTGAACCAATTTAATTAACTATATCTAGTATCGAATAGGAATCAAAAAAAAAAATCTGCTCCTATTGAGAACAGATTTTAAGTAGTTGTGTGGGTAGTAGTATTGCACTTTAATAAGCTTGGTTCATTTTTTCTTTAATTTCAGCCAAGCATAAATTATTAATACTCCCTTCGTGCGTATGTTTAGTTTCCTTTGGACTCTTGTAAGTTCCGTTTTCTAATTGCTCAGCAACGGCTTTGTATGCGTCTCTAAACGGCATTCCTGCAACGACCATTTCGTTCAACGTATCTACTGTGAACAGGTAATCATATTTTTTATCGGATAAGATATTGTCCTTTACTTTAATGTCTTTAATTGAGAAAATAGCAATATCAAGACAAGCTTGCAAGTTTTGAATCGCTGGAAACAAACCTTCTTTCAACAATTGTAAATCCCTGTGGTACCCACTAGGCAAGTTATTGGTTATTAAAGTGATTTCGTAGGGTAAAGCTTGAATCTTGTTGCATTTTCCACGAATTAATTCAAATACATCAGGGTTTTTCTTGTGCGGCATAATGCTCGAACCGGTAGTTAAATGCGCGGGCAAACCAATAAAATCAAAATTCTGACTCATGTACACGCATACGTCCATAGAAAACTTTGCCAAAGTTGCTGCCACGCTACTCATTGCAAAAGCTAATGTTTTCTCGGATTTTCCTCGGCTCATTTGTGCAGCAACCGAATTGTATTTTAAAGTTTCAAAACCTAATTCTTGTGTAGTAAATGTTCTGTCTATTGGGAACGAACTTCCGTACCCTGCAGCCGAACCTAATGGATTTTGATCTACAATTTTTAATGCGGCATTTAGCATCGTAATATCATCGATCAAAGTTTCTGCATAAGCAGAAAACCACATCCCGAAAGAAGATGGCATTGCAATTTGTAAATGCGTGTATCCTGGCAACAATACATTTTGATATTTCTCTGCGGATTCCATTAGCAAATCAAAAAGCAATTTCACTTGCGCTTTCATTTCGATAACAACCTCTTTTAGATACAAATTTACATCAACTAAAACTTGGTCATTACGGGAACGTGCAGTGTGGATTTTTTTTCCAGCATCACCTAACTTTACAGTTAATAAATATTCAATTTTCGAATGTACATCTTCGAATGAATCTTCGATTTCGAAATTACCTTCGGCTACATCAGCGATGATTTCGTTTAAAGCGGCTACTAATGAGTTTGTTTCAACTGTAGTTAATAGACCAATGCTTCCTAACATTTTTGCATGGGCGATCGAACCCAATGCATCGTACTTAGCTAAAACTAAATCCAACTCTCTATCATTTCCTACAGTGAATTGTTCTATTTTTTTGTCTGTTGGTATTCCTTTTTCCCAAAGTTTCATAGTTGTATGTTTTGTTTCGCAAAGTCTAGCACTGGTTGCTTAGAGTGTCACGAAGTTTTTATATTGTATAGGACTACTTAATTTTAGCCCTGATAGCAGCGGCATCCTTTTACTGCTTTCTTTAAGCAGGAAAAGATAGAGCGAATAGCAGGAAATAGCTCCTACTTATTGTACTGCTTTAAAAAAATCTGTCAATATTTTAATGTATAATTCGATTCCTTCTTCGATTTCGTTTAAATATATAAATTCGTCGGCTGAGTGCGACCGTAGTGTGTCTCCAGGACCTAGTTTTAACGATTTACAGCTTAAAACCGATTGGTCAGAAAGGGTAGGGGAACCATAGGTCGTGCGGCCTAAAGCGATTCCAGCTTGAACTAAAGGATGATTTTCAGGAATTGATGACGAACTTAAATTCATAGAGCGAGGCGTTACTGCGGCATTCACTTGCTCCTTTACAATAGTTAAGATTTCTTGATTTGTATAGCAATCGTTGACACGAATGTCTACTACAATATCACATTCTGAAGGGACTACATTGTGTTGTTTTCCAGCATTTATTTGTGTTACCGTCATTTTAACGGGTCCCAATTGTTCCGATACTTTGTCGAAGGTATAATTTTTAAACCATTCCATTACGGGAATAGTTTTGTACAAAGCATTGTCGTCATTTTGATGAGCGGCATGACTGGGAGTTCCTTTGATTTTTACATCTAATACAAGCAAGCCTTTTTCGGCAATGGCTAATTGCATTAGTGTTGGTTCGCCCACTATGGCACATTCTAACTCAGGTAAATGTTTTAAAACACTATTAAGACCATTCTTTCCACTGCTTTCTTCTTCTGCTGATGCTACGATAACAATATTATAAGGTAAATTTTCGATAGCGTAAAAATGTACAAAAGTGGCCAAAAGCGAAACTAAACATCCACCAGCGTCGTTACTGCCTAGTCCAAATAATTTATTGTCCTGTGCAATGGCTTTGAACGGGTCTTTAGTGTAGGCTTGATTTGGTTTTACGGTATCGTGATGCGAGTTCAATAAAAGCGTTGGTTTGTTTTTATCGAAAGTTTTGTTGTAGGCCCAAATATTATTGTTTTCTCTCTCAAACGGAATTTCGTTTACAGCAAACCAGTTCTCAATTAAAATAGCAGTTTTGTCCTCTTCGCTTGAAAACGAAGGAGTTTCGATTAATGCTTTTAAAAGTGAAATAGCTTCTTGTGTAAGGATTTCGATATTTTTCATTTAGTATGATTTTTTAACACAGATTACTTTTTGTAATTATTTGAAATTTGTGTTTACCATTTTACAGTGCGATTGTTGTGCAAATTGCGTCATTGTGATTTAACATGCTATGATGCCCTATTTTAATTTTTTGAACCCCTTTTGATAAGCTATTGAAACAGTTGTCTAATTTAGGAATCATACCAGAATGAATTGCTTTTTCAGACTTCAATTTGGTGTATAATTCGGCATTCATAAGTTCTATTACTGATGTATCATCCTCTGAATCGAAGAGAACACCTGGTTTTTCGAAACAATACTTCAGAGTTACCTCATACATCGTAGATAACGCTATTGCTAATTCGCTTGCAATCGTATCGGCATTTGTGTTTAGTAATTGTCCGTTTTTATCGTGCGTAATTGCACAGAAAACTGGAACTATTCCGTTGTTTAGTAGTGTTGCTAATAGGGGAGTATTGACTTTTTTGACATCACCTACAAATCCATAATCGATAGTAGGGTGGTTTCTTTTATCAGACGTGATTAAATTTCCATCCGCTCCAGAGAATCCCATTGCATTAGTATCGTTAGCTTGCAATTGCGCTACAATGTCTTTATTGATTTGGCCTGCATAAATCATTACAACAACCTCAAGCATAGCAGCATCAGTAATACGGCGTCCATCAATCATTTGAGGAATCAAACCGATGCTTTGCGCCATTTTAGTAGCTGACTTTCCGCCTCCATGTACCAAAACTTTTAGTCCTTCAATTTTTGAAAAATCAGTGAGGAACTGTTTTAGTTCAGTGGCGTCATCAATTATGTTTCCCCCAATTTTAACTACTGTAATGGATTTCTTAATCTGCATTTTCAAGGATTTTTTGCAGTACTAATTGCGCCGCATAGGTTCTGTTATTAGCTTGCTCTATAACAATAGAATCTGCGCTATCTAATACTTCGTCGCTCACAATTACATTGCGTCTCACGGGCAAGCAATGCATGAATTTTGCTTTGTTAGTTAAAGCCATTTTCTCAGCGGTTACGGTCCAACTTGGATCACTATTTGTAATTTTACCGTAATCAATATAGTTGCTCCAGTTTTTAGTATAGATAAAATCAGCATTTTCAAATGCTTTATTTTGATCGTACTCTATTACAGAATCTTTTGTGATTTCTGGATTCAATTCATATCCCTTAGGATGTGTGATTACAAAATCGGCATCCTGTAACTGCATCATTTCTACAAAGGAGTTCGCTACCGCTTGTGGTAAAGCCTTAGGGTGCGGAGCCCATGACAATACTACTTTAGGTCGGTGTGGTGTTTTAAACTCTTCCATAGTTATTGCATCTGCCAAAGCTTGCAAGGGGTGACCAGTGCAGCCTTCCATATTTACAATAGGCACAGTAGCATATTTTAAGAATCCAGCAAGAACGGTTTCTGCATTGTCTTTATCTTTGTCGACTAGTCCAGCAAAAGCTCGTACAGCAATAATATCACAATATTGAGAAACGACCTCTGCAGCTTCCTTAATGTGCTCTGAAGCACCTTGATTCATTACGGCACCATCTTCAAACTCTAATGTCCAACCTTCATTGGTAAAATTCATTACCATGACGTTCATTCCCAAATTGAGTGCTGCTTTTTGGGTACTCAATCGCGTTCTTAAACTCGGATTGAAAAAAAGCATTCCTAAGGTTTTGTTTTTACCTAGTTTTTTGTTCTTTAAAGGCTTCTTTTTTATTTTAAGTGCTTGCTTTACCCAATCTGATAAAGAATCTATGTTTTTTACTGCTATATAGTTCATCTTGTGTTTTTTATAACGTATTTAAATGTATTTGCTAATTTGAAGCAATCATTTGGTTAAGTTGTTTTTATATAATTTTTGTAAATGGGACACTATTGTTAATGGCATTTAAAATGAAATTATCATGTAAGCCATTTACAATCCAAGTTTCTATTTTAGCTGTTTTTGCAATGGCCGCTGCTTCTATTTTAGATTGCATACCACCAGTTCCCAACGTTGACTTTGAATCACCTACTTCTTGCTGCATTAATTGTAAATCGGTAACGATATTAATAGTTTCTGGTATTGCATTGTTGATAGAAGCTTTAGTGTAGATGCCATCTGTATTTGTTGCAATAATCAAAAGATTTACATTCAATAGGACAGCGGTTAATGCAGCCAATTTATCATTGTCTCCAAACTGGATTTCATCTGTAGCTACCGTATCGTTTTCATTGATTATCGGGATGTAATTGTTATCAACCAAAACATTTATGGTGTTCACAATATTAACTTTCGACTGCTCTTTCTCAAAATCAGAATAGGACAGTAGACACTGCGATGTTAATAGCCCTAAATCTTTGAAATTTTCGTGGAAAATCCGCATTAAGTGTGGTTGACCTATAGAAGCTAAAGCTTGTTTAACGACTATTTCCTTGCCTTTACTTTCTAACTTCACAAATTGCTTGGCTGCAGCAATAGCTCCTGAACTTACAATTATAAATTCGTACTCGTCCTGCAAGGCTGCTATTTGCATACCAATATCCTCAATTTTCCCCCTTGATATATGATTTGTTTCTCTCGTTAGGGTGTTGCTTCCTATTTTTAGTAGTATTCTTTTCTTAGCCATTGTAATTTAATTTCAAAATTGAAAGATTTAATAATTTAAAAATTTCGTTGTGTTAATCCTTTAAATGCTTCAATCTTTTAATCTATCAATTTTTATCGTATCTGTCCCTCACCATAAACATACCATTTATTGGTTACCAAATGTTGTAATCCTATTGGTCCGCGTTGGTGCAATTTGTCGGTACTTATTGCCAGTTCGCCACCAAGTCCAAATTGTCCTCCATCTGTGAATCGGGTAGAGGCATTATGATAAACCGCGGCAGTATCAACATTGTCCATGAATAGCTGTGCCATTTTATTGTTTTCTGTAATTATGGAAGCCGAGTGTCCACCACAATATTTATTTATTTTGGTGATGGCTTCCTCATCTGAATGTGTGGTACCAATTACAATTTTATAATCTAAAAATTCTTCAAACCAAATCAAATCAGATTCAATCGCTGGAACCTGAGTCGCTTTTGCAATAGCCTCATCACCTAAAATAGTTACATTATACGATTTTAATTTGCTTACCAATTTGTTTGCAAAGACTTCCCAATTAGGTAAATTAGCATCTATCAAAACTTTATCCAAAGCGTTGCAAACGGATATATTGGATGTTTTTCCATTTATAATAATC
>Ga0180008_1000065_pt1 | contig 102646 bp, 91 predicted proteins | sample MM_PW_MetaG_FD_121121 | JGI IMG/M metagenome (GOLD analysis project Ga0180008, IMG submission 121121) | Groundwater microbial communities from the Aspo Hard Rock Laboratory (HRL) deep subsurface site, Sweden - MM_PW_MetaG | ecosystem: Environmental > Aquatic > Deep subsurface > Groundwater... | reverse complement strand
TTCTTCAGATAAAATGATTGCAAAATTAAGGATTTTTTTCCGAAGAAAATCAACAATATAATTTTTTGTATAGCGTTCGCTCTCAAAATGTCCAATATCTGCCAAAAGTAGCTTGTTTTCGGCCTCATAAAACTGATGATACTTTAAATCTGCGGTTAAAAAGACATCGGCTCCAGCCTGAATTGCATTTTTTATAGCATAACTTCCAGATCCTCCTAATACAGCAACCTTTTCTATAGGTTTTTCCAAAAACACGGAGTGTCTAATTCCGTCTGCTTGCATTTTATTTTTAACGTGATTTAAAAATTCAGTCCCATTCATTGGAGTTGCTAATTCGCCTATCATGCCAAGGCCAATGTTTTGATGAGAATTTTGCATTACATAAATCTCATAAGCCACTTCCTCGTATAGATGCGCAGTAAATAGTGCTTTTAAGATTTTAGATTCTAAATGTTTTTCAAAAATAACCTCTATTTTTATTTCTTCGCCTGTATGCAGTTTTCCTTTTTCTCCTATTACCGGATTACTGAGTTCGTTACCTTTATAAGTAAAAATTCCATTAGAGCTAAAACTACAATTGTCATAATTGCCTATATTTCCTGCTCCTGCTTCAAAAAGTGCGGTACGAATTACAGCAGCATTTTCAGGAACGGTGTAAGTCACTAACTTATGAATAAAGTTGAGTTTTGGGATCAGAACCTTAGTATTTATTAGTTCCAGAGCATTACAAAATATTTTGTTTACTCCGTCCTTATGATTATCCAAGGCAGTATGAACTGCATAGATGGCAATATCATTTTTTATTGCTTTAATAATAGCTCGTTCCACGTAGTTTTTACCGGTAATCTTTTTTAATCCAGAAAAAAGGATGGGGTGAAAACAAACAACTAGATTACAGTTTTGAGCAATAGCTTCGTCGATTACATTCTCTAGCGCATCATGACATACAAGCGCTCCTGTAGCTACAGCTTCCTGGTCCCCCACTAGTAAGCCAACGTTATCAAAATCTTCAGCATAAGCCAAAGGGGCCATTTCTTCGAGTACTGCTATGATCTCTTTAATTGTATACATGCTATAAATTTAGATTTATTTTTTACTTCGATCTTGAGTTTGATCTGGTAAACAAATTAACGAATAAACAAATCAACTTTAAAATAAAAAATATACTTTCGTATTATGAATGTACTTAGAAAAATACTATTCCCCTTTAGCATCCTATACGGAATCATTACTGCTATTCGGAATTATCTTTTTGATACCGAAGTTTTAAAATCATACTCTTTTGCTGTACCAACTATAGTGGTAGGTAATTTAAGTGTAGGAGGAACGGGGAAATCTCCGCAAATTGAATATTTGATTCGGTTGTTATCTCCGCATTATAGAGTAGCCACTTTGAGTAGAGGTTATAAACGGAAATCAGAAGGCTTCGTCTTGGCGGATGCTAATGCTACTGCTGCGACCTTAGGTGACGAGCCTTATCAATTCTTTAGTAAATTTAAATCCGTTCAAGTTGCTGTCGATGCCAACCGTAAAAATGGAATAGAAAAATTGCTTGAGCAAAAAACTAAACCCAGTATTATATTACTCGATGATGCCTATCAGCACCGTAGGGTAAGGGCAGGCTTGTATATTTTACTTACTACTTATAATGATTTGTACTGTGATGATTATATGTTACCAACGGGTAATTTACGAGAAAGTAGGAGCTGTGCTAATAGGGCTAAGATTGTGATCGTTACTAAATGTCCGAAAGACTTAGCGATTACGGAACAAGTTAAAATAAGAGCTAAACTAAATCTTGGTGAAAGGCAAGAATTGTATTTTAGCTATATCAATTATGACAGTTTTGTTTTTTCAGAAAACTCGTCAATATCTAGAGCGTTGATTATAGGAGAGCCAAAGGTGCTTATCGCGGGAATTGCGCGACCGGATTCTTTTTTTAATTTTTTAAAACAAAAAGGTGATCTTTGCTTGTCGTTTCCCGATCATCATGATTTTACGAATTCCGATATCGAAGCGATTAAACTGAAGGCTGGAAACAAGATGGTAATTACTACCGAAAAAGATTATGTAAGACTAAAGGGTAGTTTGCCGGCAGAGCAGCTTTTTTACTTACCAATACAAAGTTCCTTTATTAGTGAAGGTGCTAAATTTAATAAAACAATTTATGAGTATGTGGGATAAAGTACAGGAAACAGTGCAGTTTATAAAGGCTAAAAATGATTTTAATCCTGAATATGGAGTTATATTGGGATCAGGATTAGGCAGTTTTACAGATGATATGGAGGTGGCTTTTACGTTGTCTTACAATGAGATACCTAATTTCCCAGTTTCTACAGTGCAAGGCCATAAAGGTGCATTAGTATTTGGAACTATTGGAGATAAAAAAGTGGTAGCTATGCAAGGACGGTTCCATTTTTATGAGGGCTATTCTATGGAGGAAGTGACTTTTCCTGTGCGAGTTATGAAATACTTAGGAATAAGTAAACTGGTTGTTTCAAATGCGTCTGGCGGAGTTAATCCTAATTATAAAGTAGGTGATATTGTGATAATAAAGGACCATATCAATTTTGCGCCAGAGCATCCTTTACGTGGGAAAAATGAAGAGCGATTTGGTCCTCGTTTTGTAAATATGAGTGCGCCATATTCTCGAAATATGATAAGCAAATCGAAAGAGCTTGCTTTAGAATTAGGTGTTAAAGTACAAGACGGTGTTTATTTTGGTTTACAAGGTCCTACTTTTGAAACTTTGGCTGAATATAAAATGGTAAAAATTCTTGGTGCAGATTGTGTGGGAATGTCTACCGTTCCAGAGGTTATTGTAGCACGCCATATGGATGTAGAGACTTTTGGAGTATCTATCATTACTGATATGGGGAACGAGGAAAGCATCGATACAATATCACATGATGAAGTACTGGAAGCGGCTCAAAATGCAGAACCGAAAGTTAGAGCTTTAATCAAAAGCTTAATATTAAACTATTAGTTTGTGGCTAGATTTCGCAACAAGGCAGCGTAGAATTCTTCTGGAACAAATGGTTTTGTCACAACATCGTTCATACCGAAAGAGAGTAGCATTTCTCTGTTTTCATCTAATGAGATAGCGGTTAAGGCAATTACGGGGATTTGAGTATTAAATTCCCGTATTTTCTGTGTGGCTATGGTTCCATTAATTCCTGGTAAATGTACATCCATTAAAATTAAATCATATTTATTGTTTTTCACAGCATTGATGCTGTCTTCGCCGTTGTCTATTACTTCACAAATTACTCCTTTGCTTTCAAGCATTTTCGTGGTAATCATTTGATTGATCTTATTATCTTCAACGATAAGTACTTTTTTATTGGCTAGTGAGCTAAAGTCGTACGCTATTTTATTTTCTTTTATTATGTCTTTGTTATCACTTGCTTTAAATAACAGATTAAATGAAAAAAGTGATCCCACACCCACAGTGCTTTTTAATTTAATGCGACCTCCTAGTAGATTCGTTAACTTTTTGACAATAGTAAGTCCTAATCCGGTTCCGCCATATTTGCGATTAATTTCAATAGAACCTTGCGCAAAACTTTCAAAAACAGTTTCTAATTTATCTGCTGCTATCCCTATTCCGTTATCCTGTATTTCAAACGCAATTAGCATATTTTCTTCTTGAAAAGAAACTAGTTTAGCTGAAATACTTACACTTCCGTTTTTTGTGAATTTTAAGGCATTGTTAATTAAATTCATGAATATTTGAGAGAGTTTAGTAGGGTCACCCAAAAGATCTTCAGGAATTGAATCATCAATAACTAGCTCTAATTTGTTATTATTTTTTATAGCTACCTCTTTTAACGAGTTTTTGATATCAAGTATTAACTGTTTTAGATTGAAAGGGATGTTTTCTACTTCGACTTTATTCGATTCGATTCTATTTATTTCTAAAATATCGTTTATAAATGTTGTTAGATAATTACCTGAAAATTGCAAAGATGATAAGTAATGCAGTTGTGATTTTTTTGGATTTTCTTCCAGGAGTAAATGCGTAATACCATTTATGGCATTCAAGGGAGTTCGTAATTCATGACTAACAATAGAGAGAAACTCAGATCGAGCTTGGGAAGCTTTTTCTGCTTTTTCTTTGGCCGCAATAAGTTCCTTGTTCTTTTCCTTTAAGAGTAAATTTGTTTTCGTTCTAATAATATTGTTTTTGTAAAGCGACAAGCTCAATAAAGATAAAATTGAGATAAGTGCGATAGCTAAAATATTGATTAATTTAAAAAATTTACTGGTTTTTTCGTCCTCTTTTCTTTCTTTTGCAATTTTTGCAATTTTATCTATTCTTTGTAATTCTTTAAAATTTTCGTAGTCATCAATGCCTAATTTTTCATTATTTAGTAGCATTAAACTTTCCTTTAGATTAAGGTGTTGTTTCAAGAATAGATAAGCGTTACTTTTGTCTAATTGCTTTTCGTAAGCGCTACTCATGGCGAGAAGTATTCTAGATTTCTGTTCTAAGTTCTCTATTTTTTTATTAATTTCGAGTGCTTTGTTGTAGTAATTCAAAGCAAGAATGGTGCGGTTGTTATGTTGTTCAATTAAGCCCATTTGGTATAACGCCTCGGCTTTTGTACTCTCCTTTTTTGTAATAGTAGTATCGCTAATGATAGTGTTGAAAAGAAGGGCAGCTTCTGAAAATTGGTTTTCATTTCTAAGGATAATTCCCTTTTGAAGATTTATTACGTCTGCTTTTTTTTCCGTTTTTACTAGTTTGTATATAGTGCTTGCTTTATTGAAGTAATTTTTAGCAGCTTTGTAATTTAGCTTGTGCATTTCGGCTAAACCAAAATAGTAATAGGTGTCACCATATTCTACAGTGGGAGTAACTGATTCAAATAAAGAAATGCTTTTAGAAAATGTTTCAATGGCATCATTGTATTTTTGTAGGTCAAAATAAATTTTGCCTAATAAAAATGTTTGTGTTGCGTGAGCTCTAATATCGCCATTTTCTTCTGCATAATCAATAGCTTTTTGGGTGTAATAAAGAGCATTCTTGATCTTGTTGATTTGAATATTTGAAGTTGCTAAATCATTGTAATATACAAGACTATCTTTCCTTTGAGAATAAAGAAAAGAAGTAAAAAAAGCAACAAAAACCCAAATGTACTTCATCCTAATTTTATTAGTTCGTTATTTTTTTGTCAATTCAATCAAATCAATTATTCTCGAGGAATACCCTATTTCATTGTCATACCAGCCTACCACTTTTACCATTTTATCAATTACAGAGGTCAATTGCGCATCAAATACACAAGAATTTCTATTTCCTATAATATCGACAGATACTATTGGATCTTCGGTATAATCAAGGATTCCTTTTAAACCGTTTAAGGAAGCATGTTTAAACGCTGCATTTATTTCTTCGATAGTGACGGCTCTCTTGACATTAAATGTAATATCTGTCAATGATCCATCAGGAACGGGTACTCGAATGCCACAGCCACCAATTTTCCCCTCTAATGTAGGAAAAATTTTTGTAATAGCTTTCGCTGCACCGGTAGTAGTGGGTACGATCGATTGACTTGCGCCTCGGGCTCTTCGTAAATCCTTATGAGGTTGATCATGTAAACTTTGATCCGTGGTGAACGAGTGTATAGTTGTAATATAAGCCTCTTTTATCCCGCAAAGGTCATCAATTATTTTAACCATTGGCGCTGCGTTGTTCGTTGTACAACTTGCGTTTGAGATAATAGTTTCACTACCGTCAAGTATATTCTCATTGACCCCTAGAACTACTGTTTTTATAGTGTCTACTTCAGATGGAGCTGATAATATTACTTTTTTGGCTCCTGCCAATATGTGTGCGTTTATCTCTTCAAAAGTTTTGTATTTCCCTGTTGCTTCAACTACATAATCTATATCGATACCTTTCCAATCCAGGTTAGCTATGTTTTTTTCATGGAAAAAGAAAAAATGTTTTTCTTCCACAAAAATACCATAATCATCTGTGGTAACTTTATAAGGTAGTACGCCATGAATACTGTCGTATTTCAATAAGTGGGCCATTGTCTTTGTATCGGCAATGTCATTAATGGCCACAACCTCTATAGTGGGATGGTTTAAAAGCAAGCGAAATAAATTTCGTCCAATTCTTCCAAAGCCATTTATAGCAATTCTTGTCATAGATTTTAAGTCTGAAAGTCTCATAACCTAAAGTCAGGAATTTAGGCCTTTCGACTTTCTGACTTTAGTGTCTTAGATTATAATATGTGTTTTTGTGCTTTGTATGAAGATCGAACTAATGGTCCGCTTTCGACATGACGGAAACCTAATTCTAGTCCGTATTGCTCGTATTTTGCGAATTGCTCAGGCGTTATGAATTCCTTTACCGGTAGGTGCTTTTTACTAGGCTGTAAATATTGTCCTATCGTTACCACATCAACATTAACTTCGCGAAGGTCTCGCATTGTTTGGAAAACTTCTTCTTCTTGCTCACCAAGACCAAGCATGATTCCAGATTTTGTTCTATTGATTCCCTTTTCTTTTAAGTAGCGTAAAACTTCAAGGCTACGATCATATTTAGCCTGTATACGTACTTCACGAGTAAGTCTACGTACGGTTTCCATGTTGTGCGAAACTACCTCTGGATTTGCGTCAACGATACGATCAAGATTTCTTTCCATTCCTTGAAAATCAGGAATTAAAGTTTCTAGCGTTGTATTGGGGTTCATTCTACGAATCGCTTTTACAGTTTCTATCCATATAATCGATCCACCATCTTTTAAATCATCTCTGTCTACACTAGTAATTACAGCATGCTTGATATTCATTATTTTAATGGAGCGTGCCACTTTTTCTGGTTCATCCCAATCTACTGTTTCTGGTCGGCCAGTTTTTACGCCACAAAAACCACAAGAACGAGTACAGGTATTACCTAAAATCATAAATGTTGCTGTTCCTTCACCCCAACATTCACCCATATTTGGGCAACTACCAGAGGTGCATATAGTGTTCAAGCTATACTTATCGACAAGACCACGTAACTCAGTATATTTTTGTCCTATTGGGAGTTTTACTTTAAGCCATTTTGGCTTACTAGTAGGTAATTTATTTTCTAAAACAGTTTCCATAATTAAAAATTTCAATAGTACAAAGATACGGAAAGTGGAATTAAAATATAGACTTTAAAGGCTGAAGGTTTATCAAGGTTTTTTAGAATTACATCTTTTTTTTATAAGGAGCTTATTCCAGCTATCCGCTATATGTCCTTTTATAGAACTGCGGTAAAAACCTTGTTCTATAAAAACACGATGCCGCTGCTATCTGGGCTAGAAACTTAGGATTTAATCGCGTTCATTTTAAAAAAAAAAGCATAATCAGTTCGATTATGCTTTTTTAAGTTTTAGTTAGCTTGTACTGTTATGGGTAAATTGTATGCAGTACGTACCGGCTTGGAGTCTATCATACCCGGACTCCATTTTGTTTTTAAGGATTTTAAAACTCTAATTGCTTCTTTTCCTAGGCCATATCCTGGATCGTTTTTTACTTGAATATCTGTCATGCTTCCATCTTTTTCAACTACGAAGGAAACGTAAATTTTAATATTTTTATCAGTAGATATCTCAGGTGTTTCAAAATTTCTACCAACATAAGTATAAAACTTAGTTATTCCTCCAGGAAATTCAGGTAATTTGTCTAATGCAGCACTCGCCATTACGTTGTTGCTATTGTCATTGGGTGCTGTGCCGTTCCCGCCTGCAATTTGCGGCATAGTATTAATAGTGCTCGAAGAAGCTCCTACTGTTCCCTTTGCGGGTTGTGCTATAATTTCAATTGACGTCGGAATGTTATCGGTGGCAAGAGGCGCTTTGACAATAACGGGATTGGTTAATTGCTTTGTAGTTACAACAGCAGCTGGTTGGGCTTGAATTGGTTTTGGTGCAATAGGAATGATAGGTTTTACCTCCGGTTGATAAATATTTGTTACTTCAATAATTTGATCTTGAATTTGTGGTAGTAGAGTAGGAACCGCTTTGTTGGGAAATAGTGCACTAATAATATTGGGAATAGTTGCTAATGATGCAAATAATAAAATACCAATAAAAAGTGCATAGTAGGAAGTCTTTGTGTTTTCTTGTCGCATTTGATAGGCGCCGTATTCTCTATTTCTGTTTTCGAATACTAGATCGATCCAGTTGTTCTCGTAAAGGTTTAGTTTAGACATGATGATTGGATTTAAAGGTTAAGTAATTATTGGATCATAGGCAATAAACAGTTTTCAAGTAATGATTGTTAATTTAAAACCATTACACTAATTTAGTTAATTTTTAAACACTAAATCAATATTAATGTTAATAAAATATAAATAACTTAAATATATTTTATTTCACTTAAATAATTACTGTAAGCGTTAGCGTTTGCTGGTGATGATCTCTGCTAATAATTTCTTAGCACGTAGTAATTTTACTTTTATACTACTTAAGGGTTCATTGATAGTGTTAGCTATTTCTTGGTAGGTCATTTCTTGAAAATAGCGTAGTTGTATTACTTCTTGATAGTGTGGTTTTAACTCTTTGATGTAGCGTAGTAATCGAGATAGGTTTTGTTCTCTAATTAGTTCATCTTCTGCAGTAAGGGTGGTGTCTGCGATGTTGTACGCTTTTTGATCTTCGCGATCGGTTAGTTCAATAAAAAGACTAGATTTCTTTTTACGAAGTAAATCAATATGTACATTCTTAGCAATGCTAATTAACCATGTATTAAATTGAAATTCAAAACTGTAAGTTTCTATTTTATCAAATGCTTTTGAGAAGGTTTCAATTGTAATGTCTTCAGCATTTGTTTCGTTTTCAGTGCGTTTTAGCATGAAACCATATACCTCATTCCAGTAATGATTCAATAGAAAGGTAAAGGCTGTTTGATCGCCTTTCTTTGCTTTTTCTATTTGAGTTTTTATTTCCAATTTACTGGTTTTGAGAAAGTATTAGTTATAAAGATATTGATTTGAATCAAAATAAGAGTAAATTCTACTATGGGAAACCAATATTTTAAATCTTTTTCTTTTAATTTCCCAGCACAGAAACCAATAACAATCCAAGCACATATATAGCGTATCACAATTAAGCTAAGAACAATAATCCATTGAAATTGAAACGACAATAAAATTATCGGTAATAGAATAAACATTAGCTGACTAAAGTAAAATACTCCAAGTTGTAGCTGGTCTCTTTTTTTATAATGTTTTGCAGTTGCAATATGTCTTCTTTTTTGGGTAAACCATTCACTGTACTTTGTTTTAGCTTTAGAAACGGTAAAACTATCAGGAGTATAAGCAATGGCGGTATTTTTTGCGGTCGAAGCTTCATTTATGAACAAATCATCGTCTCCAGATCGAACTTGAATATGATTGATAAATCCGTTTACATTAAAAAATTCTTCTCTCTTGTAGGCTAAATTGCGTCCCACGCCCATATAGGGTAGTCCCATTTTTGCCCAGGAAAAGTATTGAACAGCAGTTAATACCGTTTCAAATCGAATGATTTTATTTAGAAATGAATTGTTGATTTTTTCGTATCCTCCGTATCCCAACACAATTGTTTTTTGCATAGTGAACTGGGAACTCATTGCTGTGATCCAATTTTTAGATGTTGGATAACAGTCAGCATCTGTAAACAATAAATATTCTTTTTTTGCGGCTTTTATACCTAGAGTTAATGCATATTTTTTATTACCCCAAAACGCTTCATTATTTTGCACTTTTACCAGGCGAATATTGGAATATTGTTTTTCAAATTCTTCAAAACGTTCTAGCGTTTCATCGCTTGAAGCATCATCTATTAAAATAATTTCGAAATCAGGATAATCTTGTGCAGCTAATAAAGGAATGAATTTAACTACGTTTTCTTCCTCGTTTTTAGCGCAAACGATAACGGAAATCGGGATTCTTTTAGGTGTTATTTTTTGCGCTTTTGCGAATGCAAATTTCCCAAAAACGACCAGAAAGTATATTATTTGAATGGCTACAATAGCAATAAAAAAGTAAAGAATTAGTATAAGCATCTGTGTTTAATAGGTTATTTAAATCGGTTGCAAAGGTATGAATAGAATTGTGAAAAGTAAATGATAAAATGCTAAATCTATTTGTTGATTTCGGCTGTCTTATTTTCGTTTAAATCACATTAACTTCGGCTTCTATACGAATGCCAAACTTTTCAAATACCGTTTTTTGAATATCCTTCGATACGGCCAGAATTTCCTGACCAGTCGCTTCACCATAATTAACTAAAACTAGCGCCTGATTTTTGTGAATACCTGCGTCACCAAAGCGTTTTCCTTTGAAGCCTGCTTGCTCGATAAGCCAACCAGCGGGAACTTTTACTTCTGAATCTGAAATTTCATAGTATTTCATTTCAGGGAATTTTAAGTGTATTGGGTCAAACTCTTTTTTAGATAAAATAGGATTTTTAAAAAAGCTTCCGCTATTGCCTAACTCTTTTGGGTCGGGTAATTTGCTTCTACGTATTGCGATTACGGCGTCGCTAACCTCTTTTAGGCTAGGATCAGTGGTGTTGTTTTTTGATAATTCGGCTAGAATATCACCATAAGATGTATTAATCTTATGATTTTTCTTGGTTAACTTAAAAACCACTGAGGTTATAATATATTGAAATTTGAACTCATTTTTAAAAACACTTTCTCGATATCCAAAATGACAATCTGCATTGGTAAAAGTTTTGATGGTCTGATCTTTGATTGCTATGGTGTCACAGGATACCATGGTGTCTTTTATTTCGGTTCCATAAGCGCCTATGTTTTGTACAGGCGTTGTGCCAACGTTACCAGGTATTAAGGACATGTTTTCGAGCCCGCCAAAACCTTGATCGATAGTCCAGATTACAAATTCATGCCAGTTTTCGCCTGCTTGACTTTCTACCCAAACAAAGTCTTCATCTTCGCTTATGATTTTTTTTCCTTTCAAAGCAATATGAATTACAAGTGCGTCAATATCTTGCGTTAGCAACATATTACTACCACCTCCTAAAATAAATTTTTTACTAGTAGGATTAGATTGTAAAATACTGGTTAATTCACTAATCGTTTGAATTGCAATAAATTGTTTAGCTATAGCTTCAATGCCAAAACTATTGTAGTTTTTTAGCGAAAAGTTAGTTTTTATTTCCATGAATGGAGGTGCTTTTAATACGAATTTTAAGGTTCAAAAGTAAGCATTAAAATTGAGTTACATAATTTTTCATCCAGATATGCATCATAAATAAAGGCATTATAAAAGCAGTCATTGTGGTGTCTCCTTTTTTCAAGCGCTCTACTAATTTTTTACTATTTATGTTTTGTAAATAAGGCATCTGAAAAATTTCACTTTTAGCAAACGAGTCTAGTTCTTGCGCAAATATGGGGCTATGTAATAGGTATTTTTCCCAAGGTGCGCTGAGACCAATTTTTTTAAAATTAAGGATTGATTCTGGCAATTGATCTTGCATCGCTGATTTTAGAATAAACTTTCCTTTTTTTCCTGTGAACAACCATTTGTCGTCTAAAGATCCTAAGCCGCTAAGTAAACGTTGATCTAAAAATGGCTCTCTACATTCTATGGATGCGCCCATAGTTGCTCTATCGTTTCGATGCAGCAAAGAGCGAAGATACGTTTGTTGATCATAATAAAGGGCTTGTCTTCTTAAATTATTAGGATACAATTCAACTGCTTCATCATATATTTGATGACGGTATTTATTGATGGGAGAGGAGCGAATTCCAAAGGTCTGTGCGATATCACGGGGGTAAATATTACAGCTGTTAAATACTATTAAATCCGAATTTTTACTCATTTGAGCATAACGAACTAACTTCTCAAAACGGGATGTTTTGTCAAAAAGATCTAGTGAAGCTAGCTTAGCGATGGACTGTAGTAATGAGGGGTATTGTAATGCTTTATAACGTACATATCCTCCCATTAACTCATCAGCACCTTCGCCTGATAACAATACTTTTACTGATGGTTTTGCTAGTTCAGAAACTGCTAATAGATGTGGCTCATTTAAATGCATTATGGGTTCGTCTTGAAAATAGGTAGCTTGTACTAGACTGTTGTACAGGGCTTCATCTTCTAATTGTAAGGTGTGAAAACCATAGCCAAATTTTTCACTAAGCATCTTGGCAAGATGGGATTCATTATGTTTCTCTTCTTTAAAACCAATATTAAAGGTAGAAATATTTTCAAATTGTTGCTTTTTTAAGCTCGCAAGGATTGAAGATGAATCTAAGCCACCGCTTAATAAAACTCCTACAGGAACATCACTTACCATGCGTAGTCGAACAGAATCGTCAAATGTAGCTTTGAACCAATCAAGTGGATCTTTAATTGTGGGTTGGTTTTGTATCTCTGTTTTTAGATCCCACCATTTTGTTGTTTCAATTTTACCGCTAGCATGAACAGTCATGCAATGGCCGGGTAGTAGTTTGTTAATGTTTTCGTACAAGGTATTTTCGCCTGCTACAAAGCGATTAAAGATGTATTCCTCTAGGCCTTCTTGAGCGATTTTAAGCTTTATGCCAGCGATAAAGAGAGCTTTTTGCTCAGATGCGAAGTAAAATGTTTCGTTGTGTATAGCGTAATACAAGGGTTTGACTCCCATTCTATCCTTGACAATAACAAGTTTTTTTTCAAGTGTGTCCCATATAGCGAAGGCAAACATTCCATTAAGCCGCGGAAGCATTTTTAAACCGTATAGTTGAAAAAGTTTCAAAAGAACTTCTGTGTCTGAATTTGTTTTTACGGCATACCCATTATTTCTGAGTTCACAATAAAATTCTTTAAAATTATAAATTTCGCCATTATACACCATGATGAAACGCTTGTCATCAGAGATAAAGGGTTGGTGTCCTGCTTTTGAAACATCTAATATAGAAAGTCTCCGGTGACCAAAACCAATGTTTTTATCAATGAATAAACCTTGGTCATCGGGTCCGCGATGCACTAATGAATCGCGCATTTTTTTTAGAATGCGCTCGTCAACTATTCTATTTGAATTAAAATGTAGTATTCCGTTAATTCCGCACATAATTATTTTTTTGACTATACGCGTTAATCAGCTCGTGGTATTTTTGAGCAATCCTACTCATGTTCGTGTCGTAATTGGCATTGTTTTCGACAAATAATCTATTGTAAGTAGTTGCTTTATCTCGGTATGTTTTGTTATTAAAAGCCCAAATTATTTCATCTGCTAATTTTTGATAATCAGCCACAGGAACAAGTTGTCCATTTTCGCGATGTTTTATCCAGCTTTGGTTTCCGGGAATATCGGTAACAACAGGATAGGCATTACAAGCCATTGCTTCAAATAAAGAGGCCGATACTCCTTCGGTCGTTGGCATGCTTATATAAAAGTTGGCATTTTGTAATAATTCGGGTAACAGCGTATTGTCAATACGTCCTGTGAAAATAACTTTATTTTCAATTTTCAATTTTTTTGCTTTTTCTTTTAAATAATTGGCTTGTGATCCATCTCCAATAATAGTTAATACGAAATCTATTCCCTTTTGGTTTATTATTTCAAATGCTTTTAATATTGTTTCATGACTGTATTCGGGTAATAATGATCGTGTTACTATAGCACTTATTTTCGAACAATCGGCACTATTTTTATTGTTAAATCGCTTTAGATCGATTCCTTTTGGTAGAACTAATACCTTTGACAAATCGACATTGGCCTCGGCCATAGAAATTGTCATGACTGGCCCCCATGCGTGTATTAAAGTAGCTTTTTTAAAAGCGTAGTTTTGAATTATTTTTTTCAGGGGTAATAAAATAGAATTTAAAGGCCATAAGTCGGTTCTACCTTGCTGAGCAATTGCTGAAGGTTTTATGCCTGATAATGCAGCTAGAAAGCCGTAGCTAGTTGTCCGTTCTGCTATTACCATATCAGGCTGCTCTCGATCAATAATTTTTTTTATTTTAAAATAAGCAAATTTAAATTCAAAAATACGTAGAATGCGATTAGGCAAGGTATTGCTAGGTGTTTTTAGCTCCCAACAAATGATTTCGAAGTCTCCATATTCTTTTAGGCCGTTCATCCAAGTGATGGCATCGGCTCTGTAGGATTCTCCAAGAAAAAGTATTTTTCTTTTATTCATTTGTTTGGTTTAAAATTCATCACCACTTAAAGCCCTGCTTATAAATTCGTTTAACGGTTTTAAGAGAATAAGTTTTTTCGTCACCATATTTACAAACCCTTTTTCTGCAACATCTTCAAATTTAATTTTATGTGAGCTTTCAAAACTCTTGAGTTTTAATAAGTCAATTGCAGGATGCTCTTTGTCATATCCTCGAGGCGGATTTTTAAGCAGGCTTTTTTCATTACGATCAAAATCTACAAATACTTTTTTAAATTCTTTTTCAAGTAATATTTCTTCTAAATCTTCATAAAAAAAAGCGATTTCTTTTCGTATTTTTTTTAACTCCTCGGCTTCGGGAGCATACAGCCCTCCTGCGATAAAAGCTTCTTCAGGATCTAAGTGAATGTAGTACCCGGGGCTATTTTTTCCTTTTACTCTGCCACAAGGCATCCATATTCCGAGGTGTGTTTTATAAGGAGTTTTATCTTTAGAAAAGCGAATATCTCTATTAATTCTAAAAGTGCAATTTTTCACTTCTAGCATTTCAAGAGTAGGATCTAAAGGTTTCATAATTGCTAACAGTTCTGAAACAAGTTGCTGATAGTCTTTTTTAAAAAGCTCGTATCTTTTTTTATTTTCCAAAAACCAATCGCGATTATTGTTCCCTTTTAAGTCTGCAAGAAATTGAATTGTTTCTATCGCTAACATATGTAATCGATTAAGGTTGTTTTTCTATCCTTTATTAGTGTTTTTAGAATCAGTAGTTGTATCCGTAGTAATTGGGTAGTTATTAGTCCATTCTGATATACCTCCTTTGAGCTCAACTATTTGTGTAAAACCTAATTCTTCTAGTTTTTTAACCGCTTTACTACTGCGATTTCCACTTTTACAATACACATATACTGGTTTTTTCTTGTCTAGCGACTCTGTCTCTGCTTCAAAAGCATCGCCTAGCCAATCGATGTTAGTAGCGTTTTTTATATAACCTGCTGAGTATTCGCCTGGTGTTCTTACATCTATAATTTGAGGCTTAACCGCAGTGTTTATGTTATTAGCGAATTCTGTAGCTGAAACCGTTTTAATTTTATCTGAGGTTTGAGCGTTACAAGCAAATAGAGTAATAGTTACCAATAAGGCTAAAAAGGAACGAAAGTTAATCATAGGATTTGGTTTTTAGATGTGATACAAAAATAACTAATTATTAAGTGAATCCCCTTAATTAAAGGCTAAAATTCCTTTTATAAATTAAAAATCTGATAGGATTGATGAGTTGATTTTACAATGGTTTCTGTTCGTTCAGGATGCGTATCCGAGATAAAAAGCTGACCAAAGGCTTCATTGTTTACCATTTCGATAATTTTAGATACTCTGCTTTCGTCAAGCTTATCAAAAATATCGTCAAATAATAAGATCGGTTTTACGCCACTTTGTTTCTTAAGAAATTCGAATTGTGCTAATTTTAAAGCAATCAAAAATGACTTCTGTTGTCCTTGCGATCCAAATTTTTTAATGGGATGGTTGTCAATTTCGAAGGATAGGTCGTCTTTATGAATCCCAACGCTTGTGTAATGTAAGGTTCGATCTCTATTTATATTTTGTTGTAATAATGTCAATAAATCATTTTCGTATAAATGACTTTCATATACTAATTGCACACTCTCGGCAGAACCGGTTATAGCATGGTGATGTTCATTAAATATAGGAACGAAAGCAGCTATAAATTCTTTTCTTTTTTCGAAAATATAAGTACCGTAAGTAGTCAATTGTTCGTTGTAGATAGCGAGTGTGTCATTCTCAAAAACATGATTTAGTGCAAAGTATTTTAGTAATGCATTGCGCTGACTCATTACTTTTTGGTATTGAATTAATTGCTGTAAATACTGGGCGTCAAGTTGTGATATAACGCTGTCCATGAATTTACGGCGTGTTTCACTTCCTTCTACAATCAAATCCCTATCAGCTGGTGAAATAATTACTAAGGGTATGAAGCCGATGTGGTCCGAGAATTTGTCGTATGCTTTGCCGTTGCGTTTAAGTACTTTTTTCTGACCTTTCTTCAAGCTGCACACGACTTGTTCAGTACGTTCTTTCTTGACAAATTCGGCATCAATGACAAAAAACTCTTCGCCGTGCTTAATGTTTTGAACCGCCAAAGGGTTAAAATAACTTTTGCCGTACGACAAATGATAGATAGCGTCTAACACATTGGTTTTACCAATTCCGTTTTTCCCTACGAAACATATTATTTTACTTTCGAACTCAAAATTAGCTTCTGAGAAATTTTTATAATTGAATAATGAGATTTTTTTTAGATACATCTTTTAGGACCTACTGAAATAGAGGTATTTGTCGTTTTTGGAGTGTTTTTAATAAAAGGTTGCAAATTATTGAAAATTATTGATAAAAAGAACTTTTGGCTATTTTGTCTCCAATTTATTTTAGTTTATCAAAGTAGATTAAGGGGTTCAAAAAATATTTTTTCGATTCTGATATAAAATATGTAATTTATTGCGTGAGTTTGAATAAAAATTTTATTTTTGCGGTTCACTAAATTAATTTTAAATGGCTACTTACAATAAAAGAGGATATAAAGCACCAAAAGAAAAAGAAGTAAACGATACTACTGTTGATAATGTTATAATTGACGAAAAAGATAGTACAACGGCGGGTGTTTTTTCAGCTTTAGATGAAACTGCTTCAAAAACTGAAGATTTCGTTGCTAGAAACCAAAAAATTATTATTGGTATAGTAGGAGCTGTTGCTTTGTTTACTGTTGGTTACTTAGTTTATCAAAAATTTATTGCTGAGCCCAAACAATTAGAAGCAGCTAATGAGATGTTTGTTGCACAACAAAACTTTCAATCAGCTATTGATGGAGTTAAAAGTGACTCTCTTTTCAAATTATCTTTGAATGGATCAGAAGGTAAGTTTGGTTTCTTGAAAATTGCTGATGAATATTCAGGTACTGATGCAGGAAACTTGGCTAACTATTACGCTGGAATTGCTTATTTAAACACAGGTAAATATACAGAAGCAATTGATTACTTAAACAAGTTTAACTCAGATGATATTGTTTTAAGTGCTTTAGCAAAAGGAGCAATTGGAGATGCATACGCACAAAAAAATCAACTTAAAGAGGCTTTAGATAGTTACAAAAAGGCAGTTGAGGCAAATAAAAATGATTTCACAACTCCACGTTTCATGTTAAAAGCGGGTAAAACTGCCTTAGCTCTTGGAGATAAAGAAGCAGCTTTGAAATTTTTTACAGACATCAAAGAAGATTTTGATACAGCACCAGAAGCAGCTTCAGTTGATGCTTTAATTGGTTTGTCTCAATAAATATAAAATACACAGTTCTAAGGTTGGCAGTTACATTTATTAAGAGTAATTTTAATACATGTAATTGTCAATTTTTTTTTAAATCAAATATTAAATATCATTTTTATGGCAACGATTAATAAGAATTTATCGGTTTATGACAAAAGCAGCTTACCTAAAGCAAAAGATTTTCGCTTTGGAGTTGTAGTTGCAGAATGGAATGAGGAAATCACAGAAGGATTATACAATGGAGCCGAAGCAGCTTTTTTAGATAGTGAGGTTCCTGCAGAGCATATTATTAGATGGAATGTTCCAGGAAGTTTTGAACTTATTTACGGTGCAAAAAAAATGTTGCAAACACAAAATGTTGATGCTGTTATCGCGATAGGATGTGTGATACAAGGAGAAACGAAGCATTTTGATTTTGTATGCGAAGGTGTGACACAGGGTATAAAAGACCTAAATGTACAGTCAGATATTCCTGTTATATTTTGTGTTTTAACAGATAATACCATGCAACAGTCGATCGATAGAAGTGGAGGGATTCATGGAAACAAAGGAACTGAAGCAGCAATTGCGGCTATAAAAATGGCTTTCATTCGTCAGCAAGCATCCTTGGCGCACGAATACAAAAAACCAGCTTTGTTGTCATCAGGTCAATTACAAATTGAAAACCTTCCTTTGAAGTTAGACGAGTAATTCGTATCATACACAAATAGGAAACCTATGCTATTTCTCAAAATAGGATAGGTTTTTTGTTTTATTTATGATTTTCTAAAGAGGTAAAGCCAATCAAATTTCCTTAAATTTGTGACTATTTGTTTGGGAGCCCAAAACCATAAATTTTTAAACTATTTTTTCTTAATGTCAAGTATAATCCAATTACTTCCTGATCATGTCGCAAACCAAATTGCTGCTGGAGAAGTGGTGCAAAGACCTGCCTCAGTTGTCAAAGAATTGCTAGAAAATGCTGTGGATGCTAATGCCTCAGACATCAAGCTCATTATTAAAGAAGCAGGGAAAGCATTAGTGCAAGTAATCGACAACGGAAAAGGGATGAGCGTAACAGATTCTCGTTTGTGTTTTGAACGTCATGCGACATCAAAAATTCGTCAAGCAGAGGATTTATTTTCATTAAATACTAAGGGTTTTCGTGGAGAAGCGTTAGCTTCAATTGCCGCAATTGCTCACGTAGAGATGAAAACAAAGCAAGACCAAGAAGAACTTGGTGTTCAAATTATAATCGAGGGGAGTAAGTTTGTCGCGCAAGACGCTGCCGTGCTTCCTAAAGGAACATCTTTTGCAGTCAAAAATCTTTTTTTTAACATACCTGCACGTCGCAATTTCTTAAAATCAGATACAGTAGAATACCGTCATATCATCGATGAATTTCATAGAGTTGCATTGGCGCATCCTTCTATCTATTTTACTTTTTACCACAATGGAAGTGAAATGTTTAATCTGCCAGCTTCGACTTTAAGGCAACGTATCGTAAATATTTTTTCGGGTAAAACTAATGAGAAATTAGTGCCTGTTCAGGAGGAAACCGAGATTGTTACCATTCAGGGATTTGTTAGTAAGCCAGAATTTGCCAAAAAAAGCAGAGGTGAACAGTTTTTCTTTGTTAATGATCGATTCATTAAAAGTGGTTATTTGCATCATGCCGTAATGGCTGCTTACGAAGGACTCTTGCGTGATGGTGCGCAACCAAGTTATTTTCTATATTTAACGGTGCCACCCAACACGATTGATATCAATATTCATCCTACTAAAACAGAAATTAAGTTTGATGATGAGCACGCCTTGTATGCTATTTTACGTTCTTCAATAAAGCACAGTTTGGGTCAGTTTAATGTAGCACCCGTTCTAGATTTTGATAGAGACTCGAACTTAGATACGCCCTATAATTATAAAGATTTAAAAGGAGAAACGCCTACAATTCAAGTGGATAGTACTTTTAATCCTTTTTCGGATGATAAAGTTAATAAACATTATGCCTCGGCTAGTTCTTATAGAAAACCCGAGCCTACTGCAAGTTGGGAAAGTCTTTATGTTGGTTTAAAACAAGATTCACATTTTCAGTCTGCTGCAACTGATTTTACTTTTGAAACGGAAGAGATCACAGGATCTTTGTTTAATGATCAAGAGGTAGAGCATGCTGTTCAAAATGTATATCAAATACATAAAAAGTATATAGTATCTCCTATTAAATCAGGAATGGTTATTGTTGATCAGCAAAGGGCACATCAACGGGTTTTGTATGAGCAGTTTTTGACTAATATGACCGTGCAACAAGCATCAAGCCAGCAATTACTATTTCCTTTAGATTTGTTTTTTTCATCTGCTGAGATGGATTTAATTGAGGAACTTAAACTATCCTTAGTAAATACTGGTTTTGTTTTTGAAGAAATAGCTGATAATGCACATATAGTAATTTCTGGGATACCTGTAAATGTTACAGAGAGTGAAGTTTCTATGGTTTTAGAGCAATTGTTAAGCGATTTAGAAGATGGTATTCCAGAGAATAGCTTCAGTCAAAACGATACAATTGCAAAGTCGATGGCTAAAAGTTTAGCCGTAAAAACAGGGATAAGTTTAACAGTAAAAGAACAAGAGAATTTGGTAAATGGTCTTTTTGCCTGTAAAGATCCAAATGTTTCTCCTTTTCAAAAACCTACTTTTATTACAATGAGAGTAGAAGATTTAGATAAAAAATTCGCAATATGAGAAATATAACCGAAACGGTAAAGCAGTTACTAATTATTAATGTATTATTCTTCATTGGTACACTTGCTGTCGGAGATCAAGCTTACGATTTATTAGCACTATACTTTCCTGAGAACGGTGGTTTTCAGTTTTGGCAACCTATTACACATATGTTTATGCATGGGGGGTTTATGCATATTTTATTTAATATGTTTGCCTTATATTCCTTTGGATCTGCGTTAGAGCATTTTTGGGGAGGTAAAAAGTTTTTGTTCTTTTACCTCTCATGTGGTTTAGGTGCTGCCTTAATACACACAGGAATAAATTACTATTATTTTCAAGATGCCATTAATACGCTTGTAGAAAGTGGTTTTGAAAAAGCAGAAATTTTGAAAGTATTGAATGAGGGTAAAATTAATACACAATGGCAAGAATTGCTTACGACTTCACAATACCAAAACTTTATTAGCTCTTATGCAGGAACTGTTGTAGGTGCCTCTGGCGCTATATACGGAATAATTGTTGCTTTTGCTTTCATGTTTCCAAATGCGGAGTTAGCTTTGATATTCATTCCAGTTCCTATTAAGGCTAAATATTTTGTACCAGGATTAGTTGCAGTTGATTTATATTTGGGGGTTTCTGGTCAGTCGCTTTTTGGCGGGCCTGGAATTGCTCATTTTGCTCACGTTGGTGGTGCTTTGTTTGGGCTTTTGATAAGTTGGTATTGGAAGAAAAACCAATTTGAGAACAATCGTTGGAATTAAGTAAAAGCAAGTAAAGCCATGAATATTATAGACGATTTAAAATTACAGTATAAAGTAGGGAGTGTTGCTTTTAGAATTATCTATTGGAATGTGGGATGCTTTCTTTTATCATTAGCTTTTTTCTATCAGTATAGTGGTGGATTCTTTAGTTTTCCATCGTGGATCGCTTTATCAACTGATCCAGCTAATTTTGCAGTAAAGCCTTGGACGTTTTTAACCTATGCTTTTTTTCATGATGGTTTTTGGCATTTGCTTTTTAATATGATGGTTTTGAATTTTTCTAGTCAATTATTTTTGACTTATTTCACGCAAAAGCAGTTGCTAGGAAGCTATATTTTAGGAGCAGTTTTTGCTGGTTTAGTATTTGTTATCAGTTACTATATTTTGGGGATAAATACTTCTATTGTTGGTGCTTCGGCCGCAATTATGACTATCTTAGTTGCGGTAACAACTTATCAGCCGCTAATGAATGTAAGAATGTTGCTGTTAGGAAACGTTAAATTGTGGTATATTACAGCAGTACTTCTGATTTTAGATTTAATGCAATTTCGATTAGATAATATGGGTGGGCATATTTCCCATTTATCAGGGGCTTTCTTTGGTTTTTTATACATTAAGTTACTCGAGAATGGCACTGATTTAAGTGTGGGGGTTACTAAAATTATAGATTTGTTTGTAAATAGATTTAAGAAATCACCTTCGACACCCTTTAAAAAAGTACATAAAAATTACAACAGGCCTAGTGAACAACGCACCTCCAAGATTGTAACAAAAACAAAATCACAGCAACAAATAGATGAAATTCTTGATAAAATTAGTCAGTCTGGATATGATAGTTTGTCTAAAGAAGAAAAAGATTTTTTATTTAAAGCAGGGAATTAATTTCCAAAAATAGAGTATGTGAGCTGAATTTTAATTTTAAACTAAAATAATGAAAAACCTTTCTTGGTTCAATAAAGGGATGTATAGTTTAAACATTCTACTTATTCTTGTTACTTTTATTGCATATATTCTTCCTTTCTTAGCGCCTAAAATATTTCCTATTTTAGCAGTTTTGACATTGATGATGCCTCTTTTTTTTATATTAAACACTTTATTTTTTATTTATTGGTTGTTGCAGTTCAAAAAACGAATGATTTTATCAGGCATTGTATTGTTAATAGGCATCACTTTTATCAATAAGTTTTATAAATTTTCAGCCAATGCTTATCCAGCTGGAGAGAAAGACTTTCTGGTAATGAGCTACAATGTTCGCTTGTTTAATTTGTTTAATTGGATTGATAAAAACGATGTACCTGGCTCTATAGTGGATTTTATAAATGATAAGAACCCCGATATTTTGTGTATTCAAGAATTTTCTTCCTCTGCTACTATAGATCTAAAGGTATACAAGTATAAATATATTTTAATGGCTGGTAATAAAATTAAGTCTGGTCAAGCTATTTTTTCTAAATTCCCTATAATTGATCAAGGAAGTATTGTTTTTCCCAACTCTAATAACAGTGTTATTTATGCTGATATTAAAAAGGGCAAGGATATTATACGAGTGTACAATATGCAATTACAATCCATAAAGATTTCACCCGATGTGGATGAGATTAATGATAATATAGAGGTGATCAACAAGAGCAAGTCTCGAATGTTATATAGACGCATTAGTAAAGCTTTCAAGCAACAGCAACAGCAAGCGGAGCTATTTAAAGAACACGAAAGTCGTTGTGAGTATCCCGTTATTATCTGTGGTGATATGAATAATAGTGCCTATTCTTACGTATATCGAAATATTAAAGGTAAGTTGAAAGATAGTTTTGAAGAGGCTGGTACAGGTTTTGGCCAGACCTATAAATTTAAATATTATCCTGCTCGAATAGATTATATTTTTGCCGATGAGAGAATGATTGTCAAGGAGTTTCAAAGTTTTTCAGATATGAAAGATTCGGATCATTATCCAATAATGGCTATACTAAGTCTGGAGTAGGAACTCTACTTAGAAAGTAGTGGCTGCTCTCTCAAATAATCAATAGTAAATTTACCTTCATTAAAAAGTAAGTCTAAGATGCTCAGGTTGTTTATGAAGCCATGTTTGTCCTCAAACACTTGCATGTATCGGTTTACTATCGAAGTATCTTTTTTCCCATCGATCAAAAACCTATAATCTTTTATATTGTTTTGATCTACCTCCCTTAAATACTCAGTTGTGGTTTCAAAAGTAATTTTTTTGCGTAAGCATTTAGAAACTATGGCTATTGATTCAAAATTTAGATCAAGTAAGTAGTTGTGCTTTTTTTCGTAAAATGGTCTTATTTCATCTTCAAAAAATTCAAAAAAGGGAGAACTACGATACGCTGTTTCAAGTGATTTAAAGTGTTGCTTCTGCCAATCTGAATCATTATCTATAATAATATCTTTGGTTTTTTGATGGGCCTCTTTGGTATGTTTTACTGGGATATTTAGAATTTGAATACCATTTGGACTATAAATATAAGTGCGGTTCCTGTTTGTTTGTTTTTGAAAATTATCTTCGATTTCAAACAGAATTGTATCTGCTTGCTCCATGGCAACGTAATGACTGATAGAAGGGAAGTAAGAGGGGTGAAGTAAGCTTTTCATTTGGTTGCGAACTAAAGTTATTAATTTAAATAAAAAAGTCATAAAGTTACTTGTTTTAAGTGGGCTTTATGACTTAGTAGTGGTTGTTATAAAATTAACTATTTTTTTCTTTTCGTTTTTTCCAAAAATATTCTCCAACAAAGAAAGCAGCCAATGCAAATAGGAAGTATTTGAAATAGGACTGCGGTTGTCCTTCACCACTTACTGTTGTGAAAACTCGATCCCATCGGATGCTCCAATTTTTAATACCATCATTGATGCCTTTAATACTCATCCAGATAAAAACGGGTTTACCCACAATATGATCCTCAGGAACAAAACCCCAGTAGCGGCTATCTTCAGAGTTGTGGCGGTTATCACCCATCATCCAATAATAATTTTGCTTAAATGTATAGCTTGTTACTACCTGTCCATTAAGTCTGATTTCGTTTCCAATTACTTTTAGATCATTTTTATCTCCTTGATCATTTTTTTCATAATCAGTTATGATTCTTTTGTAAAATGGTAGCGATGCGGTGTTTAAAGCGACTGTTTTTCCTTTTTGAGGAATGTAAACAGGCCCATAATTATCTTGATTCCATTTGTTGATTTGAGGGAATATGCTTGCCTCAACATCTTTAGCTATAATTCTGTTTACAGCAGTAATACCAGGTACGTTTTTTAATCTCGCTGCACTAGCTTCTGTTAGTGCTCTAAAGATCAAGGTGTCTCTGCTGTCATTAATATAACCTGCTGCATCTGTGATATCCATATCTTTAACAAGATATTCGAAATCAATAAAGGTTTTTCCGTCTACAACTACGTTGTACGAAAATTGAGGTTTTGCTCTTTCTGGAAGAATCAGTTTTTTTCCGTCAATATAAACCATTCCGTCTATAATAGATAAACTATCTCCAGGGATACCAACACATCTTTTTACATAGTTCGATTTTTTATCTACCGGTTTAATAACTCCTGGTTTTCCCTTTGGTTCAAAGAAATAATGTACAGTATCTACTGGCCAGTTGAAAACTACAATATCACTTCGGCTAATTGCTTCTGTCGCGGGCATTCTTAAGTACGGTATTTGAGGCCAACTTAAGTACGACTTAGATTTGGTCATAGGTATCGAATCATGAACCATAGGAAAGGCAACGGCTGTCATTGGGATTCTTGCTCCAAAGTTAATTTTACTAACAAATAAAAAATCACCTACTAATAAGGATTTTTCTAAAGATGGAGTTGGTATAGTATATGGTTGTACTACATAGGTGTGAACTAACGTGGCTACAATTATCGCAAAAAGCAATGAGTTGATCGTGTCTCCAATAGTAGTTTGTGATTTTAGTGATCGTTCAGTTACGTGTGTTAACTTTTGCGTATAGTTAACATAGTATATGTATAGTCCCAAGGTTACTATTCCTAGAATAGTATCTATTGTACTGCGTTTTCCAAAGCTCCTTAACGTTTCTACCCATATAATAGGAAACATAATTAAGTTAATGACAGGAATGAATAACAAAATAGTCCACCAACTTGGGCGTCCTATTATTTTCATTAAAATAATTACATTATAAACTGGTACGGCAGCTTCCCAGCTTTTTCGGCCAGCAGCCACATACATTTTCCAAGTTCCAAGAAAATGAACTAATTGAATGAGTAAGAAAAATACAAACCATTGATAAAATGACATAATTGATAGGTTTAGTGTGTAATGTAAATAAATAATAGTACGAGATTATTTTAACTCTAGAACATCTTTCATTGTGAAAACCCCTTGTTTTCCAATGATCCATTCTGCTGCTATAACTGCGCCAAGTGCAAAGCCTTCGCGATTGTGTGCTGTATGCTTAATTTCGATACTGTCTACATCTGAACTGTAAGTAACTGTATGTGTACCTGGAACAGTTCCGATTCGTTTTGCTTCTATTAAAATTTGATCTGCTGTTGGTTCTTCTAAAGTCCAACTTTTATATTCACTGTTATTGATAATTCCTTTTGCTAGTGAGATAGCAGTTCCACTTGGTGCATCCAGCTTTTGCGTGTGATGAATTTCCTCCATCTTAATTTTGTAATTATCTAGCTTTGACATCATTTTTGCAAGATATTCGTTGATTTCAAAGAATATATTTACACCTAAGCTAAAATTTGAGCTCGAAATAAAAGCTCCTTTTGTTTCATTGCATAACGATACCATTTGTTCATAATGATCTAGCCATCCTGTTGTTCCTGAAATAACAGGTACATTCTCATTTAAGCAGTTTGTAATATTAAGCACTGCTGCGTTAGGTACGCTGAAATCTATAGCCACATCTGCGTTAGATAGGCCTTCGTAGGTATTGTGTTCTTCTTTTTTCAAAATAATTTCGTGTCCTCGCTCCATTGCGATTCTTTCAATTACTTTTCCCATTTTTCCGTATCCTAAAAGCGCAATTTTCATTTTAATGTATTTATGAATTAGAAGAAGTTTAAAGTTGATTAACGCAATTATGTTTCTCTAAAAATTATAATTAATAGTTAGACCCACATTTGCTTTTAATGTTACATCATTAGTATATAGCGAAGGTTTAAAGGAGATATTTTCGTCAACATTAAATTGCAAAAGTGCTGCATCAACATTGGCATCTATGATGTTTAGAGCATAAAAGGCGACAACAAATAAAGCAGATAGATCTCTGTTCCTTTGATAGAATTTTTGACCCGTAATTAATCTGTCAGTATCTAAGTAATCTAAGCTGTCATCAGAGTATCCTTCCAGTCTTCTTTTGTAAGCGTCGCGGTACTGGTTGTATTTTTTATTGCTATCCAGATAGAAATAAAGACTAGTTCCAATTGCACCATAGACAAGAGGGATTTTCCAATATTTTTTATTGTAGGCTTGCCCCAAACCTGGTAAAACTGCTGAGTAAAAAGCAGCTTTAGCGGGTGTTAAAGGATCAATATCATTAGATTTAATGGTATCTTGAAGAATCACGGGGCCATTTGTTTTTGCTTGAGCAAGAACAGTAGCATTTCCTATAATGAAAAGGAATATTCCTATGGAAAGAATTTTATTCACTATCCTTTTATTAGTTCTAATATACGTTTAAAATCTTCTGAAGATTTAAATGGAATCGTAATTTTGCCTTTTCCATTTGCAGCCACTTTTACATCTACTTTGTTTCCAAAATAGCTATTAAAAACATTTTTATCAGTCTCTTCAATTTCAAAATTAGCTGATTTAGTTGCTGCAATGCTTTTAGGTTTTAAGCTATCTTGGTAGTTTTTAACTAAAGCTTCAGTGTCTCTTACAGATAAATTTTGACTGACGATCTTTTGATAAATTCCTGTTTGAGCATCTAGATCTTCAATATTAATAATTGCTCTACCGTGACCCATACTTATAAAACCATCACGAATTCCTGTTTGAATAATTGGATCAAGTTTTAAGAGACGCAAGTAATTTGCAATAGTAGATCTTTTCTTTCCTACACGTTCGCTCATTTGCTCCTGCGTTAACTGAATTTCATCGATTAATCGTTGGTAAGAAAGAGCGATTTCAATTGGATCTAAGTCATGACGCTGAATATTTTCAACTAATGCCATAACTAATGATTCATTGTCATTTGCAATACGAATGTAAGCAGGGACAGATGTTAGTCCCACAAGAGTCGATGCTCTTAAACGTCGCTCTCCTGAAATTAATTGGTATTTATTGAAATCCAATTTCCTAACAGTTATAGGTTGTATGACTCCTAATTCCTTAATGGAAGTAGCAAGCTCTCTTAATGATTCCTCATTAAAATTACTACGAGGTTGAAAAGGATTTATTTCAATGGCTTCTATATCAAGCTCAATTATATTCCCAACAACTTTATCAGCGTTTTTGTCATCTACTGATTTAATATCGTTTTCAGGATCTTTTAATAAGGCAGATAGTCCTCGGCCTAGGGCTTGTTTTTTTATCGCTTTTGCCATACAATTACTTGCTATTTTTCTTAATTACTTCTTGTGCTAAATGCAAATAGTTTGTAGCACCTTTACTTGTAGCATCATAGTTAATGATACTCTCTCCAAAACTTGGAGCCTCACTTAACTTCACATTTCTCTGGATAATTGTATCAAAAACCATGTCGTTAAAGTGTTTTTGCACTTCTTCTACTACTTGATTGGATAGTCGCAATCTAGAATCATACATAGTAAGTAATAATCCTTCAATATCAAGATCTGGATTGTGTATTTTTTGTATACTTTTGATTGTATTTAATAATTTTCCAAGGCCTTCTAACGCAAAATATTCACATTGAATAGGTATGATTACTGAATCAGCTGCTGTAAGTGCATTTAGCGTCAATAAACCTAGGGAAGGAGCACAGTCGATAATGATGTAATCGTATTCTTCCTTAATATCCGCTAAAGCTTTTTTAAGCATGTATTCTCTATTTTCTTTGTCTACCAATTCTATTTCGATAGCAACAAGGTCAATATGAGCAGGGATAACATCAACATTTGGAGCAGAACATTTTACAATAGCTTCCTTTGGACTATTGCTATGTTCTAAGATTTGGTAAGTCCCTATTTCAACACTTTCTACATCTATCCCTAACCCTGAACTCGCATTAGCTTGAGGATCAGCATCTATAAGTAACACTTTTTTTTCTAAAACTCCTAATGAAGCGGCTAGATTTACTGATGTAGTAGTTTTTCCAACGCCTCCTTTTTGATTAGCAATCGCAATGATTTTGCCCATTTATTTTCTAAATTTTGAACCGTAAAAATACAATTTATTATGGTTTCTGAAAATCTATTTTGTTAACAATTGTTAAAGATCTTTTTACGTGTAGAGGCTTGTAGGTTTATTTGTAAATTGTAAGATTTGTGAGAGAACTATTTAGCTTTGTCAATCAAAATTTACTTTAAATATAAATTTTTTATTTACTTGTTTAAGGAAAAAAGAATTGTATATTTGCAGCCGATTGCGGGGTGTAGCGTAGCTCGGTTATCGCGCCTGCTTTGGGAGCAGGAGGCCGCAGGTTCGAATCCTGCCACCCCGACTAAAACCTTCTTGTAAGCCAAGAAGGTTTTTTTATTTCTACAAATCATGTTTTACGTTTGTATTTTGTACTCAAAATCCATTGACAAGTTTGACATTGGTTACACTGTAATGGAATTGTCTGAAAGATTGCGCCGCCATTTGAGTTCGCATAAAGGTTTTGCCGGAAGGGCTAAAGATTGGGAGGTTGTTTATTTCGAGTTGATTGACGATAAAACAAAAGCAATTTTGTGCGAAAAGGAAATTAAAAACTGGAAAAGTAGTGCCAAGATTATTGAACTAATTTCGAAATAGGCTCGTTTATTGCGTCCCGATTGAAAACCGGGAAGGCCGCAGGTTCGAATCTTGCCGCCCCGACCAAAACCTTCTTGTGATCCAAGAAGGTTTTTTTTATTTCTACAAATCATGTTTTACGTTTGTATTTTGTACTCAAAATCCATTGACAAGATTCACATTGGTTACACTGTAATGGAATTGTCTGAAAGATTGCGCCGCCATTTGAGTTCACATAAAGGTTTTACCGGAAGTGCTAAAGACTGGGAGGTTGTTTATTTCGAATTGATTGACGATAAAACAAAAGCAATTTTGCGCGAAAAGGAAATTAAAAACTGGAAAAGTAGTGTTAAGATTATTGAACTAATTTCAAAATAGGCTCGTTTATTGAGTCCCGATTGAAAACCGGGATGGCCGCAGGTTCGAATCCTGCCACCCCGACCAAAACCTTCTTGTAAGCCAAGAAGGTTTTTTTTATGTCCTACTTAAAAAGACTTTGATTCGTTGATTCTTGTTTTTTTTGTCTTCAAATTAGTACTTAATGTGAGAGTGTGAATTTGGTTCTTTTTAACCTTTTTCAAGTTTTTGTTTTAGCCGAAGCTTTTGCGAGTTAATTCTGGTTGTAATTAGATAATGTCGTAAGTCTTTGATATTGAGCCTGTGTTATTTTGGTAGTTATCAAATGTTCTTAAATAAATCTAATTTCAGTCCGTTCTACAGTAATTGAAATTTATTAACTGCAATTTCTGTACTCTTTAAAAATGCAGCGAATTAAATCATAATTATTATTTTGTATTTTTAGCGTACGTTCGCTTGTTTTATGTAAAACTTTTTTATATCATTGTACTATAAAAACATAAGTACCATGGAAAACAAACTTTTACAACAATCTAAAATCAATTTCTCTAATGAAGTAGTAAATTATTATCCTGATATTTTAACGGATGAAGTCATGACTTTTATTGTTGCGCTTCATGAGCACTTTAATGCAAAAAGAAGTGCTTTGTTAAATAATAGAATTGCTCATCAAATAAGTTTTGATAAAGGAAATTTTCCTGAATTTCCGAAAGAAACAATTGAGATTAGAAATTCAAATTGGACTGCAGGTACGATTCCGCATGACCTTCAAGATAGACGGGTAGAAATCACAGGACCGGTAGACCGTAAAATGATTATCAATGCTCTTAATTCTGGCGCCAAAACATTCATGGCAGATCTTGAGGATAGCACTGCGCCCTCTTGGAGAAACACGATTGAAGGACAAAAAAACTTAATCGATGCTAACCTTAAAACTATTTCTTTCACAGATGCGCAGCGCAATAAGTCTTATGCTTTAAAATCAGACACAGCTGTTTTATTAGTAAGACCAAGAGGTTTACATTTAAATGAAAGACACCTTTTGATTCATAATGAAATTACTTCTGGAAGTCTAGTTGATTTTGGATTGTATGTTTTTCACAACACGCAAACATTGTTGAATAATGATACAGCACCTTATTTTTACTTACCTAAAATAGAGCATTATGAAGAGGCACGTTGGTGGAATCAAGTATTCGAATTTGCAGAAAACTATTTAGAAGTACCAGTTGGGACTTTTAAGGCGACCGTTTTAATCGAGACAATTACAGCTAGTTTTCAGTTGGATGAAATTATATTTGAACTTAAAGATCATATTGTAGGTTTGAATTGTGGTCGTTGGGATTATATTTTTTCCTACATCAAGAAATTTAGAAACCATCCTGGCTTTGTCGTTCCTAATCGAGATCAAGTGACCATGACTAGCCCGTTTATGGATGCTTATTCAAAACTAGTAATTCAGCGTTGTCACAAAAGAGGGATTCTTGCTATTGGCGGAATGGCAGCACAAATACCGATTAAAAATGACGAGGAAGCAAATGCTGCTGCTTTAGAAAAAGTTAGAAAAGATAAAGAACGCGAAGTCTTAAACGGACATGATGGTACTTGGGTTGCTCATCCTGCTTTAGTTGCAGTAGCTATGGCTGAATTTAATAAACACATGCCAACGCCGAACCAGTTGCAAGTAACACGTAATGATATTATCGTTTCTGAACAAGATTTGGTAGCAATCCCACAAGGAACTGTCACAGAAGCAGGAATTCGAAAAAATATTAATGTGGGTATTTTGTACATTGAATCATGGTTGAGAGGTCATGGTGCTGTAGCGTTATATAACCTAATGGAAGATGCTGCTACCGCAGAGATTTCGCGAACGCAAGTATGGCAGTGGTTAAAAATCAAAGTCAAGCTTGAAGACGGAAGATCATTTAATGTACAATTATATAAAGAATTATTAGATGATGAAGTGGCTAAAATAACAAGGCAAATAGGTGAAGAAAATATAAAAAGCAGCAAGTTACATTTAGCAATCTCACTTTTTGATACCCTCGTGCTCTCTGAAGAATTTGAAGAATTTTTAACCGTACCTGCTTACCAATACATTTAAAAAAAAACAACCCTGCGATTGCGGACACAATCAACAGGATCTAATTACTAATATTAATAACTAACACAAAATTATGAAAAATTTAGAACAAAGCAATTATAGTTCCGCTTTACAAACGGTAAGAGATTTAAAAGCGAAATATGGGACTACTTGGGACGCAATAAGTCCAGAAAGTGCTGCGAGAATGGCAACTCAAAATCGATTTAAAACGGGTTTAGATATCGCTAAATATACGGCTGCTATTATGAGGAAAGATATGGCAGAGTATGATGCAAATGCTTCTAATTATACACAATCACTTGGTTCATGGCACGGGTTTGTTGCCCAACAAAATATTATTGCAGTAAAAAAACACCATAAGACTACCAGTAAAAGATATATCTACTTGTCAGGATGGATGATTGCAGCATTGCGCTCTGAATTTGGTCCTTTGCCAGATCAATCTATGCACGAAAAAACGACTGTTCCCAACTTAATAAAGGAAATATATGATTTTCTGCGTCAAGCAGATGCTATCGAGTTAAATGATTTATTCAGAAAACTTGAGAAGGGAGAAGATGTACAGGAACAAATCGATAATTTCGAAACACATATTGTTCCCATAATTGCTGATATAGATGCTGGATTTGGGAATGAGGAAGCTACCTATTTATTGACGAAAAAAATGATTGAAGCTGGCGCTTGTGCAATTCAAATCGAAAATCAGGTTTCAGATGCTAAGCAATGTGGGCATCAAGACGGAAAAGTAACGGTGCCGCACGAAGACTTTTTGGCTAAAATTAATGCAATTCGCTATGCGTTTTTAGAATTAGGAGTTGATGAAGGTGTTATTGTAGCAAGAACAGATTCTGAAGGAGCGAGTCTGACTCAAAAGTTACCAGTAAGTACAGAACCCGGTGATTTGGCTTCGAAGTATTTAGCTTTTGTGGAAGCAGAAGAAATATCGATTAGCCAAGCAAGAGAAGATGACGTTTTGCTCAAAAGAGATGGTAAATTAGTGCGACCTGTAAGGCTACCTAATGGTTTATATCAATTTAAAGATGGATCTAATATCGATAGAGTGGTCTTAGATTGTATTACTAGTTTGCAAAACGGAGCAGATCTTTTATGGATAGAGACACCAACGCCCAATGTAAAACAAATTGCGCATATGGTAAACCGAATTAGAGAAGTGGTACCTAATGCTAAATTAGTGTATAACAATTCGCCATCCTTTAACTGGACACTAAATTTCCGTAATCAAGCCTATGATGATATGTTAGCCGAAGGTGAAAACATGACGGGCTATGATAGGAATAATTTGATGGATGTAGCTTATGATAACTCTGAATTATGTCATCGTGCCGACGATAAAATTAGAACGTTCCAAAAAGATAGCTCTAAAGAGGCGGGGATTTTTCACCACCTAATAACGTTACCTACCTACCACACAACAGCGCTTCATATGAATGATTTGTCTCAGGGATACTATGGCAATGAAGGAATGTTAGCTTACGTAAAAGGAGTGCAAAGACAAGAAATTCGAAAAGGGGTTGCTTGCGTAAAACATCAGAGAATGGCTGGGTCTAACCTAGGAGATGATCATAAAACGTTTTTTGCAGGGGAAAAAGCTTTAAAAGCTGATGGAGCTAAAAACACTAGTGATCAGTTTGAAAGTAAAAAAATAGAGCAAAAGAGAGAATTAGTTTTAGAAAAATAATATTTGTTTACTAGAATGTAAAGAGGCTAATCTTTTGTGATTGCCTCTTTTTAGTAAATATATCTTCAAATACTTTCAAATAGTAAGGATAGGGATTGCTATGCTAATTGTATAAATAAAGCTGTGAATTCATCCCTGTTTTTACTTTTTTTGAAGCGGTAAAAAGAGCAAAAAATAATAAAGTATTCCGTAATGAAAGCTATTTGTTTCTACTTTCTTCAATCTTTCTTTTCATTTCTTGGTCTTTTTTTTGTGTAGTTGTAATTGCATATGCAAACGCAATTCCAAAAAGCAGGGTAATTATCCCTGCAAAGTAGGGTATAAAATCAGTCATTTTTATTTTTCTTTATTAGATGTAAGTAAATGCCAAAACATAAGATCGATGGTACCCAAAGTCCAATGAATATAGCTTGATTTTCAAAACCATTAAAAAACAAAACTTCTGAATAAATTAAAGAAGCAAAAGCAGCAACGAATAGCAATTTGTCTGTTAAATCAAATTTATAAAACATATTAAAAGAATTATTTTGTCCTACTCTGTGGCTTTTCGGAATACGCCCCGTTTTTGGTGGGTTCTGGACTCCACTTTGATTTTAGATATATTTTCGAATAAAAATTAAGTTGTGAGTGATTTTACTCTAGAGGTAAAGTACTGCTGTCAGTAGGATACTAGACACTATGATATTGAAAATGAAGTACTCTTGTAAATGTAGTAGAATAGATTGGCTAAAAAAAGTATTTTAATCTAAAAGAATACAGTTTAGAACAATACTAAACATTCTGTGTTTTTTCTGATACAATTAATAAAAGGTATTAATTAATTTAAAAGTAAAATTTTAGAGTTGTCAAGGTACTTTGCTGTATTCTAATAGTAAATAGTTCCGTGTTAAAATGTATTTGTTTGTAAGTCGATGACTCTAGGGAAAATCCTTTCTGTTTCTGCAGAAAGGGTTTTTTTATTACCAAATAGCAAAAACTGATTGCAGCTTTTAAGTATTTCGGTAAATAAAACTTATTTTTGTACTGTTTTTAAAAAAAATAGAATAGCACTATGTCAGATACAATCGAAAAAATAAAATGCCTAATTATAGGTTCGGGACCAGCAGGTTATACAGCAGCAATTTATGCAGCTAGAGCTAATATGAATCCTGTAGTATACCAAGGAATGCAACCGGGTGGTCAATTAACGACTACTAATGAAGTAGAGAATTGGCCTGGTAATCCAGAAGGAATTACAGGACCTGAAATGATGGTGGGATTGCAAGCGCAAGCAGAGCGTTTTGGTACAGACGTACGTGATGGATGGGCTACTAAAGTTGATTTCTCAGGTGATATTCATAAAGTATGGATTAACAATACCATCGAATTACACTGTGAAACAGTTATTATATCCACAGGTGCATCGGCTAAATATTTAGGATTAGCATCTGAGCAACATTACCTAAAAATGGGTGGTGGAGTTTCGGCTTGTGCTGTTTGCGATGGTTTTTTCTACAGAAATCAAGAAGTGGTAATTGTAGGAGCAGGAGATTCTGCTTGTGAAGAAGCACATTATCTTTCTAAATTATGTAAAAAAGTAACCATGCTAGTAAGAAGCGAAAAATTCAGAGCCTCTAAAATCATGGAAGAACGCGTTCGTAAAACCGAGAACATTACTATTTTAATGAATCATGATACGGTTGAGGTACTTGGAGACGAGCAAGTAGTTACTGGCGTAAAAGCATTGAATAAAACTACCAATGAAGAATTTGATATTCCTGCTACTGGTTTCTTTGTAGCTATTGGACACAAACCTAATACTGATATTTTTAAGGACTTTATTACTCTTGACGAAACAGGTTATATTGTAAATACTCCAGGTAGTTCTAAGACAAATGTTACTGGTGTTTTTGTAGCTGGTGATGCTGCTGATCATGTGTACCGTCAAGCAATTACTGCTGCAGGTACGGGATGTATGGCTGCACTTGATGCCGAAAGATATTTAGCTGCACAAGAATAAAAAAATAATTAGATTTAGAATAAACATAAAAGTCCCATTTACAATTTGTAACATGGGACTTTTTTTTTGTTTTAAGCTGAGGTAGAATTACTTCTTTTTTAATAATTTAGCTTCATCATCAAATCGTTTTATTTCAATTTTAGGATTTCCATAAAGTTGAATTTCAGATCGTTCACTAGCGCTAATTTCAATTTCTTTTTCTGCATTAACACTGCACGCTGCTGATTGTTCTGTGATGATTATAAGTTTGTTAATTTGTAGTTTTTCAGCGGTAAGCTGAGTAGTGTTATCCAGCCTAATTGCTCCTGTCTTAGCTGCTCCTTCTATTCTTGCCACTGTCTTTTGGTATTGGTCAAAAGTAAAGTCGGTTACATTTACTAATGCTTTTAATTGCGAACTCTCGCTCATCACGATTTTTGCAGTCTCACCTTTAAGATTTAATTCCAAGCTAGATTTATTGTCGGTTTGCAATGCAAAGTTTTTTGCCACAATGTTTACAAATAGTTTAGAATCATCTATAGATTTTAAGGTCAAATTATCTGTGTGAATTTCTTGAATTGCATTTACTATAGCATCGTTCTTTGTAGTTATGCTATTGATTTCATTTGCGTAAGTGATTCTAACAATTAGTTTCTTAAAACGAGTAATTGTTTTAATGGTATGCAGTTGCAGCGTAGCACCCACGGATGTTATTGCTATTTCATCCTGTAAATTATCATCGGCTTCTATTGATACAAACGAAGTTGCTCCTTTTTCAAGATAAACCTCGATGTTATCATTCACTTCAAGATGGTTAAAGTTGCTTATTTCCTTGACTATTGTTGTTACTATTTTAGAACCTTTTATTCTTTCTTTTTTTTGCGCTACTGCAAAAGAGGTTGCTAATAAGATTAAAATTACGGCTATCGAATGTTTCATTTTCATAGTGTTTACTTTACTACAAAAGTAAAAAAATCATCCTGACTAGAATGATTTTTTTACGTATTAGGATAATGTTAACCTATATTTTATCGACGCTTCCACCTGACGACACTCGACGTTCCATTGATTTGGGCGTTTTAGAGTATTCAATACTTCCGCCACTTGACGCTTTAGCTTTTAACCTTACAATAGGATGTGTCTTAATAGATGCACCACTAGAAGCTGCCGCTATAACCTCATTTGATAAAAGATCATCAGCTTCAATCTCGCTTCCGCTGGATGAATTAGCATTTAAATCCAAGGCTAATCCATACATGACAATTGTGCTAGCACTACTCGCTTTTGCGTTTACACGATCATATTCCAAATCGAGCTTAATATTAGCTGCACTGGAAGCTCTTATCGCAATTTCTTCCCCTTTTAAAGTATTGGTACTTGATATAGAAGATGAACTTGAGGCTTTTAATTCTTCTATAAGAGGCATTTTTACGATTACTTTTTTAGATTCAATATCAAAGAACGAATTGTAGTCGCAGTCAATAACTAAAACGCCATTTTCTATTCTAGTTCTTATGCTACTGATTAGATTATCGTCGGCTTCAACTGTGATTTCTGTTTTATCTGATTGTTCTAGCACTAGATCGATCGCGTTACTTACTTCTATGCTCTTGAACGGATTAGTTACAGTTCTATTCTCTTTCTCAACAGTGCCGCTCCCAGTTATTGATTTTAAGTTGATAGTGTGATTGCAAGATGCAAACAGCACTGAACATAGTAGTACAATAACAAATTTTGTTAGTAGTGATATAATTTTGATCATGATTAATTTGTTTTAATAATTATCCCATTTTTATTCACTCTTAGTCGACTAGAACTTTTTTTAGTATTAGTAGAATCAGTAGTTATCGTTACTCCATTTTTGCTAATTATAATTGAATTGTTCTGATCATCCGTTGCTTGAAGATTGATTTCTTCATCATAGTCACTGTCAACGTCATCATATTCATTTTCATCTGCTGGACAGTCTAAACAACGTACTTTATTTTCCATTACTTGATATAAATATTTACCAGAGCTATAGTGCAAGTTAAAAAACTCATCATTAGATCTGTCATAGTCTTGAACGCTAGTATCTGCTTTAAAAAGTGTTCCCTCTGGGAGGTACAATGTAATGGCTACTTCTTGATCACGAAATTTATCTTTTAGATTAGAGAGCAGGTAGTTGTCTAAAATGATTTGATTTCCAACTATTTTATAACTGTATTTAATCAATTCGGCTCTTTTTTTAGCTTCAGATAATGAATTTCCTTTTGCTTCTTTCTCTATTTGCAGGTAAGGTAACTTTTCATCTGTACGTTCTATTTTTAAACTTACATGGTTTGAATAAATTACATTATTACTCAGGGAGTCTTGTGTAATTTTAAAATTATCATGATCATCAATGCTTTTTGAATAATAAGCATTGTGCTTGAACTTCACGAATAAAGTGTCATTTGGCATAAGGTTAATTGTTTCTTTTTTCACCACTCGGCCATCAGATGCAAATGCTGATGCTTGCTTAATTCCTAGCGAAATAGCTAAGGCAACAGCGATAATCCACAAAGCTAAAAGTGTGTATTTAGCGATACTTCCTATTGACTTCATCCCAGGAGCTAATAATTTGAACCCTAATACTGTTAAGAAAAAGAACGGAATTCCAACTGCAAAAAACATTAGTAATCCAAACGACCAAATAGGGTAGTCCGTATAATTTCCTGCTTCTACAAATCCTTGCCAAGGAAAATCAATAAAGGCATTTGTACCTAAAGTGAACACGCCTATCAATAAGAAAATCAATGTCGTTAAACCTGTCATAATTAAAATGATACCAAGGAACTTAGCAAAAATCTTAAAAACAGTCATAATAAAGTCACCTAATGAGCTTCCCACTTTACCAGCTCCAGTTTTTATTTGGTTACCGTATTTGTCATAATCGCCATTTTTAAATTTTTGAGATACATTTTCATACTCTTCTCTTACTTTTTTTTCGATGTTCGAGATATTAACAGGCTCGCCAGTCATCTCTAGTTTTTCAGAGGTTGTAATCGCTTCAGGAGTAACTACCCACAAAATGATGTAAGCGATAATACCGGTGCCGAACCCTGCAAAAACTAACAGAATAAGAACAATCCTGATCCATACAGTGTCAATCCCAAAGTAAAATCCTAATCCAGCAGCCACGCCTCCAAGCATGCCTTTGTCTTTATCACGGTACAATTTTCTTGATCTACTACCAGTTGTACTATAATTATACGTTTGCTGATTGTTTGTGTTTTCGTCTTCAATAATATAGTCTTCAGGTTGTCCCATTATGGTAATAACTTCGTCTACATCTTTTAATCCCACAACATGTTTGTCGCTTTTTTGTTTCTCATTTAATAGTTCCGAAACTCTCATTTCGATATCTTTTATAATCTCATCTTGTCCCGATGAGTTGTTGAGAGAACGCTTTATAGCATCAAAATAGCGTGTTAATTTTTGGTATGCATCTTCGTCTATATGAAAGAACATTCCGCCTAGGTTTATATTTACAGTTTTGTTCATGACTTTTATTTTTGGTTGGTTATAAGGTTTACGGCATCAGACAATTCAGTCCAAGTGCCACTAAGTTCGTTCAAAAAGGTTTGGCCTATTTCAGTGAGACCATAGTATTTTCTGGGTGGTCCTGAGGTCGATTCTTCCCAACGGTAGTTCAATAAACCGTCATTTTTTAATCGTGTTAACAGTGGGTAAATTGTACCCTCTACCACAAGTAATTTTGCGTTTTTTAAAGTGTCAAGTATTTCTGATGTATAAGCATCTTTCTCTTTTAGTACAGATAAGATGCAAAACTCGAGAACACCTTTACGCATCTGGGCTTTTGTGTTTTCAATGTTCATAATTTGTTTTTTTGATTTTTTTGTTGATTAAGCTATTCATTTTTTGATTGATAATTGATGATTTTTATTTGAAGCTAATCCTGCTATTCGCTGCAATCTTTTTATTTTTTTTCAAAAAAGTAAAAAGGATTTCCACTGCTATCAGGGCTAGGAGTATTTTATTTGATAAACGGTATGGTGATAGGATATTTATAACGTTCTCCATTTGACGTTTTAATCGCCGCGTATATGATTAAAAAAAACTCCGCTACTTTTAAACAACCAAAAAGAAAAACGGCAGTTAATCCTACAGTTATTAAACCTATTTGATTACTAAAATTAAAATTATTTACGACAAAGTTATCATCGTTGATCACCGCATCTAGGGAAACATTATTAAAAATTGTAACAAGTAAAATAGGAATAGCAATTAATGCTGTAAGGATAGAGTACAATAAAATACTCAATTGAAAATTCAGGACTTGCTTTCCATGAAAATCGACAAATTCTGATTTGTCTTTTTTAGAAGACCATAAAAGTATTGGAAAAATATAATTTCCAAAAGGAATAAAATACTGAGTCAATGTGCTCAAGTGTGTAAAAGTTGCAATGTTTTTTTCGGTTGTGTTTTCCATTTTGATTGATTTTATGCCAATTTTATTCTTGGCTTTGATGATGATTAAAATTAATACAGGTTAGCTTTAGTCGGCCTAGTAATTTCTTATGCAAATATATATCTAAAGAATGGTATCTTGTATCGCATAGTAGTAAAAGTTAACATAAAATTAACAAATTAATTTATTATGTACGCATAGTAATTTTTTGTATTTTAGCCTCAAAACCAGTGTCTATGAAACTTACAGCATCAAAACTCAACAAATTTTTATTTTTTAAATTACCATCTGCTTTTATATGTGGGGTACGTGTAAAACAATTAGATGAGAGTCATTGTGTTGTAAAAGTAAAACACCGCTGGATCAATCAAAACCCTTTTAATTCCATGTATTTTGCTGTTCAAGCTATGGCGGCTGAGCTAGCAACGGGTGCTCTAGTAATGTACCAGATTCAAAAGAGTGGACGCAAAATATCAATGTTGGTAGCAAATAACAAAGGTAATTTTACTAAAAAGGCGACAGGACTAATAACTTTTGAGTGTAAAGATGGTCATTTAATCGAGCAAGCAATTGAGGCAACTATTGCAACAGGTGAGGGTCAAACTTTTTGGATGAAGTCTATTGGAACTGACGAAAAGGGAATTCAAGTATCAGAAATGGATTTTGAATGGAGTGTACGACTTAAGTAGTTTCGTTTATTGTAGTAATTATAAATACGTAAAAGCCTCTAAATTTAGAGGCTTTTTTTTGTTTCAAATTTTTATAAAATAGTTTTTTGTCGTGTTGACCACATTGTGAGTTGTAGAATTTGATGTTTGTAGTATCTGTAAATTATAGATTCTGTAGCTTTGTTCCTTAGTTGTGTATTAATCATTATTAGTACTAGAAAACTATAATTTTTTCGAAATAAAAACCCACAAAGGGCAGCTCTGATGTTTTGAGTAGTTGGTTTAATTAGAATAAAACTTCCTGTCAATTGAACTTCTGAAACTTATTGTATAATAATTTTTCTAGCTATAGCTGCTTTATCAGTTTGTACTTTTGTAATATATATTCCAGGTGCCAGTTTTTTAAGCGGGATTGTAATTTCTTTTTGATCTTGATTTGTGATTTTTGTGTTTATAATATTTTGACCTAAAATATTATAAAGTGTGATTCCTTTTATTTCAATTTCGGTTGGATTATTTACTATAATGCTATTTTGATTTTCTGCATAACGTATTGTGATCGCTTCACTTTCATTTATAAACTCATTGCTGTTAAGTGTCTTTCCATCATTGAATTTCAGGAAGAAACGATCTTCGGTTTTGCCTTGAGAAAGTGTCACTTCAAATGGTGTTGTGGTAATATCGTTATAAGTATCAGTAAGTTTATCATAGATGAAATAGCGTTGTGCCGTATCAAAATTTTCTACTAGATCTAAGTTAAAAGATACCTTCCCTTCGGCATCTGTTTTGATACCTAAAGCATACGATGCTTTTTCATCAAAATAGCCCTCTCCTTGAATCAATAGTTGGTTATCACCATTAAGGAAGTACATGTCATTTGGAAAATCATCGATATTGAAACCATCATAACCAGGATCGATATCAGAAGTCGCTTTTTCATCCATAAAACCAAGTAGTACCTGACGGTGAAAATCATCATGAGAGTTAAATCCCAATCTTAATTTTTTGTATGTTTCAGTAATTGCAGAATCATTTTCGTTAGTTTTCCAATCTTGTTTCGCTGTTTTTTTTGTTTTGTAAAGGACATTAGAGTTGGCGGCATCATCTTCTTTATAGAAACCGCGCTGACTATTTTTAAAGGTAACGGTACCACCTGAACCTAATTTACCAATTACAAAAAATCCTTGGCCAACTGGAATAAAACGATTAGGAATTCCTCTCGATGGAGTTCCAGACTGAGTAATAAAATCGACTCCAGAGGAAGAAGGAGCAATTCCTCCCGTTAGATTTCGTACTGCGTAACCACCTTGATACGCTCGTAAAATATGTGTGTTATTGGTAGCATAATGCTCCCAGAAGTATAAAGTACCGTCTATAGAAGGACTGTTAAAGGACTTTATTGAATTAATGTTGTCAGTAATGAAAGCATCAGCATCTAAAGCAGATGGATACGGATTTCCAGCTAATAATAGCTGATCGCTCCCAACAGTGTTAGTCGCTATTGTTCCATTATTTGGTTTTCCTACAAAAGTATACGTTTGATTACCTAATGCACTTCCACTGCCTTTCATCGTAAATCCTTGACCTACTCTCAGTGGTGCTGTTTCTGCGATTTGAGTCCAGTTTGCGTAAGCATTATTTAAACTATCAAATTTGTACAGCCAATATCTAGCAATGCTAACTGGTGTAGTCGGAGCCCCATCATAGCCACCAGTCCAATTAATATTTTGTGGTATACCGGTTGATCCGTCTTTCATAACTCCCGAAACGGAGTAATTGCCATTGTTTTGAGCACTACTTATTGGGCTTACGGGTGAACTCCAATAATTATAGTTGTATTTATTAGACTGTCCTAATTGATCTCTTTCAATGGAACCTGCGCTAGCAGTTTCAAGAATACTGCCTTCTGTTTGGATGAGCTGTGATTTACCTACAAGATCTATTTTTCCATTAATTTTTAAATAATGCGTTACTTCTATCTTATTATTACTGTTAGCTTCAAGAGTATTGCTTTCAACAAGTAATCCTAATAAAGTCTTGTTTCCTGCAGTGGTAACCTTGTTGCTAGTTTTTACAATATTCCAGTCAATATACGTGGATCCATCAATAGCTAATGTATTAGGAATATTCCAAACACTTCCATTTGTCCACGTACTGGATGTCTCCCATGCAGTATTGGCTGCAGTTGTGTAAGGAAGTGGAGCTGTTTCTGGTTGCGGTGTTCCGATATTAATAAGTCTCCCTTGAATTGCCGTAAGCGATTTTCCTAATACGTTACCATTAAGTATATCAGTTGCTTTATTCATTTGGTAATAACCATCTAAATTAGACCAACTAAGTCCGGGAATCGCAAGTGGGACTATACTACCTTCGATGTTTCCGCTTGAGTTTTTAATTTCTTGGTTCATCATTTGGCGAATTTGCTGAGGTGTAAGCTCTAATTTCCAAATACGTAGTTCGTCCATCCAACCATTAAAGAAATTAGAAGGGGTACCAGCTGTTTGACCCGTCGCTCCTAGAAGGGAATTTGAATTATTATTTAGCACCGGGTTAACTCCACTAACTTGTGTTTGTACAGCAATCCCGTCGATATAAAGTTTGTAGTTAGTGCCATTAAATGTTACTGCGACATGATACCATCTCCCGGTATTTATAGGATATTGAGATGTTATTGAGCTATTGTTCCAATTAAAAGAGATTATATTATTTACCAATCTTAAGTCATATCCGTGAGTTGTATTTGTACCCAAACGCTTAGAAAATATCGTTTGCCTGTTAGTGTTTGAAGCGTTTGATTTAATCCAGACTTCAATGCTAAACGCTCCAGTATTTAAGCTGTAATTCTTGTTGAAAGTTACATGATCATCTACGCCATCAAAATTTAAAACGTTACATGGTACAAAAGTGATCAAAACGTCGTCAGTTGTTGCTGCACATCCCGTGGTCCATCGCAATAAATATTGTCCAAAATTAGGACTAGAAAAGGTTGAACTTGGACTTGATATACTAGAGAAGATTTCACCTCCTCCAGTTGGTCCACTAACAATGGTCCAAGTTCCTGTTGTTCCTGTTGTTGCCGCTAAAGTGACAATTTCGCCGCCACAGCTAAGTATTCTATCTGCTCCTGCAATATTAGTGAAACAGCTACTTCCCGTGCTATTTAATGCAACAGTGGTTGGTGTTGTAATTGCGGTATTACATCCTGTAGAATTATCAAAACCTTTAAAAATAGCTTTACTAATTGCATTACCGGATATTACTCCGACACCTGCAATAGTACCACTTACAGATATGACAGAGTTACAACTATTGTTTATAATTATTGCACAATTCTCTGTAGCCTTTACTCTGAAGGTTAAGGTTGCTAATAAGTCATTTGGATCTGTATGTAATGGTAAAGTACCCATATCCCAAATAATAGTGCTAGTTGTAGTATCAAAATAGGGTAAATTAGTAGTGGTAACATCTGTGGCTTTAGTTATTGTAATACTTCCTACTTCGAAGTTAATGGTATTCGAAATCGGAATTCTAATTACGGTACTGTTTATCGCCTCTGTACCTTTGTTTTTAATGTTTAAAGTGTAAGTAATGTTTTTACCAGGTGTTACTGTATAAGGCAACGGTGGATTTGTATTGCCGTCTATCGAGGTTACACCCATAAAAGCTTCTGGTTCTGGAACATAGGTCTCTACTGACATGGCTAAACCAAATATAGCGTAAAGTTCTCCTACGGTACCATATCGGAAGGTAGTGCTGGTTTGGTTATTACCTAAAACGGAATTACCAGGATTGTTAATTTCAAACATACTCAAATCAACTCCTGTGTTATTTACTATGTTTGGGTTTCTAGGATTACCTCCTGTAAATATTGACGAATTAAAAAAATTGGTGGTTGTATTTCCAGAATGAGATAAACTCGTGTAATTACTTGCAGCTGTTGGCGTTGCAGCGTTGGTGAGAGTGTTATTTCTTATTTTTAAGTAATCTCCGGTAACACCAGCATCTCCTTCACTAGCCATTACTCCCAATTTCATCTTTACTGGACCAGAGGGAACTGTTTTAAATCCATCAACAAATATTTCACCAAATTGATCCCCATTTGAAACTACCAGCGCATGACCATCAAAAAGTGTAACATCGCGGTATTTCATCAAATCATTTTCATAAATTATAACCATACCCCAGCCTCCAACGAAACCCGTGCCATCACCTTTTCCTTCTACAATTGCTAAATCAGCTATGGTATAATTTCCAATACCATTCGCTTTAACGTAATCGGTAATTTCTTTATAACCAACAAAAATACCTGAGTGTGTGCTTAAATTAACTGGATATTGAATGTCCGAGTTTGCAGCAGTCATAACCGTGTAAGCAGTCTCATTTGGACCTTTGATTGACACCTTTCTTTTATCAAATGGTTTGGTTACACCGTTCTTGGTTACATTAAAAGTATACTGGCTACTGTTAGATCTACCAGTCCAATATAACCCTGCATATAAAATTCTAGAGCAATTAGGTAGTGCTCCATTTTCATTTGATAGCTGTAATTCTGCAGATGAGGAATTGAATGTTGATGGATCACTATCTACATCAACAAAAATCATATTCTCAGTATTGTTATTAACTGCATCACCATATGCTGCCAAGGTTAAATTGGTATTTCCAATCATTGTAAAGTCACCTTTGATTCTATAGTTCAACTGTGTTGGAGTAGCTGCTGCGGCTCTTTGTGTAAATGGTTTTACTACAGTAGCTTGCGCGATTGTTTTGAGAGGATTTAATACAAATAATATTAAAATTATTTGCACCGCAATTTTGCAAATTAAATTGTTTACGTGTAAAGTTTTATCCATAACTATTATTTATAGTTGCTGCTACTGCTGTTTTTCTATGTACAAATTCAAAAAGGAATGTATTTTGTGTAGTTAAATACAAATACAAAAATAATTTTTTTCGGTTAATAAACACGTTATAATGCATTTAAAATCGATTAAATACATTATTAGTTATTTAAATAAAGTAAATTATTACAAAAATATATTTTTTAATTATAAAGTGATACTTTCTTCAAGCATTTTAATATTAAATAGCTATAAGGTGTTTTACAAAGTTGGTACAAAGGATATTTTGAATATGTTTTATAAGTCTAATTTCAAGATTAAATAGTCTCCATTTTTTTTAATAATAAAGAACAGTAATCAGAAGTGAACCATCATTAAAAATGAAAATTAGAATAGCTATTTTGTATTATTAATTTTGAAAAAATATATAGGGCGTCTTTTTGGAATGGTTTTTCTATCAGAGCTTATGGGATAGTGTTGAATCCTACAAAAAAGGTACCTTTTATAAAGGCACCTTTTTTGTAAAATAATACAATTGTATTCTCTGGTCTATATTAAAACTGTAATAGTAAGAGTGATTAAATTCTCGTTTCTAGTCTTGCAAAAGAAGGTAGTGTAAATTATTAATTGTAGTTAGGGTACAATAATTTTTTGAGTGAAAGTAGCTGTTGCTGTTTTTACTTTGGCAATGTACATGCCTGTCGCTAGTTTTTGGAGAGGAATTTTTAATTCTTGTAGAGTACTGATTTTACTATTCATAAGGTTTTGTCCGATAGTATTATATAGACTAAATTCTTCAATACTAAAATTAGTATTGTTATTTATGGTTATCGAATTTGTTTTTGATGAATAAGTAATAAAGAGTCCGGTTTTAGCAGCTTCTATTGCTTCAGTAATAGCTTTTTTACCATCATTAAATCGGAGATAAAATCGATCACTAGTTTTTACTTTATTTAAAAAGACTTCGTACGGTGCATTTGTTATGTCATTATAAGTATCGTTTAGTTTGTCGTAAATGAAAAAATGCTGCTGTGAATCAAAATTTTCAGTACCATCTATGTTAAAAGTTACTTTGCCATCAGCATCTGTTTTTACACCTACTGGGTACGAAATATTGTTATCAAAAAATCCTTCACCTTGAATTACAAGTTGGTTTTCGCCATTGAGAAAATACATGTCATTTGGGAAATCGTCAATACTTAAGGCATCGTAACCAAGGTCAATAGCTGAGGTAGCTTTTTCATCCATAAATCCTAATAGAACTTGTCTATGAAAATCGTCATGTGAATTAAAACCAAGACGAACCTTTTTGTATTTAATCACAATCTTTTCATCAGCAGAATTATTTTCAGTTTTTTGTTTTAGTGTAGCAGTAGTTTTAAAAGTCGGATTAGACATGGTTGTATTATCTTCTTTAAAAAAAGCTCTTTGATTGTTTTTAAACATAATTGTGCCTCCAGAGTCCTTTTTTCCAATAACAAAAAATCCTTGTCCCACCGGAATGAAACGATTTGGTATTCCTCTAGATGGAGTGCCGGATTTTGAGATAAAGTCTACTGCTGACGAAGAAGGCGCTATACCTCCAGTAAGATTTCGTACTGCATAACCGCCCTGATATGCGCGTAAAATATGAGTATTATTCGTTGCATAATGTTCCCAAAAGTACAATGTACCATCTATAGAGGGACTTGTAAACGATTGAATCGAATTGATATTCTCGTTTATAAAAGCATCTGCATCTAAGGCTGAAGGATATGGATTTCCTACTAAAAGTAATTGGTCACCGCCTACAGTGTTAGAAGATATAGTTCCATTATTTGGTTTTCCAACAAATGTATAGTTTTGATTCCCTAAAGGACTTCCACTGCCTTTCATAGTATAACCCAGTCCCACTTTTAGTGGCGCTGTTTCAGAAATCTGTGTCCAATTTGAATAGTTATTACTTAAGTTATCGAATTTATAAAGCCAATATTTAGCTATGCTTACCGGTATTGTTGAAGTTGAAGGAGATCCGTCGTATCCTGTTATCCAATTTATATTTTTTGGCGTACTTGTACCGCCGTCTTTCATCACGGCTCCAATGGTGTAATCACTATTGTTTTGTGAAGTGTTTTTTGGTCCCACAGGAGAACTCCAATAATTGTAATTGTATTTGTTAGACTGTCCAAGCTGGTCTCGCTCAATGGAACCAGAACTACTTACATCTAGGTCGCTTTCATTGGTTTGTAATAGCTGAGACATGCCAGTAAGATCAATTGTACCATCTAACTTTAAATACCAGTCATTTTGGATTTTGGTGTTATTGTTCATTACAATATTTTTTCCTGAATCGACAATCATTCCTAAGTCTATATTGTCTACGGTGTCGGTAATGTCATGCTGTACTTTTATGATAGACCAGTCTTTGTCGATTACGTCCATTCCTCTAATCTCCTTCGTTGGGCTATTTACTGCTTCAGAAAAAGTACCAGTACGCTCGGTTAAAAAAGGCATTGGAGCCTGTTGCACAAATATATTTTTATGATTGTATATTTTTGTTCCAATAATATCTATCATTGGCGTAGTTAAATCATCTATGATATCATCTTTGTAATTATCCATTCGGTAGTATCGCAGTAAATTAGCAAAAGGCAAGGAAGAGGGTGCAGTAGCTATATTTTTTGGAATAATTGCACCCCTAATTTCAGAACTGCTATCCTGAATTTCTTGATAAACCATTCGTTGCAATTGTGAATCGGTTAACGCTACATTAAATACCCGTACTTCATCCATTTTGCCTTTAAAGTATTTCGATCCAATAGGTCCTATAGTAGCCGGGTCGCGGCCTATTGTTAATAATGAAGTATCATTATTTATTGAACCAGTTCTTGCTTGAGTTCGTACTAAAGTACCGTTCAAGTAAAGCTTAAGTGAACCACCTCCATATACTGCAGCAATATGATACCATCGTTGACTGGATAGTGCGGTGTTGTAAGTTACCTTTGTTCCATTAATAGAAGTAAAAAGTTTCTTAGATGCATCTATACCAATTTGGAAATTGTTCTGTCCGATGACAACACCCTCTGTTGTAAACCCCGAATTTAAATTGATCCAAGCCATCAGGGATGCATTATCTAATGTTCCTAAAATCGAAGTACTTTGTGCGTAATCATTTCTTCCGTCAAAATCTAGAAATAATTTGGTACGGATATCTCTCGGTGACCCAAACAGTGAAGTATTACTATCAAAAGTATCTAATATGCCATCTTTATCAATGTCAGCAGTACCATCAATAATTCCGTCATTGTTAGCGTCTAAAATTTTATAATCGTACAACAATTTATTATTGGCAATATCAAAAGTAGTTCCGTTAGATTTTACATCCAGGTAATCAGGTATACCGTCGCCATCGGTATCTAGTAAGTAAGTAGTGTTAGGATTGGCATTTGCAATTCCTTGCCCTATGTTTCCATATTGATTTAAGCCCGTACCATAGTCATAAATGTCTAATATTCCATCACCAAAGCCTTCCAGTATTCCGTCTCCATTAGTGTCTTTGTTTCTAAATGTTTCTGATTCAGGTCCGTCTCCAGTTCCATCGCCAGAAATATCTCCATCTCCGTTAATAAAGCCCGTAACAGCATTACTATTTCCAGCACCAGACTCATCAACATCAAACAAGCTATCATTGTCGCTATCTAAATCTAAATAATTAGGGACTCCATCACCATCTGAGTCTAAAGCAGGTAATGCGGCGATAGATTCAACGCTATCGAGAAGACCATTACCGTTTACGTCTGCCCAAGCAACAGCTATTTTGCCTTTTCCATTACTATAACTTCCTAAACCTACCTCAATTATATCCTCTATACCATCATTGTCTGCATCGAGATCAAATAAATCAGCCACTCCGTCACCATCACGGTCACATAAAGTTTGAGATATTGATATGTCATCTATCGCTAAGTCATTTCCATTTCCCCCTGTTTCATTATTTATAAAAACTACTTTAAAGTCACTGACGTTAAAAACTAAATCAGATGTAAAATTATACCAGTCTCCTGAGATGTTGCTACTATTGGTTGGTGCTATTTCGCCAGTGCTGATAGTAGAAAGTACATTATCATTTAAATCCCTAAATTCTACTTTTATATTTGGTCTTAATCTAGTTGCAATCCCAGGAGCATCAGATAAGTCTAAATTCAATACCCAAAAGCTGTATGTTATAGGTGTTTGTGGTAGCGCTCCGGTAATAGTTGCGGTGTAGAAAATTCCAGGAGAATAGTCAGCATTAAACATTGCCATCCTACCATTAACGTCACCTGTGTGATCACCGCCTTTATACCAAACTCCTGTTGGGCCTTCAGCCCATGTAGATATTATTGCACTTGGGCCTACAGTGTAGTCTCCATCATTTAAACTCAAAGTACCAGCATAAGGGTTGGGTCCCGTACCACCTGGTTCGTATAAATAGGTAGTCGTTGCAGCGTAGGTTGTATTAATAGTTGTTCGGTTTGTTCCTGCTCCAAAAGTTTCATTTAAAAATTTGTAATTAACATTGAATCCTTTTACCGCTCGGCAATTATTCTCTTCGGTAATATCGAGAATTCCATCATTGTCATCATCAATGTCTGTATTGTCAAATACACCATCGTCGTCACTATCGTAGAATGTTTGAATACCTCGACCTTTGATTGTAAATGTGTAAGGATTTTCATTAGTGTCGTTATTGGCAATTGAAATGGTAGCATTTTTTGTCCCTATTACCGTGGGATCAAATGCAATCGAAAAACTAGTGCGATTCATTCCAGAGATAGTTGTTGGTAAAGTAGGGGTGCTTACTATCGTAAAATCGGTTGAGCCAGATAAAGAAATTGAATTTAAGTTCAAAGTAGCCGATCCTAGATTGTGAATGCTGAAAATTTTTGTAATAGATCCAGAGCTAATATCTAGCGAACCAAAATCGGTTCCGTCAGTTCCATCTGGAGTAGTATCACCACTTGCTATGCTGATATTACTTCCTTGTAAATCAATTTCTTGGGGTCCCCAAGTAATAACTACTTTTCCATTTGCGCCATTTCCTCCAGTCCTAGTTCCTGTTGATATTCTATAGCCACCACCACCACCACCTCCAAGAATTGCTGAATTCCCTGCATTTCCTTCAGTTACTGATCTTGCATTACCGCCATTACCACCTCCCAATGGAGCTATGGCTCCAGAACCAGTAGAAGCAGCTACACCATTCGTATAACTTCCTGCTGATGAACCACCACCACCACCAGACTTTGAAGGTATTCCATTTGAGCCGTTTCCACCGGCAAATTTAAAATCACCGATACTAGTGGTTGCACTTCCGCCAGCTGCCCCAGTAGTTATATTATTAGGAACACTGTTGCCTCCTTTGGCGAGAATTGTTGCTGTAGTACTAAACCAAGAATCACCACCTGGACTTGTACTAGTACTTCCCAAACCAACAGTGACAGTATGATTTGTTCCAGCAGTTACTACTATAGTTTTACGGGCATATGCCCCACCGCCACCGCCACCAGCTGATCCGTTTGCTAACATAGTTCCTCCTTTTCCTCCACCTCCCCATGTTTCTACTGTGACTGAAGTGACTCCAGCAGGAACGGTGAAAGTACTTGTTGTAACAAATGTTTGTTGACCCTGAGAGTAGCCACTATTTATAATAAGGATATAATAAAATACGAAAAAAAACTTTAATGTAAGAATAGTAATTTTATTCATAGTTTTCAACTGTTCTAATGTTACTGATTTTTAAATACTATTTAATGTTCTCTAATTTAATAGAATACAAGAGTTTTATTAAAAAGTATGTATGTAAAATCGGATCTGTAAAATTAAACTTTTTACGTGTTAAAAATATTTTTTATGTCAAAATAATCGATTAACGACTATTAATACAATATCTTGAACTATAAAGCCTACAAAATTTATTATTTGTTTTACAATAAGGATTGAGAATTAGAAAAAGTAGTAAAATTTTTAAGTCTATTTATTTAGTTTAAAATATGATATTACAGAGGTTTGTAAATTTTCAGGACCTAATTTCCAAAAACTTATGAAAACAATTTTTTGTACTTATCTTATTTCATCCTTAGAATTTCCCATTAGCAAACAACGCAAAAACAACCTTTAATAGAAAAATATTTTAGAGTGATTCAAAATGAATATTGAAGCAAATCAAATTGAAGAAATTGTTTTTTTTTGATGAATCCAATTCAGAAAGGAAAGCCGGAGAACTGAAGCTTTCAGTAAAATGTACGGTAATTCATTACTGTTAATTGCAATAAAAAACCCTTAAACAATTGATGTTTAAGGGTTTGTTTTTGTAGCGAGAACGAGATTTGAACTCGTGACCTCAGGGTTATGAATCCTGCGCTCTAACCGACTGAGCTACCTCGCCAAAATCATTCATTTGTTATCCTCTTGAATGCGGGTGCAAATATAAAAATTATAAATGATCTTGCAAGCATATTTAAAGAAAAAAAAATATTTTTAAAAAGGTTTTTTTTTCGTAATTATATTCTATATATTCGAAAAAAATTAATGCAACTCATGGATCAAAAAATACGCTACGAAATAGAGTTCCCAATCAATTCTTCACCGCAATTGTTATATCAATATATTTCAACGCCTTCTGGGCTTTCAGAATGGTTTGCTGATAATGTGAATTCACGTGGCGAGTTTTTTACCTTCATCTGGAATGATTCAGAGGAAAAAGCAAGATTAGCTTCAAAAAAATCTGGAGAGAAGGTGAAGTTTAAATGGGTGGACAACAATAATAAAGACACCGAATATTTTTTCGAATTACACATATTAGTTGATGAGTTGACAAAGGATGTTTCTCTAATGGTCGTAGATTTTGCTGAGAAAGATGAAGTAGAAGAAGCTACGCAGTTATGGGAAAATCAAATCTCAGATTTAAAACATCTGATAGGATCTGTCTAGTAAAATTGTATTTTATAACTTACCTTTGCCCTAAATATAATTTAGGGCTTTTTTTATGATTAATTTCAACGGGATTACAGTTACACAAGATACAAATATATTGACGCAAAATCGTGCTTTTTTATACGGAGATGCCGTATTTGAAACTGTTAAGGTTGTCGATGGGAAAATTCTTTTTCTTGAAGATCATTATTTTAGATTAATGGCCTCAATGCGTGTAGTTCGAATGGAGATTCCTATGAATTTTACAATGGAATATTTAGAAGATCAAATGTTGTCCCTTGTCAAAAATAATGGTTGCAGTGATTCTTCTAGAGTTAGGATTACTGTTTTTAGAAATGATGGAGGATATTATCTACCTGTAACAAACGAGGTGTCCTATTTAATTCACTCTAGTAAAGCTGAAAATAAATTATACAGTTTTGAAAAATCGATCTATGAAGTAGATTTGTTTAAAGACTTTTATGTTACTAAGCAACTTTTGTCGTCTATAAAAACCACAAACAGAATGTTGAACATTACAGCGAGTATTTATGCCTATGAAAATAGTTTGGACAACTGTTTGCTATTGAACGATAGTAAGAATGTAGTTGAAGCTATTCAAGGTAATATTTTTATGGTAATAGGAAAAAAGTTAATAACGCCGCCTGTAGCTGAAGGTTGTTTAAATGGTGTAATGCGAAAACAAGTTTTGACTTTAGCAAAACAAATAGGAGGACTTGAGGTTGTTGAAGAAATTATTTCTCCTTTTGATCTTCAAAAAGCAGATGAATTATTTGTTACCAATGTTATTAAAGGTATTCAGCCAATAACAAAGTACAGGAAAAAGGAATTCAAAAATGATATTGCAAGTGAATTGTTAACGAAGCTTAATGAGTCGATTAAATCTGTTTAATTCAAATAGGGATTTTCAGGTGCATTAGACCAAATTAAATATTCGCCTCCAAGTTCCATTATTTGCTCTTTCCAGAAATGTGTAGCCGATTTACCGATTATCTTATTTTTATAATTATTTGAAGTAACGATCCAAGAGTTAGAATTCATTTCAGCCTCTAATTGATTTTCACCCCAACCAGTATATCCCAAGAAAAAGCGAATATTTCCTTTTTGTATGGTACCATTGTTTATCAATTCTTTAGTTGACTCAAAATCACCGCCCCAGTATATACCGTTGGATATCTCGATACTATTAGGTATTAGATCCGGAATGTTGTGAATAAAATAAAGGTTGTCCTGTTCTACGGGACCTCCGTTGTAAATTTTAAATCTTGCACGAACCTCAGGGATTAAATCATTAATTGTGTACTTCAGTGGCTTATTTATTATGAAGCCAACTGAACCCTCCTTATCGTGATCTGCTAATAAAATTACAGATCTATTAAATGATAAATCTCCAATTATAGAAGGCTCAGAAATAAGCAGTTGTCCTTTTATTAGTGTTTCTGTAATCATGTTTGCCGTAATTTTTTTATTAAATTTAAGAAAAAAAATTAAAATAGTACCTATTTCTTCGATTAAAGGCAAAAAAAAACCTTCAATGAAGAAGGCTTTTCGCTATAATAAGATATTATAAAATGGGTGTAATTAGTTTACAGCTCCTTCTAATTCTGCTCCAGCTTTAAATTTTACAACATTTTTTGCTGCAATTTGGATTGTTTTTCCAGTTTGAGGATTTCTACCATCTCTCGCTGCTCTCGCTGATACAGACCAAGATCCAAAACCTACTAAAGATATTCTTCCACCTTTCTTCAAAGTTCCGCTAACGTTTCCTAAAAACGACTCTAAAGCCAATTTAGCAGCTGCTTTTGTGATCCCTGCGTCTGCCGCGATAGCATCGATTAATTCTGATTTGTTCATAATAATAGTTATTAATTGTTGGTTAAATAAATTGTTAATACACAAATTTAGCAGGAAAACAGTACCATGCAAGTGATTTAGGGGATTTTAGCCTCTTTTGTTGATAACTTATTTTAATTGTTCATAAATGCATGGCGTTTTGTAGTGTTTTAATGCAAAAGCCCGTGATTGTTGGACTTAATAGGCTTTAGCTTCAGCAGTAAACGTCAGACCATTTAACAGCTCTGCGATCAGCATTCTCTTTTTTCCAGGAAATTGTAAGCTTACTAATTGTATAAAACCATCCTTAACTGCTACTTTTAACTCTTTTTTGGTTGAAACTATTGTTCCTATTTCTATGTTGTGTACTTCTGGAAGTAAAATAGATTCATATATTTTAACACTCCACTCTTCATTTTTATCTGAGAAATAGCACCAAGCTGCAGGATAGGGACTTAATCCTCTAATTAAATTATGTACTGTAGTTGCTGACTGTGACCAATCGATCTTGCAATTTTCTTTATTCAATTTGTAAGCGGTCTTTATGTCTGGATTTTCAGTTTGTACTGTAAGTTCTACTTTATCTTCTTCAATAAGTGTTAAAGTTTTAATGACAGTTTCACTTCCTAGATTCATTAGGCGGTCATGTAGGTGACCTGCATTTTCATTAGTATCAATGTCTAATGCGCTATTTAGAATCATGGCACCAGTATCAATTTTATCATCTATAAAAAATGTTGTTACACCAGTAGTAGATTCTCCGTTTATAATTGCCCAGTTGATTGGCGCTGCGCCTCTATAATTTGGTAACAATGACGCATGAAGATTAAAAGTACCCAGCTTTGGCATGCTCCACACCACCTGAGGGAGCATTCTAAAAGCAACCACAACTTGAAGGTTGGCGTTTAGCGCTTTTAAAGTGTCTAAAAATGTTTCGTCTTTTAGAGTAGTAGGTTGCAATAAATTTAAATTATTAGCAAGTGCATATTCCTTTACAGCTGAGTATTTTAATTTTTGACCTCTACCAGCAGGTTTGTCTGCGGCTGTAATAACACCAACTACGTCATAATTGTTTTTTATGATGCTATCTAAAATGGCTACGGCAAATTCTGGCGTGCCCATGAAAACTATTCGTAATTTTTCCATTATTTTTTTACTGTATATTTATTATTGGTCTTGACGCTTATGCTTTCGTTTTCTAGTAATTCTTGAATAGCGAAGAGAATATCGTCTTGTTTGTGGTTAATCTTGTTTTGAATTTCTCTCGAAGTTAAATCTTCTTTTGCTAAAATATTTAGAATATCTAAGTTGATTGTAGGCTTTTTGAGTTTCTTTTTTTTCGAAGAAATGCAGTAGGAACAAATACCGCAATCTTCAGTCGCTTTTTCACCAAAATAGTCTAGAATTATTTTGCTTTTACAGTGAGTTTTGTCGCTAACATAACTTAAAACGGATTTAAGTTGTGCAGCCTTAAGCTGATTTTGGTTTTCTAAATATTTTGCTACTCTATTGATAGTTCTGTCATCTTCTCGTATTTCATTAAAAATAATTTTAGTGTCATTGTTTTTTGAGTGGTAGTCAACTATATTTTTTTCTTTAAGCTTAAGTAAAACGTCATTAACTTGGTCTTCAGTTTGATTCGATTTTTTTGCCACTAGCGAAATATTAAAAGCAGTTGGCATTTCATAAATACCAGGATAGGTTCGCATTATAACTAAGATAATTTCTGCAGCAGTAGGGTTTAAACTGGAGTATCGAATGACTTCCTTGGACGGGATTAAAAATTGTAAGTTTAATTTTTCTGAAAATTCTTGTGAAAGTGTTATGATTCCTTGACGATCTAAAAACTGTAAGGCATTATACGTTTTTAGAACAGGAAAGTTGTACTTAGAGCAAAAATTATTTGTGTTTAAATAAAACTGCTCATCGATACCTTCTCCGTAGGCAATTCGAAAGTGGTTACACAATTTAATATATATCTCCTTCAAAAACTTTGTATCGGGTAAGATATTCAAAAACTGATTTTCAGCTTGTATGCTATCTGACGGGCTATGTAAAAGTACGGCAAATGCTTTTTCCTCGTTTCTACCTGCTCTACCAGCTTCTTGGTAATAGTTTTCGATATTATCAGGAAGCTGAAGGTGAATCACCGTCTTTACGGTAGCCTTATCAATCCCCATCCCAAATGCATTTGTAGCAACAATCACCTGTTCTTGATCTTGCATCCATAATTGCATGTTCTTCTCTTTTACTTTAGTACTTAATCCACCGTGATAATAAGTTGCTTTAAAGCCAAGATTTTGTAATTGAGATGAAATTTCGATACACGATTTTCTGTTTCTTACGTATATTATAGAGGATTGCGGATTCTTTCTTAAAATTTGTTCTACGCGATGCAGTTTATCTTCCACTTCAAAAACCATGTAGGCAATGTTTTTTCTTGCAAATGATTTCTGAAACAAATGAGGTCTCTCTAGTCCTAGTTGTGAAATAACATCTTCTTTTACTCTTGAAGTTGCAGTTGCTGTAAGTGCTAAAAAAGGAATTTTAGGGAAATGAGATTTTAAATGTGAAATTTTTAAATAGGCTGGTCTAAAATCATGTCCCCATTGTGATACACAATGTGCTTCATCAATAGTTATTAAGTTAATAGGAAGGTTTTTAATCCGTTCCAAAATCCAATCAGACTGCAAACGCTCTGGTGATAAGTAGAGGAACTTGTAGTTCCCAAATTGGCAATTATCAAGTAGATCAATCATCTCTTCAGATCGAATTCCTCCAGTTAGCGCTATAGCTTTGATGTTTCGCTTTTGCAAATTCGCTACCTGGTCCTTCATCAGGGCAACCAAAGGAGAAATAACCAAGCAAATTCCATCTTTCATCATGGCTGGAACTTGAAAACAGATAGATTTTCCACCCCCAGTAGGCATTAGAGCAAAGGTATCTTGATCGCTTAAAACAGAATCTATTATCTCCTGCTGTAAGGATCTAAACGAATCATGCTTCCAATATTTTTGTAGAATTTGTAACGCCTCAGACATTCTTTTTTGAATTTGAATTACAAATTTTCAACTACATTCCATCTTGTTTATTACTAAACGGTACAGGATTTTAGTTCGAAATTTTATCTAAGATAAAAAGAATTCGGTTATCAATAGTATCTTTTGGAACTTCTATTAGTTCATACTCATATCCTTCGTACGTCTCGATAAGGTGATTTTGGATTAGCTTTGCTTGCTCGTAATTCTCATAACGAGCTTCGTCGCTAACGTAAATTTCTTCCCATGGTGGTAGTATGAAAATTTTAGAATACCGGTATTCCCTACAAATAGCATCAAATGAAGCAGGATAGCTATCCCCAATGTAATGCATGTAAGCAAGTACATCTGGAATTCCACGATCTATAAAAACCACATTGTGAGGTTCTTTTTGAGCGTCTAAAAACTGTTTTTTTCTACCTTCAAGTAATAGTTCACTAAATAAGAGCGGTTTTTCAAGAAATAGCTGTTCGATTCCTTGTTTCTTCGCTTCTAAAGTTACTTCTCTTGAGATTTCTGGATAGCAACAAAAACCTTTTGCTACTAATCCATCTATTAGAGTACTTTTCCCTGTTCCGGGTCCACCTATAATTATAATGACTTCTTTCTGCACGTTTTAGAAATAAGGCGCAAAAGTACTCAAACTTATTGGAAATTGAAAAAATGAAACGTATTAAAAATGGTTTTAGTAAAAATTAATAATGCATAATTCATAATTATCATTTGAAACCGTATCTTTGCTTTAATTTTAATTGAAAAATGGATAAAAAAGCAGAAGAGTTTTATGATAGATTGAAAGTAGAGTTGGATAACAGCAATACCTGGCCTGCTTTATATTTGTTTAAATTTATTGTTCCTACAACAGATGAAAATATTCAAAAAGTTGAGTTGGCATTTGATTGCATGGGAGCAGTTATTAAAACTACTAAATCTAAAACAGGAAAGTTCACTAGTATATCTATTGATGTTCAAATGAAAAATTCTCAAGAAATAGTTGATAAATACCAAGAAGTTTCTACAATAGAAGGTATAGTTTCTCTTTAATATTTGAATAGTTTTACAATTGAAAAGCACTACTTAAGTGTATAAATCAATAGTTGTGTTCAAAAGCCTCAAAAAAATTCAAATATGAATTCAAAGTATACAAAAGAAATTGCTAATGATGTTGTTCATCATTTAGAATACAATGCAGAAAGGTCTCATTTAATCATACCTGAGTACGGCCGTCATTTGCAAAAGCTAATTGATCAAGCCACAGCAATAGAGGATAGCGAGCAACGCAATAAAGCAGCTAAATATATTATCCAAGTAATGGGAAATCTTAATCCTCATTTAAGAGATGTATTGGATTTTCAGCACAAATTATGGGATCAGCTTTTTATTATGTCTGATTTTAAATTAGATGTAGAGTCTCCTTATCCAATTCCTTCAAGAGAAGTTTTGCAACTTAAGCCTGATGTTTTGAATTATCCTCAAAATTTCCCAAAATATAGGTACTACGGTAATAACATCAAATATATGATTGATGTTGCTAATAAGTGGGATGATGGTGATATGAAGAGCGCTTTGGTTAAGGTTATTGCTAACCATATGAAAAAGTCTTATTTGAGCTGGAATAAAGACACAGTGAAAGATGATGTGATATTCGAGCATTTGTTTGAATTATCAGATGGGAAATTAGACATGCGTCAAAGTACAGAGGAGCTTATTAACACTACAGATTTGTTGCGTACTAATAAACGAATTTCAAACAAAATTACTCCTCCAGGCCAACCTAAGATTCAGAGTAATAAAAACATAAAAACAGGAAAAGCAAAAACGTATTCTAAAAAACAACAGTAAATACCTATCACAGGTTTTTACATATAAAAGAGTACGATTTAATGTTGCTGGAAATAAAACTTACAATAATATTAATGTTATAATATGGGAATTTTTAAAATAGAAGGAGGCATTCGTCTAAAAGGAGAAATTACTCCACAGGGAGCAAAAAATGAAGCATTACAGATTTTATGTGCAGTACTTTTAACTCCAGAAAAAGTTATAATCAACAATATTCCTGATATTATTGATATCAATAAATTAATTACACTTTTAGGTAATCTCGGTGTGAAAATTCAGAAGAATGGTCCAGGATCATATACTTTTCAAGCTGATGACATCAATGTAGGCTATTTAGAAACAGAAGCGTTTAAGAAAGAGGGTGGGTCGTTACGTGGATCTATCATGATTGTAGGTCCCTTATTAGCGCGATTTGGTAAAGGATATATTCCAAAACCAGGTGGTGATAAAATTGGTCGTCGTAGATTGGATACTCATTTTGAAGGTTTTATCAATTTAGGAGCAAAGTTTCGTTACAATAGAGAAGATCATTTTTATGGTGTTGAAGCCAAAAATGGTTTGGTTGGAGCCACAATGCTTTTAGACGAAGCGTCGGTTACAGGAACAGCTAATATTGTGATGGCAGCCGTTTTGGCTAAAGGAATAACAACTGTTTACAATGCAGCTTGTGAACCTTACTTACAGCAGTTGTGTAAAATGTTGAACTCTATGGGTGCTAACATTACCGGTGTTGGTTCTAATTTGTTAACGATTGAAGGTGTAGAAAGTCTTGTAGGTTGTGAGCACAGAATTTTACCTGATATGATCGAAATAGGATCATGGATAGGTTTGGCTGCAATGACTAGAAGCGAAATTACAATTAAGGATGTAAGTTGGGATAATTTAGGAATAATTCCAAATACGTTTAGAAAACTAGGGATAACTTTAGAGCGAAAAGGAGATGATATTTACATCCCTTCTCATGAAAATGGCTACGAGATAAAGACTGATATTGATGGCTCTATTTTGACTATTGCTGATGCGCCTTGGCCTGGTTTTACACCTGATTTATTGAGTATCGTTTTAGTGGTTGCAACACAAGCTAAAGGAGATGTATTGATACACCAAAAAATGTTTGAAAGTCGCTTGTTTTTTGTAGACAAATTGATTGACATGGGAGCTAAAATTATGTTATGTGATCCACACAGAGCAGTAGTTATGGGACATGATTTTCAATCTCAATTAAAAGCTACAACAATGTCTTCACCGGATATTCGTGCAGGAATCTCTTTATTGATTGCAGCACTTTCAGCTAAAGGAACAAGTACGATACAAAATATAGAACAAATTGATCGCGGATATGAGAGAATTGATGAGCGTTTAAGAGCCATTGGAGCAAATATCGTTCGTGTTGAGTAAAGAAGAATCAGCTGTAAAGGCAACTTATTTTAGTATTATAGGAAACACCTGCTTGGCCATTATAAAGGGCTTAGCAGGTTTTTTTGGCAATTCGTATGCCTTAATCGCAGATGCTATTGAGTCAACGACCGATATTTTTGCATCATTATTGGTGTTGTTTGGAATTAAATACTCAAATAGACCTGCTGATGATAATCACCCCTACGGTCATGGTAGAGCAGAGCCATTGATTACTTTTTTGGTTGTAGGTTTTCTAATAACCTCGGCTACTGTAATTGCATATGAAAGTATTATTAATATTCAAAAACCACATGATTTACCAAAATCATGGACGCTTTATGTTTTGGCGACGATTATTTTATGGAAAGAATATTCCTTTCGAGTAGTCATGAAAAAAAGTATCGAAACAAATAGCTCCTCTCTAAAGGCAGATGCTTGGCACCATAGGAGTGATGCAATTACTTCTGTAGCGGCATTTGTTGGTATTGGCATTGCATTACTTATGGGAAAAGGATTCGAAGCTGCGGATGATTGGGCTGCGCTGTTTGCCTCTGGATTTATTTTTTATAATAGTTACAGAATTTTTAGACCCGCCTTAGGCGAAATAATGGACGAGCATCTTTACGATGATTTAATTGCCTCGATTCGATTCGTGGCAACACAGGTAGAAGGCATTGTTGATACCGAAAAATGTTTTATTAGAAAATCGGGTATGAAATATCATGTAGAATTACACGCAATTGTCAACGCAGCTATCACTGTTAAGCAAGGGCATGAACTATCACATCGATTAAAGGATACTTTGCATCAACAAATAGATGAATTAGGTCATATTCTAATTCATATAGAGCCAGATGATGAATAGGGAGCTAAAAAAAGCCAGCTTATAGTGCTGACTTTATTTAGGATGCTTATTATGATATTACAAAAATGATTTTATTGCTAAGTCATAGCTTTTTAAACCAAAACCCAGAATAACTCCTTTAGCATTTCCGGAAATATAAGATTGGTGTCTAAAACTTTCTCTAGAAAAAGTGTTAGATATATGTACTTCGACTACAGGTGTGGTAATTGCTTTTACTGCATCACCAATTCCTACTGAAGTATGTGTGTAAGCACCTGCGTTAAGAATTATTCCGTCATAAGTAAAACCAACTTCTTGAATTTTATCAATCAATTCTCCTTCAATATTACTTTGAAAGTAAGAAAATGCTATTGTAGGGTTTTCTATTTGTAGCGTGGTGAAGTATTCCTCAAATGTTAGGCTTCCGTATATTTCAGGTTCTCTCTTGCCTAATAAATTAAGGTTAGGTCCGTTTATAATGCAAATTTTCATAATGTATGTTTTTGTAAAAATAAAAAAACCGCTCTAATATTAGAGCGGTTTTTTAAGATTGTTTTTAGTTTTTAGAACATGATTCCAGCAGATACTTGAAAAGTCGAGTTTTTAATATCGGCATTTTTAGATGCTTCTGTTAAACCAAGACCATAACGCGCCTGAATAAATAGATTCTTAGTGATGTTAAGGCCAAGACCTCCAACAGCTGCAAATTCAAAAGTCTCTGAATCCTTAAAATCGACATTGTTTCGTTCGCTTAATAAAAAGGAAGCTTGTGGACCTAATTCTAAACTTAAACTGTTACTTAAATAGATTTTCGCTACTACTGGAATGGATAGATACCCTAGCTCATTTTTGAATTCATTAACTCCGTTTTTATAATTTGCTCCTTGAGTAGAGTACAAAAGTTCGGGTTGAATTGCAAATCCGTCTGATAATTTAATTTCTGCCACTAAACCAGCATGGTAACTAGTGATAGCCTCTGAATCGTAGTTACTTGAATTTACTGTGATATCAGTTCCATTTTGATTGGCGTAGTTAATACCCCCCTTGATTCCTAGACGTACTGATTGAGCTTCAACATTGGCTGATAATGCAAAAAATGCAATGGCTGCTAAGATTACTTTTTTCATGATGTGATTTTTTATTTTTATTAGTTGCAAGGTACAGACTTTGCAGTAGCTTACTATTGTAGAATTTTTATTTTTTATTGTAATATTTCAACTAACACCAAAGGGCATAAAAACGAATTGAGTAGTAAAGTTATTGAATTTGTTTTAGTTGGATATTTTTTCCAAATGATTAGTGTAAACTACAAATTTAGCTATATATTTTTTTTATTACCTGATTTTATGAGTATTGTTATCACTAAATACAGTGATTTTTTTGTACTTAATGTATTGTAAGTAAGTTGTTTAGTGCGTCTTTTTTAAGTACTTTTTTTTCACCGAATAATCTGTGAGAAAATGACGCTATATTTGCTTTGGTTAATCGAACAAACAAACAAAAAAACAAAACAAAAATGAAGAAAATTATTTTAACAGTTGCGGCTGTATTTGCTTTTGGAATGGCCAGCGCTCAAGATGGAAATTTTAAAGTAGGAGTACATGTAGGTTTGCCTATTGGTGATTTCAAAGATTCATATTCATTGAATTTAGGTGCTGACCTTGCTTATACATGGAAAATTTCAGATAAGTTTGATGCAGGTGTTACTACAGGTTATTCAACTTATTTAGGTAAGAGTCAGACCTATAATTTCGGTGGGACAGTATTTACTGTAAAGCCTGATGCATATGGTTTTATTCCAGTAGCTGCTACTGGTCAATTTGCTATTGACACTAATTTATTTTTAGGGGCTGATTTAGGGTATGCTATATATGCTGGAAAAGGTGATGGTAACGGTGGTTTGTATTATCAACCAAAATTTGGTTACCAAACAGAAAAGATGGAAATTTATGCAGGTTACAAAGGTGTTTCTAATGATGGTGCATCTTTATCTTCTATTAATGTAGGCGTTAATTTTAAGTTATAATTACCTGTTTTCAATATTGAAGACCTCCCATTTCGGGAGGTTTTTTGATACTTTGATCATTAATGAATTGTTATTTCACAATGAATTCAAACTTTAATTAGCTCTTTCAACTGTAAGGTTTTAAGCTTTTAATGTATTTGGTTGAATCTATAGTTTAGAGGAGTTTAACCTTGTTTGTGTGGCTTTAAAATCTGTTGCTATTTGCTAGTTTGGTTTTTTAATTATCTCTTTAACAACAATTTAATTTTATAAGATTTAATTTATATTTTAATAATAAAAAGAAAAGAAACATGAAAAAAATTATTTTAACAGTTGCGGCTGTATTTGCTTTGGCAAATGGCTATGCTCAAAAAGAAGGTGGATTTAGAGTTGGTTTAGATTTAGGATATACAGTGCCATCAAATGGTGGTGGTGGTGTTTTATTCTCGATAGAGCCAAAATACAACATCAAAGATAATATGAATGTTGGTTTACGTATTGGTGCAGCAGCGATGGCTCGCGATATCAATACAGATAATAACAATACGACTGCGAAGATCTCTGCTAACGGTTCTTATGTTGGTACTTATGATTACTATTTTAATAAGGGAGGGTCGTCTTTTGTTCCTTACGTTGGTGGTGGTGCTGGTTACTATAGTATTGCAAATTTAGAGTTTGATGATAATAACGGTTCATCCACGGACAATATTGACGCTTCAGGAAAATTTGGTGGTCTTTTAAGAGGTGGTTTTGAATGGGGTAAATTTAGAATGGGTTTAGAATATAATCTTGTTCCAAAATCGACTTTGCAAGATATTAATGGTAATGGTAAAGGTGAGGTTGCAAACTCATACTTAGGAGTTCACTTAGGATTTTATGTTGGTGGAGGTAAATGGGGTAAATAATAAAATCTTACTTAAATAATTCAAACCTCTTCAATATCGAAGAGGTTTTTTTATGGATATAAAATGCCTTACTTTGTAGTATGAGTTGGAAGTCCTATATAAAGAGTTACCAGTCCTATTTAAAATTAGAGAGAGGAATGTCAAAGAATACAATTGAAAATTATTCTTTTGATGTCGATCGTTTATGCCTTTATTTGAGAGAGAATGCTATTGCAGTTTCTCCAATACTTATAGATGATGTAACTGTCCAACAGTTTATTTATGAAGTGTCTAATCAAGTTAATGCGCGCTCACAAGCAAGAATAATTTCTGGTTTAAAAAGTTTTTTTAATTATCTAATTTTCGAAGACTATCGCGAGGATAATCCCTTAGAATTAATTGAATCTCCTAAAACAGGGAGGAAATTACCAGATACATTAGCTATTGAAGAAATAGATGCTTTGATAGCTGCCATCGATCTAACTTCCAATGAAGGGGAGCGAAACCGTGCTATGTTAGAAACGTTGTATGGTTGTGGTTTACGTGTATCTGAATTAGTGGCTTTAAAAATTTCAGATTTATTTTTTGACGAAGGTTTTATAAAAATTACTGGAAAAGGAAATAAACAGCGTTTTGTACCTATTGGTGAGTTGGCTCAAAGGTATATTGAGTTATATAAGGATACTGTTCGCATTCACGTAAATGCGAAGAAAGAATTTGGCGACACGCTGTTTTTAAATAGGCGGGGAGCGCAATTAACGCGAGCAATGGTTTTTACGATTATCAAAAATTTAGCTGTAAAGATTGATCTAAGTAAAAATATAAGTCCTCACACTTTTAGACATTCCTTTGCGACACATCTTCTTGAAAATGGTGCTGATCTTCGTTCGATTCAGTTAATGTTAGGTCATGAATCGATTACTACTACTGAGATTTATTTGCACTTAGATAGAAAATTTCTAAAGGAGGTTATTCATAGTTTTCACCCTAGAAAGGAAACCAAGATGTGATTTAATATCACAAAAAAAAACACCTCAATATAATTGAAGTGTTTTTGTATAGATAAATATTTAAAGCAGTTTTTATTTAGCAATGTTTACTGCTCTTGTTTCTCTAATTACAGTTACTTTCACTTGACCTGGGTAAGTCATTTCGGTTTGTATTTTTTGCGAAATTTCAAATGATAAATTGGCTGCATTATCATCAGATACTTTCTCGCTTTCTACAATAACACGTAATTCTCTACCTGCTTGAATAGCGTATGCATTTTTCACTCCAGTAAATCCGTAGGCAACTTCTTCAAGATCTTTCAAACGTTGAATGTAAGAATCTAATACTTGTCTTCTAGCTCCGGGTCTAGCTCCTGATATAGCATCACAAACTTGAATGATTGGTGAAAGCAGTGATTTCATTTCAATTTCATCGTGGTGAGCTCCAATTGCATTGCAAACCTCTTCTTTTTCACCATATTTTTCAGCCCACTGCATTCCTAATAAAGCGTGAGGTAAGTCACTTTCTGCATCTGGTACTTTTCCTATATCATGTAAAAGACCTGCTCTTTTGGCTAATTTTACATTCAAACCAAGTTCTGCTGCCATGATACCACATAGTTTCGATACTTCACGAGAGTGTTGTAGTAAATTTTGTCCGTAAGAAGATCTGTACTTCATACGACCTACTACCTTGATTAATTCTGGGTGTAAACCGTGAATTCCTAAATCTATTACAGTACGTTTACCAACTTCGATAATCTCATCATCAATTTGTTTTGCTGTTTTCGCAACAACTTCTTCGATACGTGCTGGGTGAATACGTCCGTCAGTTACTAATTTGTGTAGGGCTAAACGAGCAATCTCTCTACGAACGGGATCAAAACAAGAAAGGATTATTGCTTCAGGGGTATCATCTACGATGATTTCTACTCCTGTAGCTGCTTCCAGTGCTCTAATATTCCTTCCTTCACGTCCAATAATTCTACCTTTAACGTCGTCAGATTCAATATTGAAAACAGAAACACAGTTTTCTACTGCTTCTTCTGTTCCAACTCTTTGAATTGTATTAATGATGATTTTCTTTGCTTCTTGCTGCGCTGTTAACTTAGCCTCTTCAATAGTATCTTGAATGTGAGACATTGCTTTAGTTTTAGCTTCTGCTTTTAAGCCTTCCACTAACTGTTCTTTTGCATCTTCAGCAGATAATCCTGAGATTACCTCTAATTGTTGCAACTGACTTTTATGTAATTTTTCTACTTCAGCTTGTTTTTTATCTAAGCTTTCAATTTTTGTGGTGTATTCTATCGTTTTGCTTTCAAAGTCATCATTTACTTTCTTAGCTTTTGATAATTCATTAGAGATTTGAGATTCTTTATCTCTTATTCTTTTTTCAACTTCAGCGACTTTTTTGTCTCTAGTCAAAATCACTTGTTCGTGCTCTGACTTTAGTTCAATGAACTTTTCTTTTGCTTGAAGAATTTTATCTTTTTTTATGTTTTCAGCTTCTAAGTTGGCATCTTTTAAAATCGATGATGCTTCTTTTTTAGCGTTTTTAATTAAGTTTGAAATATTGCTTTTCTCTATGATTTTTGCGATTGCAAACCCTGCTGCAATTCCTATAATTCCTGAAATAACGATCGTTAATATGTCCATGTTTGTTAAAATTTATAAATATAAAAAGCCTACATTAATTGCTTGAATAAACTCGAAAAGACAAGTTTTGAGCTAACTCGTTGTTCAAGCTTCCAAACTGAATTGGCTTGCTATAGTAACGATGATTCGCTCATTCTAAATTGTTAGTGTTGAGTTTACCAATTGTGAACTAATGTAGGCAGTATCTTAGTTTCTTGTAAAGAACGTTTAATTGTCGAGATATTGATCGAGAAGCGCATTGATTTTTTTAATTCTTTCAATGGTTTCTTCTCCATTTATCGCATTGTCAATTTGTTTTTGCTCTGATTGTGATGCAAATTGCAACGCGCACATGGCTAATACATCTTGTTTGTCGCGAACAGCATAGTTTTCTTCAAATTGCTTCATCATCACATCAATTTTCTTTGAAGCGCTTCGTAAGCCTTCTTCTTGATTAAGTTCTACCGTTAGCGGGTATACTCGATCTGCAATTGATATTTTAATTTTAAGCTTTTCGTCCATATTTATACTAATCTGATAACTGTGCTATACAGTGATCAATTTCACGAATTAATGAATTTATTTTAAGCTTTGTATCTCTCTTGTTTTCGTCACTGCCTAGTAGTGAACTAGCAATTTTAAGTGTTTCATATTGCGATTTTAGCGCTTCAATTTCATTTGACTGATCTTGTATGATTTGTGCAGATTTTGTTAATTCGATTTTTAATCCTTGATTGTTTTTTTCTAAATTTTTTATTTTTAGAATAAGTTTTACAACTTTATTTTCAAGAGTATCAATTATTTCTACAATTACACTCATTATCGTACCTAATTCATTACTTAATATTACAAATTTAGTATTAGTTTTTATTATTACAATATTTTATTGGTTTTTTTATTTTAAAATAACTAATGTATTGCATAATAATGTGTTAGGAATTGTGTTCTATTTTGTAAACTAAACCGAAATACTTTTTTTACCTTAGCAAAAATGATTACTATGAGATTTTTTATTTTTTTTCTAGTTTTTACTGGGCTTACGAACGCTCAAACCACCTATCCACAGGATTATTTCGGATTTCCTCTAGATGTTCCTATGCAGTTATCTGGTAATTTCGGAGAGTTAAGGCCTAATCATTTTCATGCCGGTTTTGATTTCAAAACACAACAACGTGAGGGCTTAAAGGTGTACTCTGTAGGTGAGGGTTATGTGTCAAGAATTAAAATTTCTTCCTTTGGAAATGGAAAAGCGATTTATATAACGCACCCCAACGGGTATACAACGGTTTATTGTCATTTAAAGAACGCTGATGGGGTCATTGATGATTACATCAAAAAGGCACAGTACAAAGAACAATCGTATGAAATTGAGTTGTTTCCCAAAGCAACGGATTTAGTAATTAAAAAAGGGCAAGTTATTGCATTCTCAGGTAATACAGGTTCGTCTGAAGGACCACATTTACATTTTGAATTTCGCGACAGCAAAACAGAAAAAATTATCAACCCAATGTTGTTTGGTTTTGATAAATACAGTCAAGATTCTAAAAAGCCAACGCTTTCAGCTGTATATGTCTATCCTATAGATGCTAAAACGGTCGTGAATCAGTCTAAAAGGCCTTTACTTTTAAACTTAGTTTTACAAAAAGATGGAACTTATTTAGCTAATAAGGTTGTCGCAAATGGTAAAATAGGATTTGGTATAAGTGCAGTAGATTATGATAATGTTTCATTTAATAAAAATGGAGTCTATAAAGTGCAGTCTTTTATCAATGGTAAACCTAATTTTGGTTATCAGTTCGATACCTATTCTTTTGATGATATGCGATATATTAATGCTTTAGTTGATTATCCTAAATATAAAAAAACCTATCAAAGAGTACAAAAGTTATTTATGGCAAACCCTTACAAGTTAAGTATTATACAAACGGATGAAACAAATGGAGTTGTTACTGTTGTGCCAAATTTATCTGCAATTTGTAGAATTGAATTGTCTGATTTTTATGGAAACAAAACAGTGGTGTCAATTCCTATAACTTATGATACTGCTACCTCAATTGTGGATAAGGAAGTTGTTCCTTCAAATTATTTTGTAAAGGTTAATAAGGATAATATTTTTGCAAAAGATAATATGTCAGTTTTCTTTCCTGCTGGCACTTTTTACGAAGATTTCGATATGAATTTTGATGTAAAAGGGGATGTGTTGTTTTTGCATGATGATTCAGTGCCTGTTCATAGTTATTTTACCGTAACCATTGAGAGTGATAAATATACTGCAGCGCAAAAAGGAAAAATGTTTATTGCTGATATAGATAAGTCGGGTCGTAAAGGATATAATACCACAACTATAAAAGGAAATATTTTTAGTACAAGAACTCGTGAATTAGGTAAGTACACTCTAGCTTCAGACACAGTTGCGCCAACTGTTACTATCACTAGCCCAATTGAGGGGAAATGGATTAGTTCACAAAAAACAGTACAGTTTACAATAGGAGATTCAGGATCAGGAATTAAAAGTTATGATGGTTACCTAAATGGTAAATGGATTTTATTTGAACATGATCACAAAACAAAAAAAATCACGCATAATTTTGATGATAGTATTGTAGCCGAAGGTACTAATAGTTTGAAACTTGTCGTTACAGACAACGTAGGGAACTCGACTACATTTGAAACGCAATTTTTTAGAAGTCAAAAATAAAAATATATAAAGAGCTTGAGCTGTAAAAAGAGAATTTTTGTTTGTTTTTTATTTATCATGAGTTTGGTATCTACAGCTCAAACAGGAACCGTTAAAGGTATCATTCTAGATAAAGTCAATCGTCCTGTAGATGGGGTGAATGTTTCCTGTGGTGCGCAAAGCGTTACCTCCAATGAGAATGGATTTTACATTATTAAAGTACCAGCTGACCTAAAGGCTACGTTGGTTTTTACGCATGTCTCATTAAAAAAAGCTACAGTTACTATTTTGCTTCAAGCGAATGAGAATTATGAGTTTAATTTAGTGATGAATAACCAGACTGAGCAAATAGGAGAAGTTGTTGTAAACGGGAACAACAGACGGTCAGTGCAGGGCATGACAAGCATTGATCCTGCTATAATTAGGACAATACCAGGAGCTAATCCCGGGATTGAAAATATTTTAAGAACACTAGCAGGCGTAAATGCGAATAATGAGTTGAGTACACAATATGCAGTTCGTGGTGGTAATTATGACGAGAACTTAGTGTATGTAAACGAAATCGAAATTTATCGACCGTTCTTAATTCGTTCAGGGCAGCAAGAAGGATTAAGTTTTACTAATACTGATTTAGTGCAGAATGTAGATTTTTCTGCAGGAGGATTTCAGGCTAAATTTGGTGATAAATTATCTTCAGTTTTAGACATTACCTATCGTAATCCCACACAATTTGGAGCAACATTTGAAGCTAGTTTTCTAGGTGGAAGCCTTGCTGTAGATGCCGTTTCTAGAAATAAAAAGTGGTCTGCAATTACTGGTGTACGGTATCGAAATAATAGTTTGTTGGTGAATAGCCAAGATACCCAAACAAATTACACACCGTCCTTTGTCGATGTTCAAACGAATATAAATTATCAAGCTTCGGCGAGATGGCAATGGAGTTTTTTAGGAAATATTTCTCAAAATAAATACGATTACGCTCCTTTGACGCGTGTCACTAAGTTTGGTACTATCGATATGCCTATGGCTTTATCTGTCTTTTATGAGGGGGAGGAAAAAGATAAGTATACTACTTATTTTGGAGCATTAAAATCAATATTTAAAGTATCAGATATCTTTACTTTAAAATTTATAGGTTCGGTTTTTCATACGCTAGAACAAGAGTATTTTGATATATTGGCACAATATCGTTTGGGTGATGTAGATGTTAATATTGGTTCTGAAACGTATGGGAATGTTTCATTTACTAAAGGAATTGGTTCTCAATTTAACCATGCTAGAAACAATTTGGACGCACTCATTGTTAATGCAGAAGTTAAAGGTTTTTTAGATTGGAAAAAGAATGTAGTCGAATGGGGTGCGAAATACACGCGTGAGTCGATAAGAGATCGAATAGTGGAATGGGAAGTAATTGATTCAGCAGGTTTCTCCATAAACCCACCTCGAATCGATTTAGCAACAAAAGACGAGCCCTATACTATTTATGAAGGCCCTTTAGTTCCTTATCAATCTGTTCGTGCTAAGAACTTTAATACCATAAATAGATTTTCAGGTTACGCACAATGGAGTAGACGAGATAAAATAGGAGCTGCTGATGTTTGGTATAACGCTGGAATCCGAGTTCATAATTGGGAAGTTGTTGGAGCGACTACGATAGGTAAATCACAGTTCACGATTAGTCCTCGTGCGCAATTTGCTTTAAAACCTGAATGGGAAAATGATATGGTTTTTAGAATTTCAGGAGGAGTATATCATCAGCCTCCTTTTTATAGGGAGCTGAGAGCTGCTAGTGGACAAGTACAGCCAAATGTAAAAGCCCAACAATCGATTCACTTTGTTTTTGCTAACGACTATAGTTTTAAAATCTGGAACAGGCCATTTAAATTAGTTTCAGAGCTTTACTATAAGACTTTGACTAATGTTAATACCTATACAATAGATAATGTTAGGATACGATATGCGGCTACTAACGATGCAAAAGCCTATGCCCAAGGTCTAGATCTAAGACTGAACGGAGAATTTGTTCCTGGTACAGAATCATGGTTTAGTTTTGGTTACTTAAAAACAGAGGAAAATAGTTCCGATCAGGGCTATATCGCTCGCCCGACTGATCAACGTTTAAAATTTGGTATACTATTTCAAGATTATATGCCTAACATTCCTACTATGAAAGTCTATTTGAATTTGGTTTACAACACGGGAATTCCAGGAGGGTCACCAGCATATGCAAATCCTTATTTGTACCAAAACAGACTCAATGATTACCGCAGGGTAGATGTTGGTTTTTCCAAAGTTTTAATTGATAATAGTTCAGGATTGGCTAAAAATAAATGGTTAGGTAATTGCAAAGAACTAGCCATAGGTCTAGAGATTTTTAATCTTTTTAATAATCAAAATGCAATAACCAATACATGGGTTCGAGATGTTTACTCTAAAAACGAATATGCGATTCCTAATTATATGACAAGACGTGTTTTTAATATTAAATTGAATGCAAGGCTTTAAATATATTCACTTATTTGTAGGTTAAACACTAATTTAAGTTGATAAATTGAGGTGAAATAAAGAAGGAGTTTTTAAAATTGATTACATTTGGAAATATTTAAATATTTAAATCATATGAAGAAATTACATATCGCCTTGCTAAGTACCGCAGTTTTATTATTTGTGAGTTGCAAGGAAGAAGTTGAGAAACCTAGAGTAATATATGATGCAGCAAATAAAGTAAAAGCAGTTGGTAAGGTTGATTCTGCACAAATATCTATTTCTGATCTTCCCATTCAGATGGAAGGTACGGATTACTTGATTCATCCAGTTGGAGATTTAAGAGTGTATGAGCGAGGAGCAAAATCAAGATATGGATCTTCGAGTGTTATTGACGTTAGTTTTACTATCTCTAATTATGGAGAGGATGAAATCACAGGTTATTTGCAAAACTTAAAATTTCAAAAAATAGATTCGGACTCTATACATAGTCTGACAGATAAGCCTGCTCTAATTCTAACAGCCACCTACCTTGCCGCAGTTTCAAATAGAAACAAAAAACAAATAATGGTATATACGATGTATGACGTTGATACTAATAGGGATGGTAAATTAGACACAAGCGATATAAAATCTTTATATTTAAGTGATATCAGTGGAAGAAAATTCACAAAAATATCAGCAGATTTTCAGGAGTTAATTGATTGGAATTTAATAGAATCAAACAGTCGCTTGTATTTTAGAACCGTAGAAGATACTAATAAAAACGGGCAGTTTGATAAAAATGATGTGGTGCATTACAACTATGTTAATCTTGCAAGTGGTGAATGGACCGCGGCAAGTTATGATCCGATATAGTGATCCTTCAGGATCATTAAAACTAGTTTTGTAATTGTTGAAATAGTTGTCTAATAGATTGATCTTAAATTAAGATATCGCTTTCTAAATCTGATTTTTCAATTATAAAGTCGAATCCCAATTTTTCAACTAATTCGATGACTAAGTTTTTGTACCAATTCTCTGATTTAGGATGAATATATATTCTCTCGATTAATTGGTCGATTTCAACATTGATTTTTAAACCATCATTTAATGTCAACGTGGTGTCAGCAACATCAGTAATGATTCGAACTTCGCGTTCGTATTGAAAGCTTTTTCGTTTAAAGAGAAAAGGAAAAAACATGTCGTCAAACGGGATGTATTCTTTTTTATAGTCGATATAGTTCACTTCCCCGATATATTGCTTAAAATTTTGCTCAGGCTCTACTGCCTTTTGTAAGCGGCCAATAGTAGATTGTATGGCTAGTCCTTCACTATTTTGAGTAAATATTTGCCACATAGCAAACGATTCGTATTCGTTGATATGCCAGCTACTTATTGCCACTTTCTCTCGGTGCGTTTTATAATAGTGCAAAAAATCAGGATTGTCTATTGATAGCTTTCTTATTTCTTCAAAAGTAGGTTCGCTAAAAGTGCCTTCATATTGGTCCTCAAATTTATCGGACCGTGACATAAATAATTTTTTAGACATCAACAAATCTAAAAATTTAGATAAGTCTAAGTATTTCCAAACAATAGTATCTGGATTCTCTGGAAGTATAATGTTCGTATTACTGATGTACATAGAAAATAAATTGGTAGTATCGCACTAAAGATTACTCGTAAAGTTCAGCAATTTAAATGATAATCAATACTGAAACTGCTCTTTTTTTTGACTTTGTTATGTGTTATGTTTTTGAATTTTATCGATGTAATCGCTATTTAATTCTGTTTAAGATTGTCTAAAATTAGGTAAGGCAGGTTTATAGGAATTGTATTGCTGTCAATAATCTTTAGAAGGTTAATTGGTATGGACCATATTGTTTTTAGGACCTATCGTTTGTTGAACTTGCGAATCGTTCTACTAATAAAAACTCCTCCAATAAGTCCAGGCAAACTCCATGCTATTATCGGCGGTAAAAAAGTGTTGTTTACTACTAGGAAAGCTGTAAATGCAGCAATGTAGGAACCGGTCATTCTCCCTATATGATTTTTTAATCCGTATAATGTATCAGTAACTTTATTGGTGTACCCTTTATAATCTATGTAGCACATGCGAAAACTTAGCACTCCAAAAAGAAAAAAAACGATTCCAAAAAGTTGTTTTTGTACAGCGTATTTGTAAGTAATAAAGAAAAAAAGTAGGGAAGAGGCAAACATTAATGCGGTCAAGATTATGTCACCTATTTTTGGTTGCTGCCCCATGTGTGCCTGTTTTAATTGTAGCATTCGATACCCAGATACGGAGAGATAAATGGTAAAAACGCCAACGATAAATAAAAAAAGGTTGGGATGTACATAGGAAAGATAAAAGGCGGCAAGTCCTGTGCCTACCATTGCTACTGTAAAGGTTTTGCCGAGATTTTTGTGTAAGCGATCGCCTTTTTTTCGACTTAAGATAAAGGTACCTAAAAGTAGTCCAGTAGATCCGCAAACGATGTGCAGTAGTAAAATAAGTTTAAAAATCATGTTGTTTAGTGTTCATTAAAAAAGGTTGAGTAAATATATTATATATCACTCAACCTCTTTTTTATTTAGTACTCAACTGTTCTTTTTGCCTACTCAACTGTAGCAAAGTACATTTTATTCTAATGATTGCATAGTAACCAATTTGTTATAGGTTCCTTTCATTGCAATTAGTTCTTCGTGTGTTCCTTTTTCTACAATTGTTCCCTTTTGCATCACAATAATAACATCTGCTTTTTGGACTGTAGATAAACGGTGCGCTATTACTATTGATGTTCTATTTTGCATCATGTTCTCTAGTGCCACTTGCACAAACTTTTCACTCTCGGTATCTAACGCTGATGTCGCTTCATCAAGAATCATTATAGGAGGGTTTTTTAATACAGCTCTAGCAATCGAAAGACGCTGTTTTTGACCACCTGAAAGCTTGTTTCCGCTATCTCCAATATTAGTGTATATTCCTTGAGGTAAATCTTTGACGAATTCATAAGCATTGGCTATTTTAAGCGCTTCGATGATTTCGTCATCTGTTGCATCTAGTTTTCCTAAAGCTATGTTTGCTTTTATCGTGTCATTAAATAAAATACTATCTTGGGTAACAAGTCCCATCAAACCACGCAAAGATTGCAGATTCATGTCCTTGATGTTAGTGTTGTCTATAGCAACCGTTCCTTCTTGAACGTCATAAAAACGAGTGAGTAAGTTTGCAATCGTACTCTTACCACTTCCGGACTGCCCAACTAGTGCAATCGTTTGTCCTTTTTTAACTTCTAACGAAAAGTCTTTTAAAACATTTTCCTCCTCGTATTTGAAATTGATATTTTTGATACTAATTGTGGAATCAAAATCTACTTTGTTGATTGCGTCAGCTTTTGATGTAATTGGATTTTGTTCATCTAGAATCTCTAGAACTCGCTCTGCAGCTGCGTTTCCTCTCTTTACGGCATAGGTTGCTTTAGAAATTGATTTTGCTGGTGTAAGAATATTATAAGCCAAACCCATGTAGGCAATAAACGAAGCTCCGTTTAAGGTTTTTTCGATTAATACCATATTCCCTCCATACCATAGTAAAATAGCAATAACCATGATTCCCATAAATTCACTAGTTGGTGAAGCTAGATTTTGACGGTTTCCAATACTATTAGAAAGTTTAAAAAAGCGCTGTGTTGATTCTTGAAATACAGTATTAAAGTAGCTTTCAGAGTTGTATCCTTTTACCACTTTTAATCCGCCCAATGTTTCTTCGATAGTAGATAAAAAGATACCTTGCTCTTCTTGTGCTTTTGTAGATTGCTTTTTAAGTTGTTTTCCAATAAGGGAAATCACATACCCTGAAATCGGGATAAAAATAAATACAAACAAAGTTAAGTCAACGCTAATCGTTAACATTGCTATGATGGTGAAAATTATCGTTAAAGGCTCTTTTACAATTAGTTCCAGTATTGATAAAAACGAGTTTTGTACTTCATTTACATCAGCAGAAATTCTAGCAATAACATCTCCTTTTCTTTTTTCTGAGAAAAAGGCTAGAGGTAATTCTAGTGTTTTTTTGTACATCGCGTTTCGCATGTCTCTTAAAATACCATTTCGCAAAAAAGTAATGAAAAACATGGCTAAGTAGTCACTCACATTTTTTAATAAAAAAATTGTGATTATTAGTGCCACCATTACTGATAGCGTGTAACCTACGCCATAAGTATCAGTAGCATGGGTAATAAAGTAACTAATATAATTCTCCGCATATTCTTTTAATTGCCAAATTTCAGTATAAACTGGCTCTACTGTATTTCTTTTTGTTTGGTCAAATAACACTTGCATCATTGGGATCAATGACATAAAGGAAAGCGTACTAAATAACGCGTACAAAACATTGAAAAATATGTTTAAGTAAGCGTACTTTTTATACGGAATGATAAAGGAGAATATTCTTTTAAAATTATTCATGGTGTAGTAGTATTAAGACCCGACAGCTTTTTAAAAACGGTCGGGTCTTGTAATTTGTTGCTGCTTTATAGCTTTTAATTCAATTGCATCGAGGCAATGATATTTTGTATTTTCTGATCAAGTATATCTTGTACTTCACTAAAATCTTCAACATTGTCAAGTGTTGTGTTAACACTGATGTAGAATTTTATTTTTGGTTCTGTTCCACTTGGTCTAGCACATATTTTTGATCCATCTTCAGTGTAATAAATCAGTACATTCGATTTCGGAATTGTCATTTCAGACTCTGATCCGTCCAATAAGTTTTTAGCAATCGAGGATTGGTAATCTTCAACCATAATTACACGTTCACCATTAATTTCTTTAAGTGGGTTTTCACGTAAGTCTATCATCATTTGGCTAATTTGTTGTAAGCCTTCCATTCCTTTTTTAGTAATAGAAACTAGGTGTTCTTTGTAAAAACCATTATCAACATACAACTTGATTAGTTCCTGGTAAATAGTGCTACCATTGGCTTTAGCTTGAGCTGCAATCTCGCAAACTAGTAAGGTTGCCGCAACAGCATCCTTGTCACGCACTGCGTCTCCTACCATGTAACCAAAGCTTTCCTCACCACCTCCAATGAAGTCTAGTTCTGGAAAATCTTTAATCATTTTTGCAATCCACTTAAACCCTGTCAATCCAACTTTACATTCTACCTCATAATTAGTAGCTAATTCCATCATCATAGGAGTAGAGACGATCGTAGAGCCTACAAATTGTTTTCCGTTGATTTTGCCCGCTTTTTTCCATTGTTCAAGCAAAAAGGCAGTCATCAAAACCATAGTTTGATTTCCGTTCAATAATGTCATTTTGCCATTATTATCTCGAACTGCTATTCCTAAACGATCACAATCAGGATCCGTTCCTACCACAATATCGGCATTTGTTCTTTCGGCTTGTGCAAGAGCCATTGTTAATGCTTCTGGTTCCTCTGGATTAGGTGATTTTACAGTAGGGAAATCTCCGTTTGGCACCGCTTGTTCTGCAACGACTTGAAAATTTGTGTATCCCGCGCGTTTAAATGTTTCAGGAATAATAGTTATAGATGTACCGTGTAGCGATGTGAATACAATATTTAAATCCTCTTTGGTAACTGTAGGCGTATTAAAACTTGCGTTTTTGATTGTCGATTTTATAAAAGCTTCATCAACTTCTGTATCAATATATTGAATCAAGTCCTCGTTAGCATCAAACTTGATTTGGTTGTATTTTAACTTTTCGATAACGGCAATAATACCTTTGTCCTCTGGCGGAACAATTTGTCCACCATCTTGCCAGTACACTTTGTATCCGTTGTATTCTGGCGGATTATGCGATGCTGTAAGTACGATTCCGCATTGGCAACCTAAATATTTAAGAGCAAATGATAGTTCTGGTGTAGGTCTTAAATCTGAAAATAAATAAACTTGTATTCCATTGGCCGAGAAAACATCAGCAACAACCTTAGCTAATGATTTGCTATTATGACGACAATCAAACGCAATTACCGCTTTTAAGGGCTGATTAGGGAACGAACTATGTAAATAATCACTCAGTCCTTGCGTACTTTTTCCTAGTGTATATTTATTGATGCGATTGTTTCCTACGCCCATGACACCGCGCATACCACCGGTACCAAACTCTAAATTTTTATAAAAACTTTCCTCTAATTCTGTTGGAGAACCTGCAATTAAAGCCTTAACAGCCTCTTGCGTTTCAGTATCAAATGAAGGTGTTAACCATTCATTTACAGCATCTAAAATGTTTTGTTTGATATCCATTTTTAGTATTTTTTATAGTTTTAAGGAGCTAATCCTGCTATTCGCTGCAATCTTTTATTCGCTGTCGCTACTAAAAGGATTTTCACTACTATCAGGGCTAGGGGATATTATAAATTGACTTCTTTTGCAATTTTATAACGCTCTTCATTGTTTTTTGTTCTCAAAATTATTTCGCCTAAAAATCCAGCTAAAAATAATTGCGTACCTAAAACCATTGTGGTTAAGGCGATGTAAAACCATGGATTCTCAGAAACTAAACTGTAACGCATGTTGTTATACATGTGATATAATTTTGCTACACCAATGTAAACGGCAGACAGCAGTCCAATAATAAACATTAATGAACCCATAGCGCCAAATAAATGCATGGGTCTTTTACCAAAACGAGACAAAAACCAAATGGTGATTAGATCAAGGAAACCGTTTATGAACCGTTCCATACCAAATTTAGTTTCTCCATATTTTCTAGCCTGATGTTGTACTACTTTTTCGCCTATTTTTCCAAAACCGGCATTTTTTGCTAGCACAGGAATATAACGGTGCATCTCGCCCGAAACTTCGACGTTTTTGACCACAATGTTCTTGTATGCTTTCAAACCACAGTTGAAATCATTTAATTGTACTCCAGATGTTTTTCTGGCTGCCCAATTAAATAATTTAGACGGAATGTTTTTGGCAACTACTGAGTCATATCGTTTCTTTTTCCAGCCCGATACTAAGTCATAGTTTTGAGCAGTAATCATAGAATATAAACCCGGAATTTCTTCCGGGCTATCTTGTAAGTCAGCATCCATAGTAATGATAACATCACCTTGTGCTTTGGCAAATCCAGCATGTAATGCCTGTGATTTCCCAAAGTTTCTCATGAAACGCACTCCCTTAACATTAGTGTTCTCACTAGCAAACCGTTCAATGATAGACCAGGAAGCATCAGAGCTACCATCATCTAGAAAGATGATTTCATAGGTGTAATTATTGGCTTGCATCACTTTAATGATCCAGTTGTAGAGTTCTTGAAGCGATTCTTCTTCGTTAAGAAGAGGTATTAAAATGGATAAGTTCATTGACTTTTATTCTTGTGATGAAGGCTTGCTTTTGAAAAAAGCGGCCATAATTAGGCCAAAGATACTAACAAAAATGATATTTGTTAAAAGACCTTTAAGTAATCCTAATACGGAGAACTGATTGTTTTCCTGCAAATCTTTAATCGCAGCGTTAACCGTTTCTGCAGGAGCATTAAATTTCTCCATCGTGCTAACCATGTATTTTATTGTAATTTCTTTTATAGTGTCTTGGGCACCAGGATCAACAACATTAAATAATATCATATTGAAACCTACGGATAGTACTAAACCGATTAAAGCGGAAATAAAATAGGTTGTAAAGGCTTCTTTAAAAGTGAAAACACCGTTTAACTCTTTCTTGGTTTTAGATAATAAAATTATTGCTATCGCGATGTAAATAACAATATTGATTATTGAAATCCACCAAGCTGTGAACAAATTCAAGTCAATAACGTAAATTGCTGTAGTTAGTAAAATTGAAAAAAGTCCCGTTAGGACACCAAAAGTAATTCCGTTTTTTTTAATAGTTTCGTTGATCATTGGTTAGTTTTTTAATATTAGATTACAAATATAACAATTCATCTTACATTAGGTAATATTATACTGTATTTGAGAATTATAAAAAAAAGTGAAACAAAGATTTGATTATTGAATTTTTATTGTAAATTTGCATCCTCAAAATAACAGTGTTAAAACAAAAAGTTATAGTGAATTTATACCTTTCCCTTCAATAAGGAAAGCCGCAAAAGGAGTTATAACCAAACAAATAAAAAAGAATTACAAGATGAAAAAAGGTGTACACCCAGAAAATTACAGATTAGTTGCTTTTAAAGACATGTCTAATGAAGAAGTTTTTATCACTAAATCTACTGCAGATACTAAAGAGACAATTACAGTTGACGGTGTTGAATACCCGGTTGTAAAAATGGAGATCTCTAGAACTTCTCACCCTTTTTACACAGGTAAAAACAAACTTATCGATACTGCAGGACGTATTGATAAATTTAAAACTAAATACGCTAAACACATTAAATAATTTTAATTTGTTTTTTAATATACAGGAAGCCTCGCATTTTGCGAGGCTTTTTTTATGGAGTAAAATTAGTAGTAAGTAGTTCTTGTTGAGAATAGAAGTAAATTAATTTTATTTTTAATAGAAGTAAATCGGCTGTGTAGACTGCATAAATGCAATCAAAAACTTTGTAACTTTGGACCTTCATAACTTTGAAACTTTATAAAATGAATTATATACTTTTTGATGGGCCTGCCAGAAATGCGCTACTACCTTTTACTTTTACACGTCCAGTTGCAGATATTTTAATTGGAATAGTGACGATACGTCAAAAATGGGAGATGCATTTAGGTTCTACAACAACAACCTTGACAGAGGAATATTTATCTGAAAAATATCCCATGGTTGAATTAGAAGAAAACGTTATGATTAACGCTTCTTTTTTGCCAACAGCTGTTTTAGTGGATATGGTGTGTGATTTAGGAGTGAACCAAGCCATCTTTAAAGGAGAGGACGTGGTCGCTTTTTATACCACAGAAGATCAAGAAGGAGTCGATTTTGATGATTATGAAATTATTGAATATGAAGGAGAATGTATTACAGTTATGAATACTTGGGATATATTTTCTAAGAACGGTGATGCAATTCAGCAGGATTTTGAATATCTAACTGCCGATAGAGTTTCGCAACCCATTCCTGCATCGGTTAATATAATTGCACCCGAAAATATTTTTATTGAAGCAGGAGCCAAGTTGGAATTTGTTACTCTTAACGCATCTTCGGGTCCTATTTATATTGGTAAAGATGCTGAGATTATGGAAGGTTCTGTAATTAGAGGTCCTTTTGCTCTGTGTGATAATGCTGTTGTGAAGTTAGCTTCCAAAATTTATGGACCTACTACTGTTGGTCCTCATTCAAGAGTAGGGGGTGAGGTTAATAATTCGGTAATCTCTGCTTATTCTAACAAAGGACATGATGGGTTTTTAGGTAATTCAGTTTTAGGGGAGTGGTGTAACATTGGTGCTGACAGTAATAATTCAAATTTGAAGAATAACTACGAAGAAGTTAAATTATGGAGCTATGAGAAAGAAGGTTTTGCGAAAACAGGTTTACAGTTTTGCGGCTTAATGATGGGAGATCATAGTAAATGCGGTATCAATACGATGTTTAATACAGGAACAGTTGTTGGTGTGAGTGCTAATATTTTTGGTAGTGGTTTTCCTCGTAATTTTGTTCCTAGTTTTTCATGGGGAGGTGCTTCTGGTTTTACAACTTACTTAACAAAAAAAGCTTTTGAAACGGCAAGAATAGTAATGAGTCGTCGAAATCTTATTTTCGATGAGCAAGACGCTGCTATATTAGAACACGTTTTTGAAGAAACTAAAAAATGGAGAAAAGAATAGTATTCGTCACTTTTTAGTAAATATATTGAAACTGCCTAATTAAAATTGTATGGCAGTTTTTTTATGCTCTTTGGTGACTTTTTTAGTATTTATCTGTAAATAGTTATTAGAAAGTCTTAAAAACTTGCTTTTACTTTAATAAGAAGCCTTTGTTTTATCATGTATTCATTACTCTGAATCAATGTAAAAAACGTTTTTTTATACATATTGGTTAGTTTTTTCTCTTCATATGTTTTAGTTTTATAAAAAATTAGTGATGAAGATGCGTTTTTACTGATTTTTTGATAATTATTAATTTAAAATTTATTTATGGAAGAGATTATTGGGATGTTAAATGATTTAGTGTGGAGCAATGCTTTAATCATTTTATGCCTAGGTTCGGGGCTTTATTTTTCGATCCGAACACGTTTTTTACAAGTACGTCATATTAAGGAGATGATTCGCTTGCTCTTTGACGGAGAAAGTTCAGACTCGGGTGTTTCTTCTTTTCAAGCATTATCTATGTCATTAGCAGGAAGAGTAGGTACTGGTAATATTGCTGGAGTTGCTACTGCGATTGCTTTTGGTGGGCCAGGAGCTTTGTTTTGGATGTGGATTGTTGCTTTTTTTGGTGCTAGTACCGCTTTTATTGAAGCGACCTTAGCACAAATTTATAAAGAAAAAGATAAAGGGTCGCTTCGCGGAGGCCCCTCGTTTTATATAGAAAAAGGATTAAATATAAAATGGTTTGCTACTGCCTTTGCTATTGTTGCCGTAATTGCTATGGGAGTTTTATTACCGGGAGTACAAGCGAATTCAGTGGCCGAGGGGATAGATAACGCTTTTCAAATTGATCCTTTGATTACAGGCGTTGCTTTATCAGCTGTATTCGCTGCTATCGTTTTTGGAGGAGTAAAGCGTATTGCTAAGTTCACGGAGTTAATTGTGCCTTTTATGGCTATTGCTTATATTATCGCTGCAATAGTTATAGTAGTCATCGACTTTGATAGACTTCCTAATATTATCGCTTTAATTTTTAAAAGTGCATTTAATCAAGAAGCTGGTTTTGGTGCTGTCTTTGGTTTAGCCGTTCAATGGGGTGTAAAACGCGGAATTTATTCTAATGAAGCCGGTCAAGGATCAGCTCCGCATATTGCTGCTGCTGCCAATGTATCGCATCCTACAAAACAAGGTTTGGTTCAAGCATTTTCTGTGTACATCGATACTATTCTAGTGTGTTCAGCTACGGGATTTATGATATTAATTACAGGGACATACAATGTACAAAATCCAAATTTCGGAAATAAACAAGGTGCATCAGAGTTTTTATACAGTGGTCTCGCTAGCGTTACTCCTGGCGCAGGTTATACACAAAGTGCCATGGATACCGTATTCCCTGGAGTAGGTTCTTACTTTGTGGCAGTCGCGCTATTTTTCTTTGCATTTACTACCATACTTGCTTACTATTATATCGCAGAGACCAATGTGTCGTATTTAACTAGAAAGTTAAAGTCTCCTGTTTATAATTATATATTGCGTGGGGTAATGATTGCAGTTATGGTGTACGGAAGTATCAATACAGCAAAATTAGCTTGGACGATTGGTGATATTGGAGTAGGATTGATGGCTTGGTTTAACATTATCGCGATTTTGTTATTGCAAAAACCAGCTTTAGCTGCGCTTAAAGATTATGAGAGACAGCGCAAAGAAGGTAAAGATCCTACCTTTGACCCTAAGGACATTGGTGTAACTAACACGCCAATATGGGATGAAATTAGAGAAGAAAATCTTAGAAAGAAATAATTATTCTTTTTATTATAGTTAATGATCCCCCACAAATAGCTAGGAATAGGTGTTTGTGGGGGATTATTTTTTTTTAATGGCGTAATTACTTATTTAATCTATCTTTGCATTTTTTTAAATATACCGGTTTTTGATTGATCAATAACCAAATCTTCAAATTCATACTATAATGATTACAGTTAACGATATTTCAGTAAATTTTGGTGGTACAACGCTTTTTAGTGATGTTTCTTTTGCAATAAATGAAAACGATAAAATTGCCCTTATGGGTAAAAATGGCGCTGGGAAGTCTACACTATTAAAAATTATTGCTGGACAAAGTAAGCCGTCAACAGGAAGTGTATCTGCGCCTAAAGAGGCAGTTGTTGCTTACCTACCACAGCATTTGTTAACCACTGATGGTGCAACGGTAATGGAGGAAACTTCAAAAGCATTTGGGGAGATTTTAGGGATGAAGGCTGAAATCGATCAAATAAATGAGCAGCTAACCATTCGCACTGATTATGAGAGCGATGCTTACATGAAATTGATTGAAAGAGTTTCTGATTTAAGCGAAAAATACTATGCTATTGAGGAGGTTAATTACGAAGCAGAAGTTGAGAAGATATTAACAGGTTTAGGATTCGAACGTGAAGACTTTACCCGTCAAACTTCGGAATTTTCAGGAGGATGGAGAATGCGAATCGAATTAGCTAAAATCCTTTTGCAAAAGCCAGATTTGATCTTGCTAGATGAGCCTACCAATCACATGGATATCGAAAGTATTCAGTGGTTAGAGGAATTTTTGATTAGCGAAGCTAAAGCAGTGGTCGTAATTTCACATGATAGAGCTTTTGTAGATAATATCACTAATCGTACGATTGAGGTTACAATGGGGCGTATTTACGATTATAAAGCGAAGTACTCTCACTACTTAGAATTGCGTAAAGATCGTCGCCTACATCAGCAAAAAGCGTACGATGAGCAACAACGAATGATTGCGGATAATAGAACATTTATTGATCGTTTTAAAGGAACGTTCTCTAAGACTGATGCGGTACAATCACGTGTAAAAATGCTCGAGAAATTAGTTATTGTTCAAGTCGATGAAGTTGATAACTCGGCTTTAAAATTAAAATTTCCTGCTGCAGCACGTTCGGGACAATACCCTGTCATTGTAAAAGAGTTAGATAAAGCTTATGGAGATCACGTTGTGTTTAAAAACGCAAATATCGTCATTGAAAGAGGAGAGAAAGTAGCTTTCGTGGGTAAAAACGGAGAAGGTAAATCGACTATGATTAAAGCAATTATGAAAGAATTGCAAATTGATGGTGGTGTTTTAGAAATAGGACACAATGCGCAAATAGGGTATTTTGCTCAAAACCAAGCGTCTTTATTAGACGAAAATGCAACAATCTTTGAAACTATTGATGATATCGCTGTAGGTGATGTCCGAACTCAGATTAAAAATATCTTAGGCGCTTTTATGTTTCACGGAGATGATATTACCAAAAAGGTTAAGGTGTTGTCAGGTGGTGAAAAAACTCGTCTAGCGATGATAAAATTATTGCTAGAACCGGTCAATCTTTTGATATTAGATGAGCCTTCAAATCACTTAGATATGAAGACAAAAGACATTATTAAAGACGCTTTAAGGGATTTTGACGGAACGCTAATCCTGGTTTCTCACGATAGAGATTTCTTAGATGGATTAGCTACAAAAGTATTTGAATTTAAAAACAAAAGAGTGATCGAGCACTTTGAGGATATTACCGGATTTTTGGCCAATAAGAAGATGGAAAGTATGCGCGAAATTGAAAAATAATATAAGCTAAATTGGTAACAATAAAAAAGAGCATTTGGATTCATCAAATGCTCTTTTTGCTTTTATAATCGTATTCCTGGTGGCAGTAATTCTTTATAAACGGGATTCTTTTTAAAAAATACTACTATTCGTGGAAGGATGGGAACTACTTTGAGTTTTCGCTCTTCGGCTATTTCCATGATTCCTTTTAAAAAGGAATCAATAAATGCTTCGTTTGTAAAAGTTTCAGGCGTGTTTATTTTGGTCAGAAATATTTTCTTTTCTTGAAAAGAGTACTCAACTGATATTAGATCTTCTTCTGTTGTTGTTTCAAACTGTCGTGCAAATGTGTTGTCTTTAATTTCCATTGTTGTGATTCGTCTGTGTAATTTATTAAAATTGCTTTAGAGAAAGTTTGATGAGGCGCTATTTTGCGCTTGTTTACAGTTGATTTTTTTGCTAGTATTTAGTGAATAAATAACTTTGTTAGAGTGGTTTAAAAGTGTAAAACAAAGATATTGATTTGCTTATCAATATCAAATTCTTTTTAGGTTTAAGTGCGGGTCAGTTACCGTGGTAAGGAATGTTTTTTTAGAGCAGTTTAAGTATTTTATATATAAAGCGATTTGATGTAGATTGAGAATTACATTAGAATGAATAAAAAATGAACTTACAGTACTATTGCGTAAAAGATTTAATAATATTATAGCGTATTCAAAAGCGTAATTGATAATAAAAGAATTATTTTTATCAAGAATTTGCTGTAAAATAGAATACAGATAATTGAAAAGAGAGAAGTAGTTATGAATAAAGTCCACGTTTATTTTATGCCCGGTTTGGCGGCGAGTTCAGCGATATTTGAAAGAATTGAACTTCCAGGAGAGGTATTTGAAATACATTTACTAGAATGGGAGATTCCTTTACCTCAGGAGTCATTGTCTGATTATGCAAAAAGGATTGCTGATAAAATCACTCATAAAATGCCTGTTTTAATTGGTGTTTCTTTTGGTGGCATCTTAGTGCAAGAGATAGCGGTACATATCAAAGCTAGAAAAGTAATTATTATATCCAGTGTTAGAAGTAATTTGGAGTTTCCTCGAAGGCTTAAATTAGCAAAAACAACCAAAGCGTATAAGTTGATTCCAATGACTTTAATTCTCAACTTAGAGAATTTGGCGAAGTTCTCTTTTGGAGAAAGAATAAACCAACGAATAAAGTTATATGAAAAGTTTTTATCAGTTAGAGATATTGGCTATTTAGAGTGGGCTGTAGAAAAAGTAATTTTATGGGATCGAACAGAAATAGATGAAAGTGTAGTTCATATTCATGGTGATTTAGACGATGTTTTTCCAATAAAAAATATCAAAAATTGCATAGTTGTAAAAGGAGCAACACATATTTTGATTCTTAGTAAGTACAAATGGTTAAATGCACATTTGCCACAGATTATTTTAAGTTAAAAAATTAATTAAAGGATTTTAATAGTAAATTTAAGAATGAAAATATACAATAAGAAAACAAGTAATGCTGTATTGGTACTCTTGTTAATGATTTTAGCTATTTCTTGTGGTAAAGCTGAAAAAGAAGAGATCGAGAAAGTGTTGCCTCAAAAAGAGAAAGAGCTGCATTATTTCCCGAGTAAAATTAATTTTGCAGGTGAACAAGCACCTGTAGAAATTGAAGATGTTAAGGAGCGTTTGGATCGGGAGTTAATTGTTAATAGAAACTATCATTCCTATACGATTCTTGCCATAAAAAGGGCAAATAGATCTTTTCCGGTTATTGAGCCCATTCTAAAAAAAAATGGAGTACCAGATGATTTTAAGTACTTAGCTGTGATCGAAAGCGGATTAGTTAATGTAGTATCAAAGGCAGGAGCTAGAGGAGTATGGCAGTTCATGCCTGAAACAGCAAAGGATATGGGATTAGAAATTAGCAATACCGTAGATGAAAGATATGATTTAGCTAAGTCGACTCAAGCAGCTTGCGATTTTTTACTAAAAGCAAAAGCTAAATTTGGTTCTTGGACATTAGCTGCTGCTTCTTACAATAGGGGTTTAGTAGGAGTGCAAAACTTGCTTAATTTTCAAAAGGAAGGTAGTTACTATGATTTATATATGAATGAGGAAACAGGGCGCTATCTTTTTAGGATAATGGCACTGAAGGAGATTATGGAAAACCCTGATAAATTTGGATTTAAAATCGATCTACAAGATAAGTATAAATTGATTGAAACAAAAAAAGTAACCGTTTCTAGCTCGATAAACAACTTAGTAACATTTGCAAAAAGACAAGGGACTAATTATAAGATATTGAAAGTTTACAACCCTTGGTTGCGAGGCACGACATTAGAGAATCCTTCAAGAAAGAAGTATACTATCGAAATTCCTTTAAGCGGAATTTAAAACACAATAGTTCTCTGAATTTTAAAATTAGTAGGTCATAATTAAAAAGGGCAAAATGATATCATTTTGCCCTTTTTACTTTATATTTTTTTCATCTGATCTTTCATCATCGTGATTTGCTCTTTTAACATATTTTGTTTGTCGAGTTTTTTAGCCTCATTAAGCAATGCTGTTGCTTCTAATTTTCTTCTTCTTGACATAGCAACACCGGCAAGATTTAATTTAGCTACCGCTAAGTCCATATCCATAGACAAACCTAATTGAATTGCCTTCTTAAAATATTTCTCTGCTTGGTTGATATTTGTTTGCGCTAGCATGATTCCATGTAAGTAGTTATAGTACCCTTGTTGCTTTTGCACTAAAGCTGTTTCTGGTTTTTTGATGAATGATAACCATTTTTTTGCACCTTCAAAATCCTGTTTTCTTAATTTTAAGAAGGCTAATAGGATGAATTCATTTTTAAAATACAAGAAGATGGGAAAAGCAGTCAATAATAGAAGGAAAATTCCGTTACCAATATTGTTCTCTGTAAATTGCCAAATGCTAACAATTACAATAAGTCCCGCAATAATAAGTTTGATATTTTTGTTTAACATGGTATGTGATTATTTAAGATTGCAAAGATAGTAAAAGGAATTAAAAATATTTTTATAAAACTACTTGCATGAAAAAAAAGTCTTTGTATATTTGCACTCGGTTTTGAGGTAACAGTTATCTCAAAAGTAGATAGTCATATAAACAAGATTTTAAAGATACAAAGCAATGAGCAAAAGAACATTTCAACCATCGAAAAGAAAAAGAAGAAATAAGCACGGATTTATGGACAGAATGGCTTCTGCTAATGGAAGAAAAGTTCTTGCGCGTAGAAGAGCTAAAGGAAGACATAAGTTGACTGTTTCTAGTGAACCAAGACACAAAAAATAATGTTTGAATGAACATATTTAAGGCGTTACTTTTTTTAGTATCGCCTTTTTTTATACCTTGTCGGGACAAAACAAAGCTAAATAGTACATTTTAAGCTAGTTGTATCGTTTTTAAGGATGTATTTTCAAAAATAAGTAACTACTTCATCACACCATAATTACAAAAAAAAATGCCAAAAGACTTATCCATTAAATCCGTTTTAATTATAGGCTCAGGACCTATAGTTATTGGTCAAGCATGCGAATTCGATTATGCAGGATCACAATCAGCACGTTCTATACGTGAAGAGGGAATTGAGGTTATTTTGATCAATTCAAATCCAGCAACTATTATGACCGATCCTTCTATGGCCGATCATATTTATTTGAAGCCTTTGACAACAAAATCAATTATTGAAATTCTGAAAGCGCACCCACAAATTGATGCGGTACTACCTACAATGGGAGGACAAACGGCATTAAACTTGTGTCTTGAAGCGGAGGAAAAAGGAATTTGGGCTGATTTTAATGTAAAAATGATTGGTGTTGATGTAAATGCGATCAATATTACTGAAGACAGAGAGCAATTCAAGCAGTTGCTTAAAAAGATAAATGTACCATCAGCTCCAGCTGAAATTTGTACTTCTTATTTAAGAGGTAAAGAGATTGCCCAGGAATATGGTTTTCCATTAGTAATTCGTCCTTCTTTTACTCTTGGAGGTACAGGAGCCGCAATTGTATACAAGAAAGAAGATTTTGATGAACTTTTGACAAGAGGTTTAGAAGCATCACCAATCCATGAGGTTTTAATTGATAAAGCTTTGATGGGATGGAAAGAGTATGAATTAGAATTGTTAAGAGATAAGAACGACAATGTTGTCATTATTTGTTCGATCGAAAACATGGACCCAATGGGAATTCATACAGGAGATTCAATCACGGTGGCACCAGCAATGACTTTGTCTGATACTACTTTTCAAAGAATGCGTGATTATGCTATATTAATGATGAGAAGCATTGGGAACTTTGCAGGAGGGTGTAACGTGCAGTTCGCAGTTTCACCTGACGAGAAGGAAGATATTGTGGCAATTGAAATTAATCCACGCGTATCTCGTTCTTCTGCACTAGCATCTAAAGCAACAGGATACCCAATTGCAAAAATCGCCTCTAAACTAGCTTTAGGATATAACCTTGACGAGTTGCAAAATCAAATAACCAAATCAACTTCGGCTTTATTCGAACCAACTTTGGATTATGTGATTGTAAAAATACCACGTTGGAATTTTGATAAATTTGAAGGAGCTGATAGAACATTAGGACTTCAAATGAAATCCGTAGGTGAAGTTATGGGTATTGGACGTTCGTTCCAAGAAGCATTGCACAAAGCGACTCAATCACTAGAAATAAAAAGAAACGGCTTAGGAGCAGATGGTAAAGGATATACCAATTATGAACAAATCATAGAGAAACTAACTTTTGCAAGTTGGGATCGTGTTTTTGTAATTTATGATGCAATTGCTATGGGTATTCCTTTGAGCCGCATTCATGAAATCACAAAAATCGATATGTGGTTCCTAAAACAATATGAAGAATTATATACTTTAGAGAAGGAAATTTCTAACTTTAAAGTAGATACTTTACCTAAAGAGCTTTTGCTTGAAGCGAAACAAAAAGGTTTTGCTGATAGACAAATCGCACACATGATGGGTTGTTTAGAAAGTGCGGTACATACCAAGCGTATGGATATGAATGTTAACCGTGTGTTTAAATTAGTAGATACTTGTGCGGCTGAGTTCAAAGCTAAAACACCGTACTATTACTCTACTTTCGAGGCTGAAATTGAAAAAGCAGATGGTACTCGCTACGTAGATAACGAAAGTATCGTTACCGATAAAAAGAAAATTATTGTTCTTGGCTCAGGGCCAAATAGAATCGGACAGGGAATCGAGTTTGATTACTCTTGCGTTCACGGGGTATTGGCTGCAAAAGAGTGTGGTTACGAAACCATCATGATTAACTGTAATCCTGAAACAGTTTCTACGGATTTTGATACGGCTGATAAATTATACTTCGAGCCTGTTTTCTGGGAACATATCTATGATATCATTCAGCATGAAAAACCAGAAGGTGTAATTGTTCAGCTAGGTGGTCAAACGGCTTTGAAATTGGCTGAAAAGCTATCTAAATATGGTGTAAAAATTATAGGAACGAGCTTTGATGCTTTAGATTTAGCTGAAGATAGAGGTCGTTTCTCTGATTTGTTGACGGAGCTAGAGATTCCTTTTCCACAATTTGGAATTGCCGAAACTGCTGACGAAGCCTCCGCTTTAGCAGATGTTTTAGACTTTCCATTATTGATCCGTCCTTCTTATGTATTAGGAGGTCAGGGAATGAAAATTGTAATTAACAAGCAAGAGCTAGAGGAACACGTTGTAAACTTATTAAAAACGATTCCGGGAAATAAATTATTGTTAGATCATTATCTTGATGGTGCGATTGAAGCCGAAGCAGACGCTATTTGTGATGGAGAAAATGTGTACATTATAGGGATAATGGAGCATATCGAACCTTGTGGAGTACACTCTGGAGATAGTAATGCCACTTTGCCTCCGTTTAATTTAGGTGAGTTTGTAATGCAGCAAATTAAAGATCACACCAAGAAAATAGCGTTAGGCTTGAAAACGGTTGGATTAATCAACATTCAGTTCGCTATCAAAGACGACACTGTTTATATTATCGAAGCAAACCCTAGAGCGTCTCGTACGGTTCCGTTTATTGCAAAAGCATACGGAGAGCCTTATGTGAACTATGCTACTAAAGTAATGTTAGGACATAATAAAGTAACTGACTTTACTTTTAACCCACAGTTAAAAGGATTTGCAATCAAGAAACCTGTTTTCTCTTTCAGTAAGTTTCATAATGTAAACAAAGCATTGGGACCAGAGATGAAATCAACAGGAGAAAGTATCTTGTTTATTGATGATTTAAAAGACGATCAGTTCTATGAGTTGTACTCTAGAAGAAAAATGTATTTGAGTAAATAATCTTAATTTTAGATATAAAAAAGCCCCGTAATGAACATGCCCCAAAAAGTTAGACACTATTTGGGGCATTTTTTATGGAAAGAAAAGTAAAATATGATTTGATAAACGATAAAACTAATGCAATTACTATCTTTTACTTTTTATTTATTCAGTAGTTATAATAATTTTTAACGCTTTTTCTTCCGCAGCATTCAAAAAAACTTGGTAAGCATGTTCAAGTTCTGAAAGCAGAAAACGATGAGTGATCATTTTCTTTAAGTCCATATGATTAGCAGAAACTGCTTTCAATAGCATTGGAGTTGTATTTGTGTTTACTAATCCAGTAGTTATGGTTAAGTTTTTAATCCAAAGTTTTTGGATATCAAAATCTACTTTTACGCCATGAACTCCTACATTAGCAATGTGGGCTCCTGGTTTAACTATTTTTTGACAAATATCCCAAGTTGTAGGAATTCCAACTGCTTCAATAGCAACGTCTACACCATCACCACCCACTATTTCTTTAACAGCTTCTTCCACGTTTGTGGTTTCAGAATTAATAGTATGTGTAGCGCCTAATTCTTTTGCTAATTTAAGTCGGTTATCATCTAAGTCAATCATGATTATTTTAGAAGGAGAGTAGAATTGTGCTGTTAAAAGTACAGACATCCCAACCGGGCCCGCTCCAACAATAGCAATTTCATCTCCCGGTTTTACTTTTCCGTATTGCACACCTATTTCATGGCCAGTAGGTAAAATATCGCTTAACAAGACAGCAATTTCATCATCAATACTTTCTGGTATTCTATGTAAGCTGTTATCAGCATGAGGGATTCTGACATATTCAGCTTGGACCCCATCGATCATATATCCTAAAATCCAGCCTCCATCTGTACAATGAGCATACATTTGTTTTTTACAATATTCGCAAGAGCCACAAGAAGTAATGCACGAAATTAGAACTTTTTCGCCCTTTTTAAATTGCGATACACTGGCGCCAACTTCTTCAATAATACCTACGCCTTCATGTCCAAGGATACGTCCGCTTTCGATTTCGGGATTTTTCCCTTTATAAATACCCAAGTCTGTTCCGCATATCGTGGTTTTTAATACTTTTACAATTACATCTGTTGGTTTTACAATAATTGGTTTAGGTCTTTCTTCTAAAGCAATCTTATGATCGCCATAATAAACTAATGCTTTCATCTTATTTCTTTTTTAAGATTTAATGATTATTCCAATATACTATATATTTGTTAATCAGTATTTTACACTTATATTCAAATATACGCTATTTTGTTTTAGTATTATCGAAAGCATCTATGTTTATTGCTTCTCTTATTTTTTAATGTTTCTATATTTTAGTTATTTTAATATTTGAAATTCATATAGTAGTTATCGGTACTATTGGATTAATGAATTCTCCAATTGAAAATTATTTTTGACTTGCAAATTTTGTACTTTATTACAAAAAAAACATATATGTTTTCAATTAGATTTCTGCTTTTTTTATTCAAAAATCTTTGATCCCAACTTGTATCATAGCCAGAAAAATAATCTACAAGAGAAAGTATTGTATTTATTGATGATTTTCAAGTCGATCAGTCTCACAAATTGTGCTCTAGAAGAAAAATATATTGCAGTAAATAATCTCCAACTTTATATAAAAAGGTACCTTGATTGGTACTTTTTTTGTATAATCTACATCTGGATAAGTTGATTATTTAAATTATTATTGTGAATTGGTAAACCAATAGTGAGTTAAAACATTTTTTTATTACATTCGATTTAAATTTATAGAAGATGATTAAAACAAATTTGATAATTATATTTACTCTTTTTGCTGTTGTGAATGTGCAAGCCCAATTGCGTGTTTGGAATATGAAAAATTTAGATGAAGCTAAAACAAAAAAAACTACAGGAGTAAGCACTATTATAAAAGAAGCTGATAAAAAGTTGAAACAAGCTTTAGTTTCTGTAGTTGATAAAGAGATGACTCCATCTAGTGGAGACAAGCACGATTATATGAGTATGGGGCGGTATTGGTGGCCAGATCCTACGAAGATTGACGGTTTGCCTTATATAAGGAAAGACGGTCAGTCTAATCCTGAAATTGAAAAGTTAGATCGATACCCTTTGAGTAATTTTGCTCAAAGTATAGAAACCCTTTCTTTAGCGTTTTACCTAACATTAGATGAAAAATACGCACAAAAAGCGGTAAGAAACTTAAGAATTTGGTTCATAAATGATGCTACAAAAATGAATCCGAATATGAACTACGGGCAAACTATTCCTGGTGTCAGAAACGGATTGGGTAGAGGAGAAGGGATTCTGGATACGTATTCTTTTTTCGAAATGTTAGATGCTATCGAAATCCTTAAGAAATCAAAAGCATTCTCGACGCAAGATCAAATAGCAATAGAAGATTGGTTTAAAACGTATGTTAGTTGGTTGCAATCTGCTCCTGTAGCAGCTGAAGAACAACAAGCAAAAAATAATCACGGAACTGCATTTGATGTACAATTAACACGTTATGCTCTTTTTATTGGTGACTATGAATTAGCTAAAAGCATAATTAATCAGTTTGCAGAGAATAGATTATTTACACAAATTGAACCCGACGGATCCCAACCGCTAGAATTAGTAAGAACAACTGCTTTGGGGTATTCTACGTTTAATTTGACTCATTTTTTAGACATGGCGCAAATGTCAAAATCGCTCAATATTGATTTGCTTCATCAAAAGTCTAAAGATGGACGGAGTATTTTGAAAGCTATTGATTTTTTAGTGCAATATGTTAATCAGCCACAAGCGATATTTCCATACCAACAAATCAAAGACTGGGAAGGTGTACAGGAAAAACTCAGATGGCAACTGTATCGCGTAGATAGAATGCTTGATAAAGCAATATATTCAAGCTATTACCCCCAGCGATTTACCAATTCTACTAAAGAGTTAATTCTTTATTAGTATTAAACCAAAAAAACACCATAAAATGGAAGTAACCTCATTAGGGCAAGGTCTGAGCATTTTTTTTAGGAGATCTAAACTTTTATAAGAATGATTTGTTTTTAGTATAGTAACTATAAAGGTTATAAACTGATTTTTATAATTGTATTATCTGCTTTTTTTATTAGAAGCTCCTTGATAACAATGTTTTTAAAAACAGAAGGTTTAGTAATCAAATCGCAAATTAGATAATGCTCATAATTGACACCATTGATTTCAAGGATTTCATCACCAGTAGTAATTTTGGCTTTCAACGTTTCGTCCCATACAATACCGATAGAAAGTTTGTTGTTTACTATTGTAGGTGTAAAAGGCAGTACTAATTCGCTTAAATCCGTAGTGTCTTTGTAAGCTGTGTAGTAAAATTTTTTGTTTTTGTAATCGAGCGTTCCAATTCCGTTTTCTAGAAAATCCATCCCTATTCTTGAGTTGTTATCACTAGTAGTTGTTGTAGTAATATTTGTAAATTTAGCTTTAGCTATTGTTACTTCAGGCACCAGTACTCTAAACGTATTGTCGCTCTTTGTGTTTTCGAACATGCCCAAAGATGCAGAACCATTACCTGTATTTAACAATCTAATTTCTGTTTTATCTTTAAAGATACTGTACGCTCTAGTAGATAAGTCATAAAACCCTTTCATACCAGTGTCTAAGAGTACTTGTTCTTTAGCTGACTTTTTACTAGTGATTTTGATCCAGATAAATGGACTACTTTGATTTCCTTTTAAAGCAACTTTAGTACCTCTTTTTTTATCGATCACTACTTTTTCAAGATCAGTAGTGATTCGGATGACCTTATTTTTCGTGTCAATTTGCAGGATCGAATTCCTTAAAAGAGTACTACCAATAAAGCCATCAATCTCAAAGCAGTCAAAAATTATATTTTTATCCTCCGTGTAGGCTAAGGCTACTGAATTTTGGAATGTGATTCCCCCAATAGATAGTTCTGGTAAAGTAACTATATCCATCATTGACTTCGTATTGTTGGCATCTGTTACAGGAAGCTGCTGAATAACTGTGGTGTTCAATTCTTTTTTAAGATGTAAAGAAATGCAGTTTGGAGCTCCTGTATCTAACAAGAACCGATATGTTTTGTCTTGAATGACAACCGGAATGATAATTTTACCATTTACGTATTCAAACGGAATCTCGGAGTAGTATTTTTGTTCTACTGTGTTTCCTTGATTGAGAGTCACTTTTTGCGCATTGCAAGCAAACGAGAGTAATACAAGCAATAGGTGCCAATTGTTTTTTAGTACTGTCAATTTAAGCATAGCAAGACTAGTTATTTCATTCTATTTATTTTTTTAAATACTTTTTTAAAGACTAATACAACCACCAAGGTAATTGCACCACCAACCAATCCAAATATTGCTTCTCGCACCACATCTGGTAAATCAACAAATGTATGATGTAAAAATGAAACTTTGTGAGCGAATATTCCACCAGCTACTAGTAATAAAGCTATTGTTCCTATAAAAGCTAAAGCTTTAATTACTTTTGGCAGAGCCAAAATCAGAACACCACCAGTTTTTTGCAGTAATCCACTTTTTTTTAATTGTAAAGCTGTTCCTAAATCGTCCATTCTTACAATCAACGCTACGATTCCGTACACACCTACTGTTGCCAGTACTGCGATAAAAGTCACCACGAGTATCTGATTTAGTAGCGGTTCCTCTATTACCGTTCCTAATGCGATTATTACAATTTCTACCGATAGAATAAAATCAGTTACAATTGCTGCTTTTATTTTATCCTTCTCCATTAATAAGATTTGTTCTTCAGTTAGCGGTTCAAGAGCTACTTTGTTTTCTGAGTGGTCATGAGGAACGAAATATTCGTAGATTTTTTCAACCCCTTCATAAGCAAGGTAGAGCGCACCGACAATTAAAATTACCGTTATTGCAATAGGTGCAAAGGAGCTTAACAAAAAAGCAAAAGGTAAAATTATTATTTTATTTAACAATGACCCTTTTGTGATAGCCCATAAAACGGGTATTTCTCGTGAGGAAACAAATCCAGATGCTTTTTCGGCATTAACAGCTAAGTCATCACCGAGGATTCCAGCTGTTTTTTTAGTTGCTATTTTACTTAAAACCGCAACATCATCCATAAGTGCTGCAATATCGTCTAACAGTGCAAAAAATCCTGAGGCCATACGGTTGATTCTTTAATGTTTATAATTTTAATAGAAATAATGTTCTTTCAGTTTATTACTTATTTTAGACTCTCAGAAAAAGAATCAATAAAAAACGCAAATATCTTCAATATTTTTTCGTTCCAAATCCGGGACCCAGCACTCTTCTGCAGGATAGCCAATAGGAATTAAGAGAAAAGGTTTCTCGTTTTCAGGACGATTGAGAATTTTACTAATGAAATTCATTGGGCTTGGCGTGTGAGTTAAGGAAACCAATCCTGCATCATGTATGGCTGCAAGTAAAAATCCTGTAGCAAGACCCACGCTTTCCTGTACGTAATAGTTATTTTTCTTTTTTCCATCTTCTCCAAATTCATAAATGCGCCTAAAGACAATGATGAGGTAGGGTGCGATCTCAAGAAAAGGCTTTTGCCAATCAGTACCAAGGGGTTTTAAATCATCTAACCATTCGCTGGACATACGTGATTCATAGCTTGCGCGCTCTTCTTCTTCTGCGGCATTTCGTATTTGTTTTTTTATCTCGGGATTAGCTATTACACAAAAAGTCCATGGTTGTTTGTGTGCGCCTGATGGAGCCGTCGAGGCCGTTTTGATGATGTTCACAATCACTGCCCTTTCAATTGCGCGATCGGAGAATTCTCTAACTGATCTACGACTATCCATGTTTTTATAAAAAGATTGTGCTCTTTGCAGCATTTCTTCGTCCGAGAGAATGGGTTTGCTGTAACTGATATAAGGATGATTGTCAATCAATTTTTTTACGGACATTTTTCTTGCTTTTTTATATATTCAAATATAAGTTTATTTACGTCAATAATAAGTGAAGTTATGATTTTGATAAAAAATTAATGTACCATACTGATTTCTCTTTTTTACTGCGGTAATGAATTCTATTATTGTTTTCGCAGTTGTAGCTCCAACTCTTATTATTAAATCAATTTGACTATTTTTACTGCAGATATTGAAAATTAATGGAGAACGTAGAAAAAATTAATCTAAACGCAAAAGCGGATAAAAACTCGGGATTTGGTACAAATTCTAGTAGCTATGGTGGTCGATTTATAAATAAAGACGGAAAAGCTAATGTAGAAAAAGTGGGAATGCACCTCTTTAGTAGAACGAGTTGGTATCATACTATGATTGATATGAACACGTGGAGATTTATGTTTATTATTTTGAGTTTCTACATTACTATCAATTTTGTTTTTGCTGTAATCTATTATATCATTGGCATAGAGCATCTTGATGGTATCACAAGCACTGATAGTGAAGTGGTCAAGTTTGGGCAAGCTTATTTTTTTAGCGCACAAACTTTCACCACAGTAGGTTATGGACATATAAGTCCTACGGGATTTTTAACAAGCGCATTATCAGCTGCTGAGGCTTTAATGGGTTTACTTAGTTTTGCTATTGCTACGGGATTATTTTTTGGACGCTTCAGTAAGCCAACCGCTTTTTTAAAATTTTCAGAGAATGCGATTATTGCTCCTTACGGCAGCGGGACAGCCTTAATGGTGCGACTTTCTCCTTTTAAAAATACTAACTTTACTGATGCCGAAGCGCAAATGACTTTGGGGATGAGTATAATGGAAAATGGTATCATGGCTAATAAATTTTATCAGTTAGATTTAGAATTAGCTCAAATCAGTGCGCTAACTTTAAGCTGGACTTTAGTGCATCCTATCACAGCCGAAAGTCCTTTGTATCAACTGACCGAAAGTGATTTTCAATCGATTCACGGTGAAATATTAGTTTTTATAAAAACCTTTGATGATATGTTTAGTACAACAGTAGCTACAAGATCTTCCTACACTTTTGATGAGGTTGTGTATGGTGCTAAGTTTAAGCCCATGTATGCAAGAAGTGTAGATAACTCAAAAACAGTGCTATACCTTGATAAACTAAACGAATTTGATTTTGTTCCGTTACCTTAAAATAATTATTTTTAACAGTTTTAGCTGTTTTCACTATATTTTGTTTTACATTTGTTTATCAAATACGAAAAAACGATGAACAATGTAAAAAATGTCTTTAGTATCAAGGATCTTGAAAACCTTTCAGGGATCAAAGCACATACTATTCGTATCTGGGAAAAAAGATACAATGTATTACAACCTATGCGAACAGATACTAACATTAGATTGTATGACTTAGCAAGCTTACAGAAATTGTTAAACATCACCTTGCTACATGAATACGGCTATAAAATATCCAAAATTGCTTCTTATCCCGAGGAAAAAATACCTTCATTAGTACGTGAGATTGTTTCGTCTAAAAATGCTAAAAGTCATGCTATTAGTGCTTTTAAGATGGCAATGATGAATTTTGATCAGGAACTTTTCTTAAACACATATAATTGGCTGATTGAAGAGAAATCTTTCAAAGAAATTTTTCATCAAGTCTTTATTCCATTGTTAAATGAGTTAGGATTGTTATGGCAAACAGATACAATATCTCCTGCTCATGAACATTTTGTCAGTTATCTTATCAAGCAAAAGTTATTGGTAAACTCAGAGAAATTGCAACAAGTAGAAGCTACAAAAAAAGGGAAGGTTTTTGTTTTGTCACTTCCTATGAATGAAATCCACGAGTTAGGACTAATGTATTTACATTATGAGATACTGCTTAGTGGATACAAAAGTATATACTTGGGCGAAAGTATGCCAATTGAAAGTTTAAAGGAACTTAAAAAACATTTTGATTCTATAATTTTCGTTTCCTTCTTTACAGTCCAGCCAGACCGAACTGTTATAGATGAATACGTTCAGGAAATGACTGATGTTTTGCTTGATGATAAAACTGAATTGTGGCTCACTGGAAGATTAGTTGAGTTTTTAGATCGCAAAGGCCTGTCAGAACAGATAACGATCTATAATTCTATTAAAGAATTAACAGATAATATTGAAAACTTGTTTAACGATTAATTATATTTGCTAGACAAATGAAGAAAAGAATTACAATAATAGGTTCGGGATTCTCTGCTTTAGCAGCATCGTCGTATTTAGCTAAAAGTGGTCATGACGTGCATGTTTATGAAAAAAACGAATCAGTTGGAGGTAGAGCACGACAATTAAAAATTGATGGCTTTACTTTTGATATGGGTCCAAGTTGGTACTGGATGCCTGATGTTTTTGATCGTTTTTTTGCTGATTTTGGTAAGAAAACAACTGATTATTATGAGTTGATAAAGCTATCTCCGGCCTACAGAGTTTATTTTGGTGTGGATGAGTTTATAGCGATCGCTGATAATTTACGTGAAATAGAAGCAACATTTGAAAAAATAGAAAAAGGGAGCGGTGCTGTCTTACATGATTTCATGATGGAAGCTCAAAGTAATTACAACATTGCCATTAAAGATTTAGTATACCGTCCAGGCGTTTCTCCACTAGAATTAGTTACGGTAGAAACAGCGAAAAAAGTAGGTGAGTTTTTTAGTAATATAAGTCGCGATGTTCGCAAAAAATTCAAGAATGAGCAATTAATTCAAATATTAGAATTTCCCGTTCTCTTTTTGGGAGCAAAACCTTCTGATACGCCCTCTTTTTATAGTTTTATGAATTATGCCGACTTTGGACTTGGAACTTGGCATCCAAAAACGGGGATGTTTGACGTAGTGCGTGCCATGAAAAGCCTAGCCGAAGAGCTTGGAGTTGTTTTTCACACCAACTCAAATATCGAGAAAATAATTGTCGAAAATAAAACAGCGAAAGCCATTGTAGTAAATGGTGAAAGAATCGATTCTGATTTAGTATTAAGCGGTGCAGACTACCATCATACCGAAACATTATTGGATCAAGAGCACCGTGCGTATTCTGAAAAGTACTGGGACAGTCGTGTTTTTGCACCTTCTTCCTTACTTTTTTATGTTGGTTTTGATAAAAAAATAGAAAATATGTCGCATCATGCGTTGTTTTTTGACACTGATTTTTATCAACATGCAAGAGATATTTATGATGAACCAAAGTGGCCAGATGAGCCGTTGTTCTACGCTAATTTCCCTTCTGTTACGGATAAGAGTGCTGCTCCAGAAGGAATGGAATCTGCTTTCTTTTTAGTTCCGTTAGCACCTGGAATTAATGACAGTGAGGACTTAAGAGAAGAGTACTTTGAAAAAATAATGAATCGATTTGAGTCGGTTACTAAACAAAATGTCAAAAAAAATATTATATTTAAAAAGTCATTTTGCAAGAACGATTTTGTTTCGGAATACAACTCCTACAAAGGGAATGCATATGGAATGGCAAACACCTTGTTGCAAACTGCTTTTCTTCGCCCTAAACTAAAAAGTAAAAAAGTTCGTAACTTATATTTTACCGGGCAATTAACGGTTCCTGGCCCTGGAGTACCTCCTGCATTAATTTCGGGTAAATTAGTGTCGGATTTGATTAATAAACAATTTTTACAAAAATAATATGAAGCAATTATTTGACGATGTTTCTTTTAAGTGTAGTAAATTAGTAACTAAAAACTATTCTACTTCATTTTCATTGGCAGTTTACATGCTGTCGCCAAGTATAAGGGATGCTATTTACAGCATCTATGGTTTCGTACGTTTTGCTGACGAAATTGTAGATTCGTTTCATGGTTTTGACAAGGAAGTCCTGATTGATGATTTCGAAAAAGAATATTATAAAGCTTATAACTTAGGCATAAGTTTAAATCCAATATTAAATTCTTTTCAACAAACTGTGAAAGAATATAATATAACGGATGATATGATACAGTCATTCTTGAAAAGTATGAAATTAGATTTAGTAAAATCTGATTATAACAGTCAAGAAGAATATGAAGAATACATATATGGTTCTGCTGATGTAGTAGGATTAATGTGTTTAAGAGTTTTTGTTTCTGGTCACGATGATCGATACGAAGCATTAAAAGGGGAGGCAATGCGTCTTGGATCTGCTTTCCAAAAAGTGAACTTCTTGCGCGATTTAAAGGACGACAATCTACTTTTAAATCGAAACTACTTCCCAGGTGTTGACCTTAAATCTTTTGATGAAAATGCTAAAACGGCTATTATCACAGAAATCGAAGAAGACTTTAGAGTCGCTTACCAAGGAATAGTTAAGTTGCCAATGGAAGCTAAATTTGGGGTTTATACGGCTTATGTTTATTACAAAAAGTTATTAACCAAACTAAAAAACACGCCATATCACGAGATAGGTAATTCTCGTATACGCGTCTCTAATTATACAAAAGCGGGGCTCTTAGCACAGTCTTTTGTTACCTATAAATTACGTTTAGTTCAGTAAATACAATACAATTAAAAATTAAATACAATGATATCCTTTTTGATTTTTTTAGCGGTTTTCCTTATTATGGAGTGCGTTACTTGGCTAACACATAAGTACGTGATGCACGGCTTTATGTGGTATTTTCATGAAGATCACCATCAGCCAAAATACGAGCACCCCTTTGAGCGCAATGACATATTTTTCGTGATTTTTGCCATACCGTCAATAGCTTTGTTTTATTTTGGTGCTGAGGCAGGTTTCAATTATCTGTTTTTTATTGGGTTAGGTATTTTTGCCTATGGTCTTAGTTATTTTATGATTCACGATGTCCTGATTCATCAACGTTTTAAATGGTTCAAGAATACGAATAATAAGTACTTGATTGGTTTACGTAAAGGACACAAAGTACACCATAAAAATATGGGCAAGGAAGACAGTAGGGTATTCGGAATGCTATTCGTTCCTTTCAAATATTATAAAATGTAATAATAGTAGGGCGTGATCTATTTATAAATCCGAAAATCGATTTATAAATAGGTCGGGCTTTATACTCCCGCTTTTATAAACACGACTAAAAAGTCGTGTTTATAAAGAGCTCCGTTGCAATCCCTCACGCGACGCAGCGTATGCAATTCAAATATCAAATAACATCTCTGATGAAAATATATAAAAAAGAATCTGTTCAACACGTTACTGCTAGTTTGGAGGAATGTTGGTCATTTTTCTCTAGCCCACGAAATTTACAAAAAATTACGCCATCAGATATGGGTTTTGAAATAACCGATTATGATGGCAAAACAGTTTATCCAGGCCAAGTTATACAATACAAAGTGCGACCATTATTAGGTATTACCTTGTCGTGGATGACGGTAATCACTGCGGTAAAGGAAAATAGTTATTTCATAGATGAGCAGCGCTTCGGGCCATATTCTTTATGGCACCACAAACACTTTTTTGAGGCAACTCCAGATGGTGGTGTCAAGATGACTGATGTAGTTCACTACGGTTTACCGCTTGGTTTTTTAGGACGTATTATGAACACATTAGTAGTTGAGAATAAATTAAAAGAGATTTTTGATTTTAGAGAAAAAGCAGTTGACAAAATGTTTAATATAAAATAATGAGTAGAGTAGCGGTTTCCTT
>Ga0180008_1000064_pt1 | contig 104453 bp, 103 predicted proteins | sample MM_PW_MetaG_FD_121121 | JGI IMG/M metagenome (GOLD analysis project Ga0180008, IMG submission 121121) | Groundwater microbial communities from the Aspo Hard Rock Laboratory (HRL) deep subsurface site, Sweden - MM_PW_MetaG | ecosystem: Environmental > Aquatic > Deep subsurface > Groundwater... | reverse complement strand
TAGCGCGTCTGTTATTGCCAAGAATCACAACCAAGTTGACAGAATTGTCGTAAAAGGGAGGTGTAGAATTCCCGCAACAGGAAGCTACACGCCCTGAAATAGAGCATTACCAGTCCACTCGGGCCGGAGACAAGAAAAGAAAAATCCTGGTTTTTTTTGAACCGATGGGCGGCGAGAGGGTCGAAGACACTTGAGATAGAAAGCTTTTCCAGATTTTCGCCGCTTTGCGAGATTTCTGAGACCGCTGCATAGGTGTCAATTTATCGCAAATTCACGGCCTTCATCTTCACAAAGCCCGGTCGTTCGTACAGAATGTGCGGAATGGGGTTCACTCCCCCATGCCAGTTTTTGACACAGTTTCTTGAGGAAAGCATAGGCTTTAGACCTCCTAACTCCTAAGTCACCCCCTTCTACATCCAAATGCCTATGGGTGCCGTTGCTTCTCCTCGACTTATTCAAGGCCCGTCCATGCAAATGGGCGGGCCTTGTCGTATCACAACCAAGCAGTCACTGCTATCGGGTCAGCGCGCTTCGGGGAAGGACTCGCCCAGACTGTGAAGAAAAATATGTTCACGAGATTCCGGAGCTTGTTCGGACAGGGCAATCCCAAGCTGGAAATTTCCGCTTCGATGATCAGTACCGCAGTTCACCACCCTCCCTTCGAATTGAAGCTCGTCACCATTCCGCTGGATCAGCTTCATCGAGATAGCATCTCCGATTCCTTTCTTCTTTTCTGTCAGGATCATAGCGCCCGCGATCGATAAATCTCGCACCCGGCAATCGGCCCAACCCAGGAGCCCTGCTACCAAACCCTTTCCTTTGATTTTTTGAGAGAGCAGCGCTCCTTCAGAGATCACGTACCGCGTGTGCCGTCGGCTGGACGCATTCATCCTTTGTTTCCTATAGCTAGTTGTGCGGATCTGTTCAGAGCGCCGTTACAGAAATCCGAGACCCCTTTTTGGCTGGTCACCTTCAAGGAACTGAATAGTATCGTCACAACATATTCAACGGCTATTCAAAACCCCCTTATGAAATTCCTCCCTAGCACAGCTTCAATTTGGCCCCGAGGTGCTGGTGTGCTCGAGTCCCGAATACCCTGGCAACTTCAGATCCCGGTGTTCCTTTTTGTTTACTTGGCTGTGTGTGTGACTCTCACATTCGCCACACCTGACGGCGAACAAATCACTTTCCTGAAAGTGCTCGAGGATCTTGGCGTCTACGTTCTATTTCTGAGCTTATGGACTGGTATCTATGCTCATTTCCGCCGTGAAATGACCTTGGGGTGGCTCGCGGCAATTGCCGCAGTTTCACTATTCCAAGAAGAGGTCAATTTTCTTAACCTGGGGTACGAAGGAATTTGCTGGATGGTCGGTCACGTACCCACCGGCGAAGAGCGCCAACGCGGAGACGTCTACACACTGGCTCTCGTTTTTACGAGCTTGATTTTGCGGTTCATCGCCCAGCGTGGGTTCCGCAGTTTCATGCGAATTCACATCACATTCTTCCTTGTGGCCTACACCACCTTCTTGTGCTGCATCCACTATCTCTTCGCTTACTACATCCAGGGCGAATTGCTGACAGAAAGGATGCGTTACCAAGAGGAACTGACGGCGACCTATCCGGGTCGGTTCAAGTATGAATGTGAGCGTCTACCCATCAAATGCTTTCAATGGGTGGGAAATGAAATCCCAGCTGAGGTTTTGGCTGCACCTTCTGCTCAAGGTATCCTAGAGTCGATCGAAAGCTCAAAAATGAGTGTTACCGGATGGCTAGAGGTCTTCCCTGCTACCGATAACGAATCCGATACCGTCCTGAGGGGGGTTAGCGCAAGCCAGAAGGTGATCATCACTGCTTACAAAAACGACACCCTACATCGGGCGGTTTTCGATGAAAAATTCCCTAGTCATTCCCTCAACGTCGCCAAGGTTGGTCTACTTTCGTTCTCAACCACATTCATAGCTGTGTGGTTTTTTGGTGGGATGCATCTGGTCTTTATGCACCAGGCCCGCAGGAAGTCAAAACCCAAGGGAGCAATTAAGTGATCCTCGACTATAAGCTTTGGAAGCAACAGGTCATCAGTCAGGCCGTCTCTGCACATGAACAGTCACTCCCTATGGTGAACCAGCTCGCCAATCCCCAGATAATGGCTCTTTACGACAAGATCCTTGGGGTTCTCACTGGGCCGCACACAATCCGAGTCCGCCGAGACCCGGGGCTGTTTGATGCACTGCGCCTAAGGAAAGCGCAGCGATCCTTCGCAAGCGCCCTCTATCATCATCAGAAAATTGCAGATCTGAACAAATAATATCGGTCAAAGTCGCTGAAATGGGGCTGTCTCTTTCCACTATTAGGGCATGAGATATTTCAAGGGCCCCGTCCAATGTACAGCGAAGCGAAATCTGCCCAAGCCTGGGATCTTGCAGATCCCAGGACCATGCGCTCGAATTTTTCCTCCGCCAGCTTCTACATCGTCATCGATGGGCTGGACCACCCTATCGTCCTGCAAACTGCCAAAACGATTAAAACTGCCCTGCGCCGCACGCAAGGGGTGAAGGTGCGAGGCCCTCTCGCGCTTCCGACTGTACGCAGACGTCACATCATTCTCCGAGAAGCCCTGTCCAATGGCTCCCGCGGTCTTTACTGCGCCAAAGCCAAACGAATCAGGAATGTCCTCCTGGTTGAATCTCCAACCTCGGAATCCATCATGTCGCTCGTGGCGTTACCACTGCCGGCGACTGTCAACATCAAGATCGAGTCGTACCAGAGCCAATACGACTTGAAGGAAGCTCAATAATGGCAAACGGTTTCTCACACGCCATGAAACACCCAAACATTGCCGTCCTCGAAACGCCCGAACCTGACTGGTTCAAAACAAGCCCTCAAAAGGGAACGTGGGCCAGTTGGCTCATCCATGGCAACCATTACGGGACATTGATTGACCTCCCGCCAAAGACTCAACTGGACATCGACCGAGGGAATTTCTTCATCGTCCTTCAAGGCTGCGTGGTTGCCTATGCACTTTCGCCAGATGTCCAGGGCAAGGGGATCTTCGTAGACGCCCTTCGGAAGGGTGACATAATCTGGCCACTTCAACCTAAGCAGGTACGGTTTGGCTACGAGACTCGAAGCCATACCTTCCTACTCGCTGTCTCAAAGTCAAAATACGATGAGTTCATGAAAGCGAACAGCTACAGCGAGACTGTTCTCATGGCCGCTGAACTGAACTTGATGACCAAGCATTCCCAGGCTGCGCAGTACCTATTTGCCAAGGACCTTGATCGCATCAAGCGGGTGATTACCATGCTGGTTGAGCATCCCGACTCACGCCCCACGGCCCGCGGTATAGAGGTCCATGCCAGCAAAGATGAAATAAGAACCCTTGCGGGGGTCGAGAGGCGGTCGGGCAGTCGCGCGTTCAAAGCATTGGAAGAGGAAGGGTTGCTGAAGTTTGATGGGTACAAGACCTTTTTCTTTCAATCACAATCTGAGGTTTCGGCATGCGCCGCAGTACGAACGTAGCTGTTAGCAAGATCGCCGCTTATGCAGAGGATCCGCGCAAGTTCGTTGGGGCCGGTGGTGGGGCATACAACCAACGTTTAGCCAAAATGGGTACCGCAGCGCATGGCCGGATCGGCGCGGGGCCAAGCAAAGGCGGATTTATTGCCATTGTGTTGGTAGCCATCGCCGCCCTGCTCTACTTTAAGGTGATTACATTCTGACATGCTGATCATTCTTGGAATTATTGTAGCGGCCCTGTCGCTGTATCTGGCCCTCAAAGCCAAGGCACCACTCGATATTTACAAGCAGTTTTCGCTGCCTGCAACTCAGTGGGTAATTGTAGGGACTGACCTAGGCAAGGGGCATCCACGAAAACGGCTCAGCGCACTCGGCGTAGCAGGTGAACCGGATGCCATTTTCCGCGGAAATCGTACAGGGCAAATTGTAATCGGTGAATTCAAAAACCGAATGTACAAGGGGTTCGTACGACGCCGGGAATACTACCAGGTGATGCTGTATATCGGCCTTGCTCGGGAGGCATTCAAAGAATCGAATGTGGTTGGGCTGCTGAGCTTTAGAGATGAGTGTGTGCAGATCCCGTTCGATGAGCAGCTATTTCGAGCTTTGGTTTCCATCAGGACTGAGGTACCCATTTCACTCAAGAACAGAAAGCCGCAAGATTCAAGGCCTCTGCATAAGCGAATGGGCATCACAGTCAAGAACCCGAAAATCAGGTTCCCTCGTTAGGCTTAGGCAACCTCTGCAAGCCGGTCGAATGCTGGGAAATACAGCACCTTTTTAACAGGGATGGTGATACCGGCATCTTTCACAGCACGCTCGTACTCATCCATTTTCGGCCGGTACCGCTCAACCTCCCGCGCAACAAAAGCGTCTTCGGACATACCCTCCGGGCAGTCCGGAGTTTTGTAGTCGCTGATCCAGTAAACCCCATCATCTTCAAAAGGTCGATCCAGGAAGCGGTGAACCCAACGTCCGTTACGGTATGCACTGACCTGCACCTCATGGCCACTGCCCGGACGCTTCTTCAAGATCCATTGCCCATGAATACTGTTTACGGTATTGGACAGCAGCCGGAGGATGCGAGCAACCGCCTGAGGAAACTCAGCAGCAGGGAAGCCTTCACGACGAAGCATCGATGCGATAGCCTGAGCCTTTGTACGCACGCGAGCTTCATCCCAGAGTTCGATACCCTGCTTACCGATCTGCTCTACAAACCAGTGGTAGACGATACCGATGGTCTTGGCGCGATAGTCGCTCCCCTCCTCCTCCCGCAATTCATCGTTCAGTTCATTTTCAGTGGGTACTTGGTCATTGCTTGCAGCCGGAACAAAGACCGTTTTAGGCAATTCGACTTTGTAGCTGGGAGCCAGGCGTGCCTTAGAGGGAACCCCAGAATCCGTAACTGCAACAATAGGGAATGCCGGGGCGACCGCTTTCACTTGGGCTCCAATAGCCGACCACAAGCACTCAGCCAACGAACCTGCTGCTGGCTTGATTTCCTTCTCTTTCTGGACCTCACCCTCGGCAGCAGGGAAACGGTCGACGCATACGAAAAGGTGGCAATCTTCTTTGGCCCGAGTCGTCCCCACGTACGCCGCCCGACATACTTCATCAGAAATATCCTTGCGAACCATGCGGCCAACGAATTTGAATAGACGACTATCAGGGGTGGTAGTGTCCAAGTCTCCGAGGTTAGGAACGACGGAAAAGACACCATCCATCTGGCGGAAGTAGAACAGAGGCGCATCATCTTTAGCCCCGCCTTTGTTTAAGCCAGGAATCAACACAATGTCGTATTCCAGGCCTTTGGAGCCGTGGCAAGTCATGACTGTTACCGCGCCAGCTTTTGGGCTTGCATATGCTTTGTCAATCGCGCGGAAAAAGGCCTGAGGGTCAATAAGGTCACCTGACTCCGTGTGTGAAGTGAGTAGCTTGAAGATGGTTTCCACATCGTCCATCTCGCCAGTATTTACCGTTGCAGGTCCGCCCAAGGCGATCCAGGCTGATTTAACAGCCCAACCCAGCTCTGAACCACGACTGGAGCGCTTCACTCCGTCCAGAACCTCCAAGAGCCTCAACACTCGGGTCAGTCCTTCGGAAGACAATTGAGCCTGCACGCCTTCGTCGCGTAGAGCATTCTCAATGACGTTATGCCCCCGGGCGACAGTCAAACAGTCTGCCCAGCTAAGACCAACGAACGCTGCCCGTAACAGTGCGATCCACGAAGCTCGATCAGCGGAATGCCAGAGTGAACGAATCAGTGAAATCACTTCAGAGACAGGGGCAGCCTCTCCAATGGGATCAATATCCTTACCGCGAACCTCAATTCCAGCCTCTTTTAACATCGGCAGAATGTGTTTCAGGTGCGAGCGACCACGTACTAGGATTGCGATCGACTTTGAAGGGTCTTTTGAAAGGGCTTCCTGAACAACCTTTGTAACTTCTTCGGCTTCACCGATTTGACCTGTGGCCACGGGGTGTACGCTCACACCGCCATCGCCTTTCCGGAACGCTACCGATGGGACGAACTCATAAGCTGAGTCTTTGAAGACCTCGGCATAGGTCGCGTTATTCCACTCAACGACGCCCGGCAAGGACCGAAAGTTGACAGTCAACCGGAGAATATCCATTTGCTTGGGCCCGAAAGCTTTCGCCTCGACAACTGACGTGAACAGATTCAGGTCAGCGCCACGGAAAAGATAGATCGACTGAAAGCCATCGCCGACATAAGCGATAGAACGATTGTCGGCCGGCTCCCAGTTCTCTACCAGCAGTTTCAATAGGTCGTACTGGGCCTGGTTGGTGTCTTGGAATTCATCAACCATGATATGCAGAATCCGGTCTTCTTCGAGCAAGGCGTCGCCGACAGTCTCACCAGCGCCGAGAGCTTGAATGGCGCGCTGAGCGATTTCAGGGAAGTCCAGTGAGTTTGTCCCTTCCATTGCCAGCGTCAGATTGGCCAACAGATACCGAAGAATTACCGTGAAGTGCTCGACCATTTTTGCTGAACGAGCTGGGTATTGAAGTTCTGGCAGGGTTGCAAGTGTGGCTAGGGCCTGAGCATATTCTTGAGAATGAGGGTTAACCTTGAGGTCAGCCAGAATTCCATTCATCTCAACTGTGCTGAAATGCTTAGCTGGGAATCCGTTGGCTACGGTTACTTTCGCCCGGAGCGTGCCGGTACTAGTCAGCATGTAGGAGGCAAATTGCCCGAAATATTCGAGCGTTTTCGCACTCGCAATGGCAGCGGGCATTTCCGCAGCCCACTCGAAACCATCAAGGGCACCGGAGGCAGATTTAAGACAAGTCATTGCACGTTCGAGATCAGATCCTGGGATCAGTGAAATAGCTTGTTGGGCAGCATGCAGAACAACTGAGCTGACCGCTTCCTGCATTTCAATAGTGTCCAGTGCCATGATACGGCCGGCCCACTGATCGCGTTTCATTAGTAGGTTTTCGAACAGTGGAACCAAAGCTTCAAATCGGTTTTTAGCGAAAGACAATACCGCCTCAAGCGCGTTAGAGAGAGCCTCAGGAATGTCGTTGTCGTTAACGGACTTGAGGGTTTCGAGAATCGCTTGACGATAGATGAGCGAAGCATCGTCGGTAGTTTTACCGCCACCCAGCCCGGACATGATTGGAGTTTTGCTTGCCAGTGAAGCGCAAAAGCTATCGAAGGTCATAATGCGCAGACGGCTAGGGTTCAAGAGAAGGTTCCAACCCATTTCCTTATCTCGATCCAGCACCAAACGAGCCAGACGGTATTGCGGGAGCTCATGGGCCAATTCAGGCTCAATGCCAGTCGCTGCCTGCTGCAACGCACCAATAACACGCTCTACAATTTCAGCAGCAGCCATGTTGGTGAATGTGATAGCCAGCACTTCCTCAGGGCGCTCCACGACTGTCAGGCAGGAAAGCAAGCGCATTTGCAAGGTAGACGTTTTACCTGATCCGGCCGGGGCCAGTAACAGTAGCGAGCGGCGAGGGTCGATAGCCAGGGCGCGCGCTTCAGCATCTGCAATGCTGAGACCTCGGATTCCAGCAAAAATAGGGTCCAGGTGCGGCAGAGCGGCGAAGGGTACGAATGCAGTCATGTGGTCAGCTCCAATTCAGATACACCCAGAATAACGTCGCCCCCGCGTGCCACCAGCCGCCAAAGTAATCTTTCAGGACGCAGGTCGGTAAACCCGGGATTGGACTAAAAGTTTTCGCATGCGGAATGTTTTAAGCTATGGGCTCCCCTTCGCTATGCATTGGGAGCCCGACTGACGCTTATCGTGCGATAGGCGCAATGTACTCGTAGCCGATTGGAAACCCCTTTCCACATAGGTCCAGAGTCGCTTCGCCACGGATGAAGCCAGCACTCATAGAATCCAACTGCCGGTTCCATGCATCCTTCTGAGCTTCCCATTTGTCCGAGGTATCGACGTCCTCTTGTCTGGCCTTCTTCCCTTCGACGAGATTGGCCGAAAAGTTTGAGCGAGCATGAAAACCGAGAGACTTTTGATTCACCTGAGCCAGCACAATGCCGTCGATTGGTTCTACTGAAGCGACACTGAGGTCGATCTTGGTCGCGTAGATTGGCAATTGAGGCTCTGTGAGGGTGGAAGCATTCAGACTGTTCATCCGCATCTCTTGGCCTGTCTTGTAGTCAAACACAACACTCCGAGAGACCGTTTGCTCTTCGTTCAAGAAGATGCGCTCCCGACGATCAAGGCTTACCGTCAAAGGTACCTGCCCAACAACGATGTCATGGCGTTCTTCAAAGCCGATAACCTCGAACTCGAATTCCCGCTTCTTTTCGAGCTCCAACCACTCAATGGTCAGGTCGACGATACGACGTTGCTCAAGCATGATCAGCTTCATGCCGTAGCGCCAGATCAGCTTGTATAGAAGGTCCTCGGAAGCCAGCTGAGTGTGGTGCTGGACCTTGGCTTTGAGCTCGGCAACCGAGAATGCCTTGAGTGCCTTGGAGGTCACCACCTCAGTCCAAAATTTTTCAAGCACAAGGTGGATCATTGTCCCTTGGATTCGAGGATCAAGGCCGATGATTGGTTGCGGAAACATGTTGGCTCGTAGGCGATTGCGCACGAATGAAAAGAATGGGGACTCTGCATAGTCCTTGAAGATGCGAACTCCACCCTTGATATCAGTTAGTTCGATATCGCTGACAGCTGGGGCCACCTCTTGCTCGTAATTATTCCTATCCAACTGGCCCATCAGGTCATCAAGGAAGTCACCCTTTGTTTCCAGGGTAGGTGCAGTTGCGGGCCACGTGCCAAACAACTCACTGGCCCCGATGGCCGCCCCCTTTTCGTTATGGCTGGGGCACGACACCGTGACGTCAGCGCTAGAGCTGAGGAGTGCGCACACGACACTTTGAGCATATGCGAGCATCCCTTCGCTAGAGGCGTCAGAAATCCCCGCATCAATCTGAAGATCGGTAGGAATGAAGGGTGATGGCTCAGCGCGGCCCGGCAATACGTTGTTCGATGCGCCAACGATCCATAAGGCGTCGAAGTTGAGGCCGATAGCATCCTCATAGCCCAAGATCGAAACTGGGGCCAAATGGCTGATACGGGGCTGGAATTGTCGTGTGTCTACGACCTCCCTGAGCCACATGAATGCTCGCTCATACTGAACAGTCCCGAGTTGAGCATCCAGTGTGCGGAACATTGCAAGCGCCTCAGCCCAAGCATTAAGTGTCTGGAAATTGGCACTGTCCAGTTCGCTCTGACCGGGCCAGCCCATATCGTTCAGGGCTTCGGTAAAATGGTCGGCCCACTCAGATGGATATCGGCTTTGCTCGCCGGACACCAACTTCTCAAGAAGTCCACCAAAGCGCTTTCGGAAATCAGGAACTGCATCCCCCTTGTATGCCCCAATAGCCCGCAGAAAATCCTTGCCACCCATGTTCAGGCCTAGGTTGTCACGGAACCACAGATCCAGAAGGGCACGGGTCGCAGACTCGCCCACATGGCCAGCAATCCAGCGAGAGCGCAGCACACGGCTGAAAGTCTCGGAATCTGCCTTGTCGGGCGTGATGGACAACAGATCCATAGCCGCACGGATCATGGGGCGGCTACCCAGCGTTGCACCACTGGAAATATCCCACGGCGCGCGTGTTTCACCATCCGGACCAGCAGGCATTAATGATCCTGGGCTCGTATGCAAGCTCAGCGCATCAAGCAAGGGGCCTTTGTAGGAACGGATGTCAGGTACGACGATGGCGAGTGAAGGTGCAGCATGAGGGGCGTCCACGAAGGGCAGCAGGTGATTTGACACCCATTGCGCGACCTCTAGCATTTCGCTCGCATTATTGTGGCTGCGCACAAGACGCGGGGTCGTCTTATCCCCCTCTGCTGAGACGATAATTACATCAGTACCGAGAGCCTCTAAGGCATCGAACACGGCCTTTTCTGCTGGGTTCAGGGACATCATGCCTACGATAATCACCCGCTCCGGGGGTTGAACATCGCCAGCCTTGATAGCCTTAAGCAGGAGCGTAGGGAGGTGAGCACGGAACACATACTGTTTTGCGCCGCACACGCTATCGAGTTGAGTCTTCCATTGGAGGAAAGCCTCAAACTCTTCTTTGAATCGGAAGCGATCACTATCCATCCCAATCAGGTACTTGTTTACCTGCGAGTACGCCACCCCAACTCGGCGAGCTGCGTTCGTGGAAGAGATCATGTTTGACGGCAGTAGGTCCGACTGGTCAATTACCGACTTCACAGTGGCCAACTCCTGAACAGGGTTGAGGGCTTGTTCGTCGGGCATCAGCTCCAACCAAGTGGTCTCAATCCACTTCGTGATGGTCATAATCTGCCCCTTGGTGAACCAAGCCTTCTTCCCACCTACCGCCTGGAGCAGTGCTGCTTGTAGCTTAATGTGTCGCGCGACACGCTCTGTCGAGGCCAGGACAACTGTCCCGTCTGTGATGTTTGAGAGGTGGCTGAGGAATTTCATTCGGGCAGATCTCCGTTTTCGATACACCCAGAATAACGGCGGTCTTTAGTGCCACCAGCCCAGACCAAATGAATCATTTCCAACGGAATGCGGCAAATGGGGTAGTGACATCCCACTATTAAGGTATCCGCTCAATGCTTGGTTGCGTCATATGTCGATCCAGAGGTTATCCCAGACTTCGCCTTGGGCACATGAGGGATCAGTGCCCGTAAGATTCAGCCTGGCATACCAGCCAGTCTTCAGTGTCATGGATGACCAAAGATCAGTAATAGCCTTTGAGTCCTTGCTTCGGATTTCTGACAGCACTGGGACTCAGGGGCCAGCTGCGCTTGTCGCGCGTGCAGAGTCTGATGGTTCGATTGTCGATATCGACCGCTGGGTTCTGGCCCAGGTGATCAATCAATTGAAATCCCGGCCGAGGCTTTCTGTCTGGATCAACACAAGCCAGTTGTCGATCGCGCACCCATCCTTCGTCGGAGATGCCGTGCAGACCCTCCTTGCAGCGAATGTGATGGGCAGGGTCACGTTTGAAGTGACTGAAACTGCAGACGTTGATGCTCACCTGCTTGCGAAGCGTCTTGAGGCTCTTCGTTTACAGGCGCTGACAGTGATGGTCGATGACGTGCGTGATGGTTACGCAAAGCGCTCGCTCTTGCTAAGCGACTCGGTTGTAGGCTGCAAACTCTCACGCGAGTCAACCATGGAGCTCATGGTGTCTGAGTCAGCGCGGGCAGAGGTGCAGCGTCTGGTAAAGCTTTGCCGTCGGCGAGGTAAGCAGGTTGTGCTTGAGGGAATTGAGACTATAGACGAGTTGTCACTGGCCAAGCATTTGAATATTGACCTGTGCCAAGGGTACCTGCTTGGTATGCCGGCAATCCCCTCAGAATTACAACACTTCGCCGAGATGCGCCCCTGACTGAGGGGCGCTACAGCGTATCAATACATTACCGAACGTAGTCCAGTTGTGAGTCGTTGATACGACCACGTGTCTCAAGCCATTGGCGAAGTTCTTCACGTGTTGCCTGATTCTTGCTTACCCAAGCTGTCGCCGACTGGGCCATAGATACACGTTTCTGAGAAACCATTTCGTTCATCAACTGAGGCAACTTCTCTGGGCCGTCAGCAATGATCTGACGTACAGAGTTGGTTACATACAGCGATTCGTAAATGGGAAGCGGCTTGCTTTTCCCGTCACCGCGTCGATAGACATGCTGCCACCAAAGTCCGCGTAGAACAGATGGCAAGATCCGAGCGAGTTTGGGATCGAGCAGCGAAGCCATGCGCGTTGGGATATCGATGGCACTGTCCGCATGGAGGGTACCCACAACACTGTGACCGAGGGATGCGGCGAGAACCGCTGCGTCGGCAGTTTCTGGGTCACGAATCTCACCAACCATAATTGTGTTGCGATACTGCCGGACGAAGTCACGGATCGCTTCTGCGAATGAGTCAACGTGCGTACCTACTTCACGCTGAATCACTCCCCCGCCCCGGAACTCAACTTCAATAGGATCCTCCACCGTACCGAGGTTTCCGCGTTTGCGCCCCAACTGCTCGATTGCTGAGATCATCGTTGTCGATTTACCTGACGACATCTGCCCCGCAAAAATGGTCAAGCCCGACCCCTCAAGAAGCGGACGTATCGCGTTCCAGTCCAACCCTAGATCTTTCTCAATTCGCGGTATCGAGCTCATGAGTTTACGCATGGTAATGACCTGGCCGCCCGAGGAGTCAGCCAAGATGCAGCGGTAACGTTCCCCGTTGAACGGGGTGGTGAAGTTTGCGGCCTTACGCTTGTTACCTCTACCCTTCTCAGAGAGCATTTTATCGAAGAAGTCTTTCCACGCTCCTGGAGGCTTCATTATTTCGAACCGACCGCTGTTATCTTCAGCCTCAAGGCTGTCCTTGGTCAGAGTGATGTTAGTCGCGTCCTCCGGCCTCAAGGGTTTGTCATTAAGATGACTGGTTGTGAGCACAGACACCGGGTTTCTCCTAGTACAGTTGAACGGGGCCACTGAGGCGGGGATCTAAGGCGTTGCGATTGATGGCATGTGCCACAAATCGCTTTGCGCCGAAGCACTCATCGTCAGGCTTGTTTGGTTTTGCGAACTCGAGAAGGCATGCGTTACGAAATTCGCAGGATGCACATTCAGGATTGTTGTTCCTACGCATCTGCCGACGCAGGTACAGAAGCCGCTCTCGCGAACAGAGGATGTCTCGAAAAGTCACCCCCGGCTCAAGGATGTTCCCAAATGAGTGCAGGTACTCCTTCCAGCCATCACGGTAATTGGGAAGAACCATGTCGCCATCGGGGAGGAGGAACAGTGTTTGGCCGGCCATGTTGCTCATGGCGTTGCCTTTGATCTTTTCCACGGCAAAGTGTGCTTCGCCGATCGCAGGAGCATTGACCCCACGCTCCTGCAGCTCGTACCAGTAGTCGAGCATTTCGATCATGAAGTCATTGAAGGCTTTCATGGTTGGGGCAAGTACTTCGTATTTGCCGGGCACGTCGTTCTGCTCATTGAGCATGAACGGCAGCCAACCCGACTCCTGAATTCCCATCTCACGTAGCTTATCCAGAGTGTGCCTTGGGCCCTGGGTCAGGAGGTCCGAGTTGACCACGCTGATGGTACCGACATTCAGACCTCGCCTGATCGCCTCCCGAACCTTGAGTTCCCACTTGCGTACATAGTTACCTGAACGCATATCGCCATCGTATGAGGTCTGTACATAGCCATTGCAGTGCTTCTTCCACAGCGGTTCCCATACATCGAGGTCGACACCAAGCATTGAGGTCAGCATCACATGACGTACTTGGTAGCCCTCTGCTGCTGGGAACTCTTCAGCCATCATCTGAACGTAACCTTCGAAATATTCAGGCCCGGCGGCAGTTGGCTCCCCACCGTAGTTGTACGCAATGATGGTTTTCTGATCCGGCTGCTGCTCCTCGAAATAGTCGTAGATCTTGCGACAAATGACCCGCAGATCATCGAGGGACATAACGCTCTTATCTGCTCGCTGCTCCTTGCTCAGATAGCAATGTTTGCAGTTATAGGGGCAGTGCAGCGTCGGCATTATGGTGAAAACGAAGTAACCATTTTCAATCGTGTCTGGCCGAAGGGCTGGGCCCATGAGTGAAAAGCTATCGCTGCCGGACTGCACGCAGCACCTCCTCATCGATAACGAATCGGCCTTGGCCAAGCTTGTTGGATTCCTCAATGAGGGATTCAGCTTTTCTGAAATACGGCGAAGAGGCGTCCTCTACGTAAATCGGGGTCGACTCAAGGTGGGTCTCGAATTCAACCTCTTCAGGCGTGCGCTCGCCGCTGCCCTGCCCTTGCTTTTTCTCCAGGGCAACGAGGGTTTCGAAACTCAGCAATTTCTTGGCAGCGCGGAAAATTATTCGAGCCAAGAGAGGGAAAATTGAGAAGAATCCTGGTGTTCTAGACTCGTCCACTTTCACCCCACCGCAATCAAGTTATTTCCCATCGCGCGCTCACGCTCGAGAACAGACTTTGGAAGTACGCCTTTTTCCTCGACCAGATGGCGCACGTACTTTATGAAGGTCTTGAAGCCCGGGCATTCGTCTTTCTGATTCCACTGCTCATGCAATACACCGCAGTTTGCCTGGCACAGCGTTCGCTCATCGCAGGTACGACATATCTCTGGCAATCGCCGTGCCTTCGCGACCTCTCGCAAATAACTTTTTGAAGTGAGAACATCGTGGACGGACGTCGTAAACTCAACTTCGGTAACACCACCCTCCCCAATGACCTCTCTCGTCTCAAAGACATTGCCGTGGGAAACGTAGTCGTTAGTGCCACCCTTTTCGATACAGCTGATCGTACGGCCGTCAGAGTCGAAATCCAGAGCGCCAGCGACGATTGGACATACCACGTCGTCCGAGGGGACGTTCCGGAACACAGCTTCAAGCCATGACTCGCAAGGATTGATCCAGAGGTCATCGATGTGATCACGCTTGGCCAGGTACCAGTCCATCAGTTCCATATAGAACTTTGAGGTTGCCGCGTGCTTGGGCTGAATGAGTTTTGCATTAAGATCCCCATCGCCCGATGGGATGAAGAAGCCGAAATGGACTTTCGTGAAACCCAATTGGTACAACTCTTCCATCATCGCAACGGCGCCGGCTTCGACAACAGGCTTAACTAGCGCAGTCGTGACAGCGAAATCTTTGGGGCCGTAGATTTCTGGTTGTCGGGATTCATTCATGAGCGTGGTCACATTGTTTCGCCAGATCTCTTCCTGCCTACCCTTCGTGAACCTGGTAGACCGCTCATAGGATGTTGATATCTTGTCGAACAGCCGGGCGACATCAAGCGCCTCTTTTGTCACAAGGTTGGTCACAATCGAGAATGAAACTGCTTGTGGGATCAGGGCAAGCAATGCCTTAGCTTTAGGCAATGCGCTTTCATAGAATGGGACTCCAAGCATCGAGGGTTCACCGCCGATGACGTGGATATCGACATGGTTGTAGCGCTGAGCGAAATTATGATCCGCCTGCATGTGCTCGACGATCCCAGCCACAATGTGGAGAAACTCCGTTTCGCTCATGTCAGGACTCTTGTCCTTTTTGTCGGACAAAATGTAGCAGTGTGAGCAACGTAGCTGGCACCGGCGAGTGACGTTGATCTGAAACAGGAATGTGCTGCGCCCCGTTTCGCCGATTGAGGTCAAGCCTGGCTGCATGGGGGCGTTCCTTTAAATAAGACTGATCGGAGGTCGTCGATTCGTCCGTCGCTATCAACCACCTCGGGTTTGTTTAATCTTGCTTGGCCAACGCGCGTGTAAGCACTCCCGCTTGAGTCAACGAACGATGACGGGTGGCTTGTCAAAACGACGTTGCGGGCGCTGATGAATTCGATCTCATCGTGGTTGATGATCGTTCGGTGTAGACGTCTTGAGAGGTATTTCCAGGCAGGGTTGATTCCCGCTGCATCCCGCTCTCCAGGACGTACCGGAAACAACACTTCACGACCTGGCTCACCACGGATATGTCCGTGACTAGTCTGAAAGGTCGCACCATCAATCAAGGTGACCCGGCTAGTGGCCATGCAAGCGCTGCAGAGAAATGAAAGGCATTCGGCCATAGAGACCCCGGAGGGTAATGACGGGAATCGACTGCGGACTTCCTCGGCGATCGCTTCATCCCAAGAGTTGAAGATCGCGACCGCATTTTTGCCATAGTCAGGATTGGGCCATGATTTGGCGTCCAGTGTGTCTGGGAGCATGACAACTTTTTTGCCCTGGTCGGCCAGGGAAAGGGCTGCACAAATCCCCACGAGGGGATCATTTCCCATCACAATCGTGTCGGGACGTAGCGACCCGTAAATCCCGTCCACAAAGGCATCAAGAACACGTAATACAACTCCAGTACGCGTTAGCGAAACCGGAGCCGTTATTAGTGCATCCCTGAATTGAAGCCGCCTCAGCGGGAGGTGAACACTGCTCAACGCCAATCATCTCCATATCTCTTGCGCGGGTAAGCACGCATTACATTCTCTCGATAGCCGAATTGGCCAATCAGTGTGTAGCGCGCCTTGTCGCAAAGGATCTCAGACACGCTATGAACCCATCTCGGGTTCGTGTTAATCAGCCATACGGCTGTGCCATGGTTGGGCGACACAGCTTCTTTCACGACAACCTTTGATGGATCGACAAGCGCTCCCTTGTCGTCAATGTCACCCTCACCCAACAACAGCTGCCCGCCGTCTTCAGGAGTCCAGATTTCGTCCGATAGGTAGATGATCACCACCATCTGCATGGGGTCGTAGGAGTCGTGGTGCCATCCCATCGAGTCCCCACGCTTACCACGCTGGAGCATCACGTTAGTCCGGCTCCAGTCGCCCATATGGGCCCGGATGTGCTCTGTCTCTTTGCCCAGACCAATCAATTCCATGGGCCCCAGGTAGTCCAGCGGTACTGACAGGCTTCGCGAGGGATCATCTTCTTCCCACGACACCACATCAGGGCTGCCAGGCTTATCGGGCTGGAAATCATCCGCCTTCGCGGCCTTCAGAAAAGCGTCAGCAATGTGCCTAGGGATAGAGCTTACAGCGAAGCCATCCCTGTAAATCGAATTCAGGTGCTTCAAAATTCAGCCTCCACCATTGCGGCCAGTTTGGCCCTATCAAGACCCGCTGATTTGGTGTTCGCGTGCCGCATGTCGATTCTATGAAGCCAATCAACGACCTCACCTAACCCATGCTCGGCGACGCCTTGATCGATCAGTGAGAACAGAGACTTCCAACTTGTGCAGTGCTGGCTTCTGCCGTACATGCCACGCCCTTGAGCTGCTGACTCGAACATACAGCCACCCTGGCATTCAGTGAGATACGGACACGAACGACAGTTGTCGTCGAGACGGTTCGGCCGCTCACTGAGCATTGCAACCATTTCAGCGTCCCAAATGCTTGTGAGGGCATTGCCTAGCTTCCCTATTCCGCCATCGGCCATGTCTTGGCATACATAGAGATCACCATTCGGCTCAAGGGAGAGTGACCGCTTGGTGCAGTCGGACTGAAACGCACAGGCAGCGCCTACAGCTTGCTGCTGGCCAGACAGCGTTCGAACTCGTGCCTGAGTGAGGTAGAAGTAAGGCTCTACGATGATGGGTAGTCGCATGAACCATTGGCGGAAACCTGTTACAAATGCGTCCCTTGTAGCCTCTGCCCCCTGCAAAACCTGGCCTGGAGTGCCCCCCTGGAAGAGCGGGCGGAGAGTCAGCATTCTTTGATCTCTGGCAGAGAGCATCATTTGTCGGGCTACGCCGTTTAGGCCAGATTCATCAAGGACATATACGGCCCCCGGCACACTCCGCTCACGCCGAAGAGCGGTATCAGCCTCCTTCCAAATAAGACGGTACTTTTCTGGCGAACCAGCAACGGTCCGGACATCACTCATGTCATCTACAGAAGTACCAAGCCGACCTTCAAACAAATCGTAAAGTCGTTTTGCCCGGGCGGGAGAACCAATCAGATTACTCTGGACACCATCTACAAATTGAATCCCACGTGAGGCTGCCATGTCGCGCAAGTAGGTGACACACTCCAATAGCTCTGCGTGAGGTACCGTCAAAATCTCTCCGCCGATGTACTGGGCAGTGAGATGTGTCGGAGAAATACCGAGTTTTTGAAACCCTTCCTGGAATATGAAATCGATAGAGCGCTTGAAGTCATTTGCGGGCATTCGTGTCGACTGCGATTCCTGCCAGCTACTGCAATACCCGCAATCGGCATTGCAGGCCTTTGTCATTCGAATATGAAGCGTGAGTGGTGAGGGAATCATGCTGCTCGCTCCCGCATCTGAATCACCTGGCTACAAAATTGGATCATCTCCTCATGGCTTCCACCGATCGTTTCCGCTCCAACTGGCAGACAACCCTCAAGCTCCTGAATCGTCCGCATCATCAGCTTGGACAGATACCATTCGCCGCGGTAACGAATCTCATTGAAAACGGCGACCGGGTCGAACTCGAGGAAATGAAAATTGCCATAGACAATATGCCGATAGAGCTCTTCTCCACCTTCGTCGGCGGCTTCAACGTACCAGCCCGGATAGTCATCGATTTGGGCACCAATTGCATCGTAGAAAAAGAGCCGCTCTACCCACCTTTTTTCGAAGAGCTTTCCAGGCTTCATTGCTACTAGCCTGGCCCGGTCGAACTCAGTGAAATACTTGTCGTAGTTACCAGCAACGCAGTCCTCAATGAGTGGCACATCCTTGCCCTTGGCCACAGCAGTCGTAACGAGCCTCTTTGTCATTCCCCCCTGGCGCCGGCGAGCTTCTGTTCGTCTGAGATAGCCAGCTCGGTCCAACCTACCTACCGTGGTTTCATCTGCAAAGTCCCACACGCGCTTCAAACCAGCACAATCGCCAGACGCAATGAGCGATGACATATTTGGATCGAGATCCTTATGCCACGCCCACCCTCCTGAGCAGGTGATGGCGAATTTGCACGTCCCGCATGCTTGATAAGGCATCCGATGCCGAGAGACGTACTCAGGAGTGTTATTGAAGATGGCCTTCGCTGAGAACAGTGGATCGTGCACGGATAGAGTCTGGGTCGGGAAAATTGACTCATTACCGGTGTAGCTAGAATTGAACGTGACCTGCCCATTGGGCTCGATTTCTATGTCGTATGAGTCGTTGCCTGGATAGTGATAGTGCTCGCCTGATCGGGAAGCGGTTCGCATCTCCACAAGCGGGCTGATAGTCACACCCTGTGGAACCAAGGAGTTGAGTTCAAGCAGGTAGTCGGAAACATCTCCGTACGTACAGGTCTTCAAGAAATAGCTCTTACCGCTGCCGGCCGGATACAGCATGTCGCAGCTGATGTCAGTTATTCCACGGCTGACGAACTCATCGACGATGAATTGAGGGCCGCGCTCAATGACTCCTCGGCTCATAGTGATACACAGTGTTTTCCGTTTGATACCGGTAATGGCTTCAAGCGTCGCGAAATACCGAGGAAGTAGTTTGTCGTTTTTTAGAAACCTGTTGGTGTCGGGCTCCCACGGGACAAAAATGTCAATCCCGTAGCCAAACTCGGTTCCGACAGAGTTGAGGAGGTCAATGTAACCAGGGTCTTTGAAGATAAGATTTGTGCACCAGATCAACGCTGCCTCAGCGTCATAAAGGGTTTCCCAGGCCTTCATAGTCTTGAGGGTCCACGGCAGGTTCCGCTCCCAGAACTGGAGGGGCATCATGGTCAACTCCCCACCCAGCAGCTCCACGTTTATCTTGGTGACCTTTTTGTCGCGACAGAACAACTCCTCGATCCGCTGGAAGGACTCGCGGTAAGTACCTTCATCCATCATGCTTTTGTCCCGCAAAAGGGCGGGATCGACATAGCAATGGGTGCAACTGAGGTTGCACAATCGGGTGGGCGCTATGCACACATTCAACATGTCTAGGGCGTTATGCACAAAACACCCCACCTGTAGGTTCAATTCGAATGGTCTTACCAACTAAATCTGCACCACATTCCACGCCCACAACATGCGGAATGTCCAGCCTGCGGGCGTGCTGAAGAAGATGCGATAGCGAGGAGCCAGATCGGACAACTAGAGCACCTGCTGTCGAAATCATGGCAAGCTGGGACATGTCCGTCGTTTCCAAGTAAACCGCTGTGCCTGCAGCAAAGTTGTCAGGGGTTGTGAGTGTCAATTCGAGCCCCGGGCGAGGTACGCCCCAGGCAATAGGCTTGGTGCCCGCCTGCGGATGGTGCTGACCATACTCAAAGAATTTGCGGATTTGCTTGGGCACTTCATCAAAAACCGGGCAGTTACCGGATAGATCGCCCAGGTATGACGGCAAGATGTCTAGCAGAAGGTCGGCGACCCCGCGCCGGCAAAGTTCATCAATTGCAGGACTCAGCCTTCCAAGTTCAACCATCATCATTACTGCGCATTTGTCCTTCATCCAGGCAAGAGGGGAATCCACTACCTGTATAACGCTTGATACCAGCTCAGCGTCTAAGCAAGGTTCGGCAAACGGAGCGTATGAGGTAACACCTGCATACCCTGCCACTGATGCCATTTCTACAGTCTCGTCTGGGCTGAACTTGCTGGCCTCATGCCCGATCAAAGTGGAGGTCAAGGCCCGTTCAAATCCCTGACTTGGGGATTCAATCTTCAGCTCGATCGCGGTCGTGGCTATTCGACTAAAGCGGCCGTAAAGGCGAGAGACGACAGCAAGCTCACATGCAATAGCTTCGGCCAATGCGCGATCAGGACCGCCAAGCGAGATTTGGCGGGTCCGGCGATCGCTATCACGCTTTCTGTCAGCCAATTCAAAAGCCTTCAACAGGAGAGCTCCTGGGACGCGGGAGAATGCAGATCGAGGCAGGGACCCAAGTACCGAGGTGATATCGGCCAGCTGAAGTGCCCGAGCACTTACGAAACTGCGAACCCGAGCTAGACGCACTCCCCCAACCGAGAACTGATCACCAGGTGCCGCCATAGCGGCCACCACCGCGGCACCTACGGAGCTTCCATGGTCTACTGGTAGTGCAACGAACCTAGATGATGTACGGCCATACCCGCTGGTGCCTTTCAACAGTTTTGAAAGACCGGGTCGCCCAAGGGTATCTGTACTGACCTGGAGGATCGTGAGAACTCCATTTGCCGACACCGCCCACTCAATCGAAGTTGCCCCCATATCCCGGTGCAGATTTAGAAGTGCTGAGCGAACCTTTTTCGTGTCATTCGACAAGCCAGAAGTTTTCCAGATAGGTATCGCTACACGCTCTGTCTTCCCTGTGCCGGCAGTAGCAGCGTCGCCCACCCCCCCTTCACAGATGAACAGATGACCGTCACCAGCAGTGCCAAACATTGCTACACCGAACATTCTCGCGGTGATAAATGTCTGGATAAGTGAAAAAGGGACTTCGCCGGCGGCAGTGATCTGCGCATGAACAGTCTTCAGTGCTGCCTTTACCTCAGCCTTGCCCTGGGCAGGTATCGACTCGAACACCCCGATTGTTTGAGCAGACGAACTCTCTGAGGAAGCTGCGGATCGAACCAGTACACGCGCTGAAGTTACCCAGTGCGGAAACCTGTCGAGGTCAACGTTTGAAACCACGTACCCCTTCTGCACGTTGTAGCCAAGCTCCGCAGCCCGCTGCAGAAGACCAATTTTCGCGGGTAGAACATCAATGACAGCGTCAGTTTTGAACTGCCGGCGGGCAAGAAAGTGCTTGGCTGCAATCCAGCCTGACAAGGCACCCAATATTTGCGAGATTGAAATGAGATCATCGCTAGCCCAAACCGGCGTTGTCTCAAGATACGCGAGCCAGAGAATGTAAGTGGCCACTGTACCAACGAGAGCTACGGCGACCTTCATGGCCGGATGTCGTGGGCGGGCAGCTAAGAATGCACCAATAAAACTGATGGCCAGGTTCAAGAAAACAACCCATGCAGCTGATCCAGGAACCAAACCGAACACGCTTCCAATAGCTCGGATGCTTCTGCCCTCGATACTTGCGTACATCGCCGCTTCCGGGTCGATGAGATCGTCGTCAGTAAGCACCGCTCGATTGAAGAGGCCGGGCTCTGTGTTGATACCGAGCCATCTAACTCCGCCTGCCGACAGGATTTCGCCCGCAAGGATGGAGTGATAAAAAGTCCTTCGATCGTATGCCAGCCCAACGTAAGCTTTGCTTTGATCCAGCCCGGCAATAGCTTGAGTAAGCCCACCTTTGGCCACGATTTCCATGTCGATATGGTCAGTGCGTGGTAACTGGTTCTTTGTTCTGGCCCAATCATCAGCAGACTGGAAGTCTAGGAATCGAACGTCTTGGTAACCCAACACGTAGTCGAACGATTGGGCTGCTCCGAAGTATCGATCTGCGTTTTTGTAAGCCTTGAAGTATGCTGGCTTGATCAGCAACTCTTCTCGGGTTGGCTGCATGAAGTAGGCATCGACACCCCTAGCTCGAAGCATATCGAGCAAAATCCAGGTATCACCCGAGTAATGACTTTCAGCCGCAGTGATGAGAACGGTCTTGCCATGAAGGGCTTCGGCAATAGCATCAGCCCCTGACAAGAACACAGGAAGGGTCACCGTCAGCCCATGCAGCCAGCCATAGTTCAAAAACTCATCGGGATTGGTCGTACTGATGATGGTTGGGTTCCGCTGCTCCTTGAACGATGGAATGTCTGCTGGCAACACCGCATGATCATCACCGAGCTTAGCCAAGTGATCCCACGCATAGTCATTGAGAGCATTGGCGCCGCCCTCCAAAAATTGTATGTGAACGCCGAATCTCTCATTCAGATCCTCAGCTATCGCAGCTGCTGTAGTCCCCCTCTCATCGACCAGGACCACTTGTTGGTTTCCCTTCTTAGCTATCCCTAGCAGTGGCTCAGGATTATTGTGGATCTGCGTCGCAGTCGCTCCAAACCCGAAATCCTTGAATAGCTGAGGGCCAAGGTCGACGCGGATGACACGAATCTTGCGATTAGAGACCCCTTTGTAGAAGTCATCTGCGGTAATGCGCGACCCTGATAATGCTTGGGCAGCATCACTTACATAAGGGTATGGGATGTCAGTAGTGCGCTGTGAGGGGGCTCCAAGGCTCTGTGTGTTAGCAAGGATCGCTTCACGATTCGCGTCAGCCCACTGGATGCAGACGATCGCGCAAATGAAAAATCCAGCCAGGGAACAAATAATCAGGGCAAGTCGGGGGAGCTTCCAGAGCTTGACGCCGAAATATAAGGCAAGACCAATTCCCAGAAGTGGGAGGAATCCCGCACCCAGAGCCAGGGCACCAGCTCCACCCAAAATCACTGGGAATGCCTGTGCCTGAGCACTGACACCAATGAGCAACAACAGCCAAATTCGATTCATGCGGCACCGTCTAGCGAAGGTTCGTTGTGATCAATGCCGAGTTCACGACCGCCAATCGCTCTTGCGACTGTTGAAATTCGACGAAGGAAACTGGCTGACTCTTCAGTTATCACCGCCGGCCGCCGAGCGAAGGCCAAGGCAAGAATGTCAGGCGGTGGACGTCGGAACAGGGCCCAAATGAGCAGATCCTCGAACTTATGGGAAACCTCTAGGCCGGAGCTTTGCCGGGTGCTACCGCCCAAGACGTCAATAGGAAGTTCTGCCCACGAAGAGAGTGATAGAGCGTCGATGACATAGCGGGACAATGGCGTCGTGGGACCTGACCTGAGTGCCGCCCATACCAGCTCGTCACTGAATGCAATCGAGTGGTAATTACCTGCCAGATGGTGAGCCAGAATCGAATAGCGCTCATCGAAACCATCCAGGCTGCCGTCCGGCAGGAGGATCTGTTTCTGCAGGCGATCGTAGAACCACAAGCGCTGGCGGGGGGTGCAGCCGAACATATCAATCGGTTCCAGTAGGACTCGAGTCGCCCCCTTCACGGCCTCGAAATAACCTTCGTAATCGCACGTGTAGTCAGCCTCGCGCAGCGGAGCAGAGTTATCCGCAACAGCTTGCTTCCTGAGTTGAGCTCGCTTAATACGGCGGACGTTGGCGTACTTGCTTACACCTAACGGATCAAAATTCTCACTCGCCTGTGACTCCCAAAGCTGGAAAAAACCTGGGCAGCTGAAGCTGTCATCTGAACTCTGCATGAACGACCGAACGGTTTCAGGCGGTAAATCCTTGTGTGGATACCACCCGGAATTACACGCCTGCAGGTATTGGCAGTCACGGCAGAAGTCGTGCTCGTAGCTGAGCTTGTTATCGAGCTCACTGTTGTTACCCCAAACAACTTTCAGTGCAGCATTCGCATCGTGCGCATTTAGATTTATGTAGGGCTTGAGCGCCTCTGTGCCGGTCTGATTGGGATTGAGCGAAAGCTCCCCTCTCTGGTCCCAGTGGAACTCGTAAGCATCGTTAAGCGTGTTCTGGGACCGTGACAGCGTACGTAACGACTTTTTCATGTCGTCCAGGTGATCGACCGTCAATCCATATTGCTTGCCCAGCCGAGCCAGTGTCGAAATGTACTCGGCAACGTCCTGGTACTGAGGTTGGGCTCGATCGAAATACGCCTTCCCTGAACCCCATGGAAAAATCATGTCGCAGGTTGCGTCGGTAACGCCCCGCTTCACGAACGTTTCGATGATGTACTCAGGCCCAAGATCAATTAGACCCTGCCCCATTACAAGCACCAGGTTGAGCATGTTGCAGTCGCCCAAGGCTTCTATACGCTTGAGGTACTTAGGCAGGATGGCCATGCCTCTTCCGAACCGCCCACTCTCAGGTCCCTCAAAGGGGATCGCAATATCCATTGCGGGGTGCCCCTTGAACTCACGAAGGAGACCTAGATACCGATCGTCCTTCCACATCAGATTTGAACAAAAGGTGAATTCTGTCTGAATACCAATCCTGTTCATCTCATCAATCTGGCCAAGCACCCAAGGGAGGTTTCGCTGCCAGAACTCAAAAGGCATGAGGGTGGCTTCCCCCCCAAGTACGTCCAGGTGTAGGTAGGTAACGGACTGATCTAGATGGAAGGCTTCAATGATGACCTCCACCGCCCGCCGAAAGGTCGCTTCGTCGATGTACTCTTTACGTCGGAGCAGCTCTGGCTGGATGTAACAGTGTTGGCACGCCAGATTGCAATTGAGGTTGGTCGATATGGTCGTCGACATCATCTCAATTGAGCGGTTACGCGGAAGGGCGAAGGGTTGGATATTCATACCCTAATAGTGGGAGGGGACTGCCCCATTTCGGCCGTTCTGCAAAAAAAAACCGCTCCATTAAAGCGGTCTAGGTTCAGCTAAGGTTATGCCGACGCCTTGCAATTCTGTCTTTGGCTCGTGCTTCAAGCTGAAGGTGGTGCGCGAGCTGCTGTACGAGTGGGTGCCGCTCATTATTCGACTCGCCAGAATGCGAAAGGCGCGGGTACTTGAGCACCCAGCGGACAAGTTCGGTATTGTGTCCGGCCACCAATATGTCTGTGTGGCACAGCCCGCTAGACTCTAGGTCAACCTCAGCTCTTGCAAGCAGGTCGGCCAATGGATCACCGCCATTGGCGTCAACCCAACTCCATAAAGCCTCTGAAGGTACCGAAACCGCGGATAGATCTTGATACACCAGGTGCTCGAAGAGCACGCGCTGCTCCGTAGCTGTTAGCAGGTGTATCTCAGCCTGCTGGATCATCGTGGCCGTCCCTACACCTTGATAAGCCCACAGTCGCTGGATCAACGGCTTATCGAAACTGCTCGATGCACGCACGTTTACTTTTGCTCCGCGGGTTTGCTTCAGCCAATCTGAGAATGTCCCTGCAACCCCTACCGCCTCCTCATGGAAGACTTCAGAAGGGGGCTGAGCCTTAGCGCTCATCATCATCGATTGCATTTCCGAGCTATGCCTGGCCTGCACAGGATCAAACGAACCGTGTCGATCCTTAACCTTTGTCCATAACTGCTTGTAGCCTGGACAATCTCCTTTATCCCATGGCCGGACATCGGCTGGCTCGGCTACCCTGTAGTGGTACCAGCCGCCAGCACACGCAGAATGGAATTCACATTGGAAACAATAGCTGTGGTACTTAGATAGCTTGTTATCTAGCTCTTGAGTGTTGTCTGCAAGGACCCGGTAAGCCCAATCATCATCACCAACATAAATCTTACGCTCGCCAAGGGCTGCTTCAGCTGTCGTTTGATTAGCGTTGAATGTAGTCAACCCGTCAGGCTCCACAGCTAAATCGTATCGAAAATTGCCGATGCACTGATAGCTTGTTCCGCGGAAAACGGCTCCTGACATTTCATCGGCGGGGGTGAAGGTGATTCCGGGTGGCGCAATATCAAAGAGTCGACATAGGTAGTCACTCATCTCCTTGAAAGACACCATATTTGGCTGCCAAAAAGCCCTCCCCGAGCCGTAAGGGCTTATCATCTTGATGCTGAAGTCGGTTATGCCGAGCGGCAGAAACGTTTCTAGTAAGTAATCTGGACCCATCGCCACGGTGGTCTTCGTAAGAATCACATCGAGAATCTTCTGCTTGGCTTTGATCGCGCGCACAGTTTCAGCCCAGGGCCCCATGAGCTTCATGTTTTTGCCAAAACGATTTGTGTCGGGTTCCCAGGATGTATAGATCGCCATCTCTGGCCAGTCACCATAGGTGTTGAACAGGTCGACGTACTCGCTCCGATGCTTATCGTTGGCAAATATCAGATTCGTCAGGACATTGATAGATCCTGGCGTTTTGAAGCCAGCATTGAATTCACGGCACTTATTCAAAGCATAGGGAAGGTTTCGCTCCCAGTATGCAACGGGGAGCTTTGTAATCTCCCCCCCGATCAACTCCCACTCCACTTCCTCTAGACCAGTATCCAACGCAACGAGCTGAGCAACACTGTCAAAGACAGATCTGAATACAGCCTCGTCCATTTGCGTCGGATTTCCCAGCTCAGCTGGGTCGATATAACAGTGGGTGCAGCGCCGGTTACACCACCTGGTCGCGGTGATGCTGATGTTTGCTTGGTTTACACGAGACGCCTTATGCACTTTGCATCCTCAACGAAGAATTCCAGATGCTGAGTCCGCCGGCACACTCGCCCGAGCCATCAAAAACAGGCACATGCGCCGGTCCGCCACCGCAATAGCTGACATGCTCACACCCGTGACAAGCCCTAATTCTTCTGCGCTCATGGGAAATTCGGGATAGCCGGTTTCGTGAAATAATCATGGAGTCGAGCGAACTAACGTGCAGATCACCGAGTATGGTGCCTTCGAGGTCAGAGTACAGCGGGTTGGTAGTGACTGTGCCGTCTGGATTCAGGGTTAGGAACCGATCCTCGGAAAGCACATTGAACTGAAGGTTGCCCGCATCAGGATTCTGCTCGAACACACCAATTGTGATGCCGGCCCGAGTCAGCCGTGCATAATGCCGCTCCCTTAGATCTGCGAGGAATGACCAGGCTTTCTGGTATGGAACAGTGAGCGGTAATGCCGGCGTACTGGCGGGGTGATATACGGGTGTCTTCAAGAATGAAGCGAAGTCGACAGAAATGTCGAACTCCCATACCTTGCATTCACTTTGAAGCATGACATCCACAAGGGCATCCGCTCCAGCCTGAACCGTCTCTGCATTGAGCTCAACGTTGACAACGCAAGGGACCCCAGCGGACCAGAACTTGTTGAGGCCGGAAAGAAACCGTTCCTGATAGATGACTTCAGATCCGGCCAGGTTGAATTTGTTGCCAAGTGCATAGGTAGTTTCGACCAGCCCATCAAACTCTTCATGAACCATTGCCAATAGCCAGTCTGGCACTGAAAAGCAGTTTGTAACCATGGTCTGCCTTGCGCTTGGCAGCAGGCGACGGGCTGTATCAACTAAAAGTTGCATCGCCTGCGGCCCAATCACTGAAGGCTCGCCACCCTCCCAAATGAGGGTGCAGTCTCGGTCTGCCCAAAATGATGACTGGAGGAATTGCTGGAGTGTGGCGACCGGCAACCGCTCTTTAATGGCCCGGTGCTCCTCAGTGAGATAGCACCGCTTGCAGTCAACATTGCACTGTCGGGTTACGTTGATGAATCCGATAGCTTCTGAGCGCATGCATGCCTCATAGGCTGGCAGCTTACTGCTGCCAGCCGGGACTTAACCGACAGCGATCAAGCCACTGGGTGGGGTGGGCTTGGGCGTGGCAGGTGGTGGTGGCGGCTCTATAGCACCGCCAGCTTCGAGAACAACCTGAAGAAGTGTCGCAAGCTCACCTGCAGCCAAGGCAGCGACCTTTGGTGCAACACCAAGAGCATCAGCTACACGACCTGCAGCCAAACTTGGGAGGGTGGTTTCACGGTCAAGGTTGATCCGCTGATCGAGCTGAGTCGCAGACTCGATGGAAGCCCAAACAGCTTTGAGAGCGTCAGGGCCTCCAGCAACAGAACTAGCCATCAGGCACAAAGCTTTGGCCAAATCCGCTTGCTTGGTATTAGGAGCTCGAACGCGCATACCTGAATCCTCTGCAGGTACTTTTTCCTCTGGGTCGACCTGCTGAACTCCATCTGCATTCTTAACTTCAGCACTGGAGGCGGTGGAATTTTCGGGCTCTGGTTCTACTACTGGGTCAGATGGTAGGTACTTATCGAGCACTGTGTGGATTGCGTTCTTAAGCTCGAACAGTAATCCGGCCGCGTCGGCACCGCGAAGCCCCGTAGCCTCAGCCAGGATGCGAATCATGTTTGGAAACGGAGTGCGGGTATCCAACTCAGCTTCAAGGATACTGGCCCGAGCTTCCATGAACTGTAAATCCTTCAGGTGCAGGGCTTTTACAGTGTTTACAACGAGGTCTTTCATGAAGTCCGGGCCTAGGACTTCAATCACGACCTCCGCGATGCACGCTTTAACATGATCCATAACGACTTCGGGCATGGTATCGGTGTAGAGCAAGTTCATCATCTCGTCGGTGGAGATGACCTTTGGTTTGTAGCCAAGCTCTGCGTACAGCAGGTACTCCATGTAACCATCGATCGGCGACACCCGGATATTGCAGCTCTGGCCATGCAACGAGATCCGACCGTAATCACGAATGAGGTCACAATATGCCTCAACCTCGGCATTAATAACCGTAGCGTTCGCCGGGGGAAGTAGATTAACCCCAAAACCAGCAGACTCAGCCTGGTAGAGGATTTCACGCGTATCCACCGACGTGTCAAAAGGCACATCAATTGTGCCAGGCGATGACGATCCCATAGCGAGGATAAGGCTGAACTCAAAGTTTTCGCTCAGCATTGCAGGGTTTTGGTCATCAGCTTGAACAAGCAGGCCAATGGAGCGGGCGTCAAGTGGAATCTGATTCAACTGCTCGTCACAGATCACAGATTGATAAGCAACGTCGCGTTTTGGCTTTTCAGCACCCTCCTCCCGGATCTGACGATGCTGCTCCTCGAACAGCGCACGAAGCTCAGACACCTTCTTGTTGAACACAAGGTTGTACCGAAATTCTTCGGGTATCGATTCGTCAACCTGGTCGTCGCTGACCTGGGTGGGTATGTCTACATTGTCAGCCACAGTGGTTGCAGACTCCGGCAAATGAGAGCCCGTCAGGGCAGCTGCGTCATCAGTTTGGGTCGATTCAGGGGGGGTCATGTTCATATTGCCTTAGCGCCAGCCTCGTGCACCGTGACATGCACCGTGACATGCGCCATGGCATGCACTATGGCAATAGCCCCAATTGCCGACGTTCGTGGAGTCCATGTCCTTGGCGGTTGCTGTAGCGGCCAGAAGCATGTTGTTGATCCGCGGGACGGCCTCGTGCTTAACGACGCTGTTCAGAGTGTCAGCATGCCGCTCTACCATTGGCTTGATCGGGTTCATTTCGAGCAGCTTCCGCATCTGGGCGACGTTGTGGTCAGCTTCCAGTTCGGCCTGGGTCTCGTTGATTGTGAATCTGGTTTCAACGCTGTTGAACGCCGCTACCGCGATCGCGCTCACGGCCAAAGTAGCCAGCACCCTGTTGGGAGTAAATTTACTCATTATTCGCCTTCTCTCCAGATTATCAACGCGGCCCATACGGCACCGACTACTCACCCATTGCCGATGGAACCGGACTTGGATGTAGCAATACTTCAGAGGTCCTGACCATTCCCGACCAGAAGTCTCGCCCAGCTCACCAAGCTAATGGTGGACGTGGGAGTACATCGGGATAGTACATTCAGGTTTCCCAATCACGAAGCCAAAACGACACTACCGAATTATTCAAGATCCCAAGGGGTTCTATCCCGCGACTGCAATCAGCGATGGCTGCTCAGCCAAAGCCATTTGCTCGTTGATGAGCTTGAACGCGGTAAACCCACCGGCACACTCTCCGCTCTCATCCGTTTTTGGTGTCGCCATGCAGCCTGAACTGCAGATTGGCTTGAATTGACAGCTATAACAGTCAATCTGGCGATCCTCGCGCATCTCAACTAGTCGAGTCGGCTGGGCATCAGATCTGCCTATGGCGTTACGGTTATTTGATTCGGATGTGAGTGCAGTACAAGCTTTGTAGTAGCCGCCATCGTCAAAGGTGTGGAACCGGGTATCACAAGCGCCAGACAAGCATCCATAGCCTCCACGCTGCCCACTGCGAAGCCTCCGGACGCTTTCAGTCAAGCCGTCTAGTGGGGATATGTGAATATCCTGGTAGTGATCTCGAGGAGTCGCGATATACCGAGAATAAGCCATAGCGAACCGGGCGATCCAAAGACTGTATTGGCGGTTGGTCACACCGATACGATCCCAATTGGTGATTGCATATCCGGTCCTAGTCAGCCTCTCAAAGTGAACGTGACGGATTCCTTTCGAGCGAAGGTAGTCGATTAGGTCTGAGGGGTTTCTGAACCGTTGCATCAGGATCTTGGTGGTTGTAATCACCATGTACGGCTCAAGCCCAGCGCTCTGCAGGGATTCCATATTTCGCCAGAACCGCTCCTCGAAATCTACATTGGACCCAGGCTTGCTGGCCTTGGTACGACGAATAACCGGATCCCAAGAAACGCCTACAACGCCGTCAAAAAAATCTCTGTAGAGGTCGGCCCACCTGAGGTCGAAGTTCATCAGATTTGTTTGCAGTGAGAACACGACCTTGAATCCCTCAAGATTCGATCGCAGGTATACAACAACTTTACGCATCAACTCGACACCTACGAGAGTTGGCTCCCCGCCATGCATTTGAAACAGGATGGTGCTACCTGGAACAGCGAAGGTTTTGACCTTAGCCGGAATTGCTTCAATCTGCGCCCAACTCATCCGCTTTGGATTGTTTGGGATAAAGCAGTGCTCGCAATGTAGGTTGCAGGCCTCGATCAGTCGCACGTAAACCATGTGATCGAAATCAGGTGCGCCGATGCTCACTGAATACGCTCTATGCCGTAGGTGTAGGGGTCGTACCCGTATATTCCAGCTGCCGCTAGATATGAAGAAGCCAGCCGGACTCCATCCGCCGAGCTCAGAAAATCCTGGACATGGTTTAAGTGCGATCGATATCCAGCGCACTCACCCAGTCCTGAATGCACCTGATGCGCAGTGATCGGGCAGCCGGACTTGCACCAGCTCCGGAACTCGCATTTTCGGCAGTGGTTTTCGACGTGCTCGATATGCTGGACTCTGATCCAACCCTTGCGCGCAGGGCTAGACTGAAATGCATCGATACCATCAGAGGCCTTAGGCCAGGCGTCGACTTCATACTCCATCCTGTCAGGACATGAGTTGAGAGAGCCGTCCGGATTTATTACAAGAAAGTCACGCTGGCAAGTCCCGCCCCAACGCTCTCCTGGCTGCCCGTTCAATACACCGGCTATCGAGGCACCCACAGCATTGTTGGTAACGCACGAGCCGAACTGACGTAGGTCAGCCATCGAGATGTCGAATAAATCACGGAGAAATGTTGCGTGCTCACGGTTATCAGGGCGATTCTCATCACCGCCTTGGCTGTTGTAGCGTTCGATGTTGAAATGTTTGAAACCATTGCTCTTGAACCATGCGTAGATCTCGGGCGCCCTGCCTAGCTCGCCGCGGGTCGGCACCATGACAGGTCCAACCTCGAGGCCATTGTCCCGGGCCAACTGAACCTTATCCATCCAAAGGTCTACGTACCGGCTGCTAGAACCATTGATAGTTCGGCCAGAAAAGTCGATGGAGGAGCCAATGAAGGCGCCGCAACGCTCACGCAAAAAAGCAATGTGGCCCGGGCGCAGAGGGATCAATGAGGTTTGGATAGATTCTTGTACTTCAAGCCCAACAAGCCCCTGACGCACGGCATCAGAGAATTCGAACAATACTTCTGAGGCCAGAGTAAGAGGCTCGCCACCATGGTAGAGGATCGATACACGGTCGTGCCCCTCTCGTGCAGCAAGATCCCGGATCAGCTGCAGCGAGTGCTCCAACGTCTCCGTTGTCATTCGTTTCTTATTGGACCTGACTTCATCAGGCAGGTAACAGAAATCACACCCAACATTGCAGTAATTTGTTGGCTTCAAGTAGACCTGGAGCATCAGGACACCTTGCTCAGGTCTGAAATGCGCGAGTGAGCATCCGCAGGGGTGATGCCAAGCTTCAAAAGCAGCTTATCAGCCTCGCCGCTTGCCACTGATTCCTTGAGCCTGGTGAAAACCATTTTCCAGCTCTCACAGTATCCAAACTTGCCACCCATGCCGCGCTCAAACAAAACCGAATCTCGGGCGCAACCACCTTCACATTCGATGAAATGATCACAAGACCGGCAGTCGACCGGAAACTTTATTTGACGCCGCATAATCTCTTTGGACGCAGGCGACGCAGCTAAGGCAGAAACGATCTCGGCCGGCGGGTAGAATTTTACCTCTACAGGAGTGGAACCTTGGACCTCACCCGTCAGAATATTGCCAAATCGGTAGCGCTCATCACCAAGGTCACTGAACTCACTGCAATTGAATACTGAACCGTCTGGATCGATGGTTAAAAACTTACCGCCGCAAGACTTCGTCCAAGGGCACAGAGTGCTTCGGTAACCAGCAACCTTCTGGAGCATCTGATCCAGAGGCGTGATGTTGAAAATAGGCAGATCCTTGACCCAGCGATCGTACAGATCTACCAGCATCTGACCATACGTGTTTGGTTTTATCAGCATGCCAGAATCTCTGACCCGACCGGCCGGATACGCGTAGTTGAATCGAATGTCGAAGCCGTATACACCATAGGCCTTAGCTCGGTCATACATCTCCATTGCAGCCGGGGCAGCACCTTCGTCATACACACCGATGACAAGTGGACGAAACCCATCGCCAATCGCCGCATCCATAGCGCGCCAGAACAATCTGTCGTATGTGTCAGCCGACCCCTTAACAGTGCGGTAGCGCTTATAAGGGTCATAACTGGTTGAGATACGACCTTCAAAGACGTCTTCAAAGACATCTTTCCAGCGCGAGGACTTGTAGGCCAGAAGGTTGGTCTGAATAGCAAACTTCACACCAGGGTGGCGCGCCCGAGCGTATTCAGCACACTTGATGTAGAACTCAGGCTTCATGAGCATCGGCTCCCCGCCGTGCCAGATCCACTGCACGTTAGGGGTGAAGGAATCAACAAGCCGATCGAACATCTTCCGGAAATCGTCGAAGGTCCACCCTGCATTGCCGTCGGGAGGCGCAGAACAGTAAGTGCAATCTGCATTGCAGTCCTTTGTGGGCTTGGCGATGATGACTGAGTACGGCACTTATCAGTTAACCTATAGTGGCGAACGCCTCTTGTGAGGCTTAGGGGTAATAGCAGTACACGTCTACGAGCGAGTCCAGCTTGTTCCGCTCTTCCGCGGTCCCCCAGATATCCGTCTGGACAACCCACATGCTTCCGTTGTCGATAAGCCGGTACACGAACCCGAAAATACCGCTACCAGTGACACCAGGGTCGTAACCACCAGACATCATGCCAGGCCGTAACGAAGCCCTAGGGAGACCTCCATTCGAGCAAGTCGGCTTTATAACGCCCCAGCCATGTCTGACAAGGTATGTGCCTTTCTGAACATAGTTCGGTAGCAGATCCGAAAGGAGAGCGTTATTCCTCGACCTAATCTTAATATTGTCAACTGTCAGAATATTGTTAGTCGCGATGCTTACGCTTCCCGAGCCGGATGCAAGCTCTAGCTCCCCATTCAAAGCGGTAACCTTAGGGTTGACCTTGGAAAGCTGAATATCACCACCTTCTGCAATGGTTTGCTGCCCCATCAGGAGAGCAGTTTTCATTCTGTTGTCTTCGGGATCACCAGTTGCGATGCGACTCAATTTCGAATCAAGGGCCGGCTCTGTACCTGGGACACCAATAGTTGTCCTAACAGTATGGCTTGACGTATTTGTGATAGTGGTCGCAGGCAAACCGTTCGCAACATCCCCATCCCAGTCCGCAATAATGTTTTGAGAAATGCTGAAGGTGTAAACGGTGCAAGAGGTGTTAATGGCTGAGTTGAATTTGTTCTTGTTGGCAACTCCCGCGAGCATCGGTGGGGCCGTACCTTGAAGCACGATCTGGGCGTCTGTGCAGCTTGGACTGGCCGGCCAGACCCCATTCTTCATTCGATATGTGCGCACAGCATCCAAGAAAGTTTGCGTCTCTTGAATAGTCAAGCTGACGCGCCTCTCGTTGATCGACTCCATAAGCTTAGGAACCGTAAACACAGCCATAAGCGCGAGAATTGACAAAACTACTGACAGCTCGATGAGTGTGAAGCCCGCCTGAGCTTTGATTCTACTGCGATCAGCGTGTTTCTTCATCGTGCAAAATCCGTTTCTGATTGACAACCCAAGATGGGTATGAGGAATTCTTGATTCGCGTGGTGACTATCACCCGAGTCTTCCCACCTACAGTTTCGGTTGAATAGCCACCGTAGTCGCTCTGTAGGAACGGTAGGTCAACTGCCACGTAGCACCTGGCCGCGTCGAACTTCACCAGGATCTGGGAACCAAGGGCATTTTTTGTAGCCAGGTCGTAGTTGGTGGTCAGCTTCGACTGAAGCACCGTGGTCGATGCCCAGTTATCTAGAGAGCCATAGGTATGGGTGTATCGGCCCCGGGCATCTACAGATGTAGCCAGAACTTTCGTTCTAGCGATCTCGCAAATCTGCAAAATCATTTGAGCTTGCCCGATAGACCCCTCTACCTTTGCCTCGGTGATCCGCTCAAGTACTGGGGGCAAGATCGCAGTGCTGAGGATTGCCATGATAGCCAGCACGAAAATGATCTCCAAAAGAGTGAAGCCCGCTTGGGCATCGCGAGATCTCACATCTGTTTCAACGCTGAGTTGAGGTTTACAATCGGCATGTAGAACCCGATTGCGAACATCATGATGGTGAGAATCATCATTGCAAAACCGAGCATCGAAGCCGCTCTACTGACACGTGAGGAATACTCGAGGTAATAGGCACGCAAGGCTTCGTTGAGATTCGAGAGGATCATATCCCGGCCGCTGGGGCCCTGTTCCTCGAATCCCTGCAAGTTTTGATGGACAATCGTGGGCCATTCCGGACTGTCAAACACATCAGAGAGCTGACGGCCTTCAGTCAACCGGTCAGCCGCCTCTAGGTAAAGGCGATGGCTAAGCCCCTTCGATCGCACTGCGAGAAACCGAAAGCTCTGAAGGTTGTTGAAACCGCTACCCAGTAACAGCTGGTAAGAGGTTACAAAATCGAGTCCTCGGGAGATCTTCATCCGGTCGTTGATGAATGAAAAGATCGGCAGCGTACGAATGTTGTCCCAGATTTTCTCCCGGAATACATAGGTAGCGGCGACTGCAGCAATCAAGAAGACAAAATACTGGGTGTAGACCATGTACAGAAACATGATCATTTTACTCATGCTGTTGAGTTTAAGCGGAATGCGTTGAACCTCAATGAAGTCGTGCATTGTGCCGCCAGCCCATAGCGGGATACCAATCATGAACAAGCATCCCAGGACCGTATAGAGGAGGCCTTGCTGCATGGCCTTACCGAATTCTTTCTTGGCGTTAATCCGCTCCTGAATAGCTTTTGAAGCTCTGAAGAGCGATTCGGATAGCTTTCCTGCCTTCTCGCCGGCGTCCGCAACCAAGATTGCGGTTTCATCAAACCGCAGCTTGGTAAAATATTCTTTGGGGGTTTCGCACTGATCTAGCTCGGCGTAGGTAATGCCAAGACGCTCATGATCGACCGACTCCTTGATTGCCTTGCCGATTGTTTTACCGCTCGCCAGCTTTGAACCAATTGCAGAGAGAATCAGAACCTGTTCAACAAGTTGGAATCGTTTCTCAAACGTAGCCTTTACAGCACCCAGGTGATCAATCTTTACTTGCTGGATGAAGGCCGGGGGGCGACCGGAGAGAGTAATGGCTTGCTCGCGACTCTCTGCTTTGATTGACGAAGAAGTTTCGATGGAGCCGGACTCTCCGATGTAGCGAATCTGCCAGTAAGCCATTATCTCATTTCCCGATCAGTTGCAGCGGTAAGTGACAGCGATCCGGGTGTTACCAGAGGCAGTTGCCGACTGCACGTTGTTATTCGAGGAAAGGGCGGTTGCCATATCAGAAGCGGTTTTGGCATCCGTTGAATCGATGGTGTAGTTGATGGTGACGGTGTTCGAGGTCACACCAGCGACACTCCAGTCAGTGTTCCATACGGTGGTGGTCGGCAGGCCACGCGCGAGCAGCAGCTGTTTGGTGATCGAGGTGCTGGAGCAGGTATTGGTACGGGATACCTGACGCGTAATGGCGGACGGGAAGTCTTTCTCGAGCTGTGTCAGCGCGGTGCTGTACTTGGCGTCTTCCTTGTTCTGGAGCAAGCCAGGCAGAATGTACGCAGCCAGCATGGCCAGGATGGCGATTGCGATTACGATTTCCAGAAGGGTGAAGCCCTTCTGAACTTTCAGCGCTTGGTTTGAAACTCGGTGTTGGTGTTTCATCTCGGAGTTGCCTCGGTTTTCATGACTGTTTGTAAACGCAGATGATGTGAGCTGAATCTGCTGCTAGGTGCTACTGGTACCGCCGAGGCGGCCGTCCATGACAGAGCTAAAGACCTCATGCAGGACAGGGGTGAATCGAAATCCCCCATCCGAATGCCATCCATCGCCCTGTTTTCCGGGAGATATCTGCACTGCAAGATTGTCTTGGATGTTGTGGGGACACGCTATCCAAAACACCCTTCCCAAATTCCATAGGTGTCGCCACTCAGTAAAGGTCAGAGCTGTGGCTGAATTCGAAGATGCGAAGGTGTTTGTTGCCCGGCCGGATGTGACAAGCCCTTGGCCCCATGCTGACTTGCCCGGCCTGCACTTAGGCGGTCAGTCAAATAAGGACGCAGATGCTTTTCGAGCTCTTCGAAGCTGGTGATGCCGGCCTTGACCAGACGCAAACCATCGTCCCAGAGATCGAGGAAGGAGCCGTCCGCAATTGCGTTCCTGCGCATGGTGTTAGGCGGCACGCCAGCCAGGATTGCTTCCTGGATATCAGGCGTGAACTCAAGGATTTCCAAGATGCCAGCCCTGCCTTTCATGCCACCCGATTCATGCCCGCACTTCTCACAACCCTTGGGGTTGGCGCGATAGAGGCAGACATCGGTGTCCCCATTGAATATCTGGTTCAGACCATAGAGCGAAGCCTGGGCCGCAGAATCTTTTAATCTGTACTCAACCTTGCAACCGCTGCAAAGTCGGCGTACTAGCCGTTGGGCTGCAAACGCAGAGGTGTTGGAAGCGATTATGTCCAGCGGGATGTTCATTCGCTCAAGTCGACCGATCGACTCGTGGGCGTTGTTAGTGTGCAGGGTAGTTAGCACCAAGTGACCAGTTTGAGATGCCTTGAATCCCAGATCAGCCGTCTCCTCATCACGCATCTCACCAACGTAAATAACGTCAGGGTCTTGCCGCAAAAGGGCCCGAAGCGCGTCAGCAAAAGTCAGATGTTTCCCGCACTCAGTATGCGACATCCCCTCATGCTGAATTTCAACCGGCTCTTCGATGGTGTGGTAGTTACGATCAGGGTTATTGCGATATGCATCAACGAGCACAGCGCTGAGCGTGGTTGTTTTTCCAGAACCAGTCGGCCCGGTCATAGCTATGAGACCGTTAGGCTGGTTACCTAGCCGTCGCAAGATGTCCTCGTTGCGCTTCGAAAGGCCAAGCTGCGGAAGGCTAGAAAGCTGGGTGTTGTTTCCGAGAAGACGCAACACTAGCTTCAGCGCTTTATCAGAGCCGCGCTGGACGGGCAAAGAGCTCAACCGTAGGTTGATTTTTTTATTGCCCGTCAAATCGAAGCTGAATTTGCCGTCCTGGGGAGTACCTGTTTCAAGAATCAGGTTGCTTCGAGTTTCAATCGCCACCCGGCAGATAGAGTCATGAAGGGTGTTTAAATAGGTTCTTTGGGTTCGAAGATCACCATCGATGCGATAGCGCACCTGAACCCGATCACCCTGCGTGGGCTGCAGATGGATATCGGTAGCGTCCTTCGATGCAGCTTCACGAATCATGTCGTCAATACGCTTGGCAGCAAGCTGTTTAGCTTGTTCACCATCTGCGGTGATGACTTCATCATCATCGATAACGGTGTTGCGTAACCCGTCTAGTTTGGCTGCACCAATGACGCCAACACGAAGCTCGCTATCGGTCTTCAGCTCCCCTTCGTTCTTTTTCTGACGGGCCCAAGCCAAAGCTCGTGAAATGGACCGCTGATCCAGAGGATTGGTCAGAAACACAATGCCATCGTAAACGCAGTAGTTTTCAGAGGGGCCCGGTAGGACAGCTTTCCGCCCCTCTTCAACCTCGACAAATGCAGGACGACTCAATGCTGTTGCTACAGCAGCAACTAATGCGTCCTCGTTATTCGTCATCCGAGCAATGTCTGGGATGATCGACTCAACGGACTCAGACGGCGGTAACGACTGAGCCTGTGAATTGGTGATCTTCCCCTCGGAAACTAGAAGATTGAGAATTTTCTTCTGTTGAAGCTCAATAGATCGTATGTTTTCAGAGCTCATAGTCAGTCGTCCGCATAGCGCTTGGAAGATGTCCAGTCAATTGAAACTACCTGGGTTCCCTTAGGCCCCTTCAAATATGCTTTATCAACTGAGAAGCGAGTCAGAGTGAGGTCATAGACCTTCTCACCAACACGGAGGATCCGGTCGCCGTCATTGGTTCTGAGAATGATTGAGTCGCCGCGAACTTCTTGGAGAGAAAGGATCTTCTTATCGTCGTCATCAGATGCCGGCTGCTTTTGTGGTTCTGGACGCTCTTGATTCGGCAAGGGTGCCTGTTGTAGACGCTGCTGATTGCCAAAAGCGGAATTCGGCGTGCTGGGTACGGCCCCGCTCATGGTCGGCTGATCGAGCATGAAGGGCATCGCATTGGGGACGATTGGTGAGCCAGAACTCTGGAACGGGTTGACCTCGGAAACTCGGCCCTGCTTGCGCACCTCTACGCCCAGTTTCTGGATGCTTTCCACCCCAAGTGGATTACCTTCATTATCAACAATGAAACTGGCATCGGACATCTTCTTATAGGTTTCAGCCATGTCGGCTTGGATCTTCAAGAGGTCGCGCTTGTATTCCATTGCACTGAGGGTCTTCTGACGGTCAAGTACCTGGTCAGCATCATCTGCGAAGATCGGACATGCAACAACAGCAGTCACTGCCATTACCAATAAGTTAGGAAAGAATTTCATCTCAGGTCCCTACAACAGTGATGTTTAACTTCATGATTCCGCCTGAGATCGTGTAGTCATACAAGAACGTCGGAACCTCAGATTGGATTTTTTTCACGGCTCCAAGTACAGCCCGCGGCGAGCCGCTTACTTGAGCCGTCCAGTTTCGGAGAGGCCCAGAATAAGTATTGGCTTGTTCACTTTTGGCTTGATCATCCAGAGCTTTGAAAGAAACTCTGTGGATCGCAGCGGTAGCACTGGCCATTTTCCATGAGCTTTCAAGCTTCGGCAGTACCGGAAGCTTATTAATGGCATCAATTTCGTTCTGTAACCCGTTATTGACACGATCTATCTGCTTGTAGTCATTAGGTAGCTTTCGGTCTTCACTCAGCGACATCGTCACTTTGAGACTGATGAAAACTACAGAAATCATCGCCAAGTACATGGCGCCGGTGAAGAGAGGCTCACCACGGGTGTTTTTGCCCTTGGCCCCAAATCTTTTCCGGAAGGATTGAATATTAATACGCTACCTCCAGTGCATCAGGAGATACAGTCAAGAGATAGGACATTTGGGGCATCAACTTTGATGTAACACCTGGAATCTTTCCCGAAAGATCCACTGCAAAATCAGGCCGCGTCATAAAAACATGCCCAGCTGTAAAACCATTTGTGTGCCCGGCAGCAGTAGGCGTAGATATCTTGGGATCGAAGGCAAGAACCTGATCTATGCTCGAAATAACGACGCCATCATTTGGTATGGTCTGAAGCCGTTCTTTCAACAGGCCCGCGACGCGCGTATCCAAGTCGCTGCTTAACTTCTTTTTGGTTGTGTATTCGGCCATATTCATCGTGAAAACCGCATACATTGTGTAGTTGTAGCCAACGGCGGCGACAGCAGCAACGATGCAAATCGCTAGAGCGAGATACCAACGCTTTGTACGTTCGTGTTGCTTTTTGGAAAAGAGCTCAACTCGTGTAAACGCTGGCGTCGATGGAAGGATCAGGTCGGTGATGTCAACGCGGATTCTTGGCGCTGCGAGCAGATCATAGCCATATAAGTCCGCAGAGTAGTTGTCGATATACTCAGAGGATCGCTTGATATTTGCAGGACTGTCATAGTCAGTCCCATTCTGCATTTGCAGGTATACGCCACCTGCTTCGCTGGTAGGGAATACAACAACCTCGTGCCCCAAGGGCACAAGGTTGTTTGCAAATAAGAGCTGCCAGAGGCCATACACGTTTGTGCCGGGAAAATCCTCCCTTAACGTGCCGAGCTCATTCTCATCAATATAGATTGGTGGACGACCATCCGGGCCGGCATGCTCAATGACCGTGAATACTTCAGCATCACGGCCAGTTGCCAAAGCATCGGTACCGATAGCGTCACGGAAGATGATGACTTCTTCACCACCTATCTTGATCGGTATCCCAAGCTGAAGTTCTGCCATTACAACGCCCCTTGCACCAATGTTGGGGTTACGACCAGAACCAGTTCACGCCGCTCCAGAGAGTTGTTAATGCCTTGAGTGAGCGGATTAAGAATCGCTTTGGTCACCAGGTTCTGCCATGGCAACTGGCGCATGGCTTCGTTCATACGCTTTGTGATCAAACCACCAAGGTGCACTGACTGGCCCGAGGAAGTAATCAACTGGGTGCTGAACTCTTTAAGATTCACTCTCGGAGTATTGAACGAATAATCACCGATGTTGATTGTGTCCGGGTCATTCAGGTTGGAAATCACAGGCCAGACATCAACAAGCAACTGGTCATTATCAAGAACACGGACAGTAACGCTAAGCGTTACACCAACCTTCAGTCGGCCAAGCTTAGGGGTCACTGTTACGTTTCCGCTCTCATCCTGAGATTGTTCAACATCAACGATGTAGGTCAGTTCCTCACCGGCGTAGATTTGAGCTGGGACGCCATTGCGGACAGTGATGTTGGGTTGATCTTTAAGCTCAACACGGCCGTATTGCTCGAGGAATTTAACCAGAGCCGATGCCGTTACCTTGGAGGAGGTGTAGGTTCCTTGAACGTTCCAGAAAGGGTCGTCGCTCTTAGGAGACGTGTTAAAGAAATTCAGGCCGAGGGGGTTCCCGCTGACCGTAGAATTGACCAACAGATTCCAGTCGATCCCCTTTTGCTTGCCATCTGTCAGGAGGACGTCATAAGCCTCGACCTGAACGTTCACAACCTTCGTGGACTCTTCGATTGCACGCTTAAGATATCGATCAAGAACCTTCATCTTTGAAGGCTTGCCGCCGGCAGTAACGATGCCTACAGACCGAATGCCCTCGATGTACGCAGGTGCTTCCTCAGAGTCACCCAAGCCGCCAATCATAGCTGGGAGTTGAACGTCGAAATTCAACCCAGAACTTTGTTGGTTCGATGGGCCAGTGGGGGAGTTGCTACCGCGGCTTCCAGATCCAACGCTCGTACTATCTGCAGTACCCATTGAGCGCGTAGAGCCGCCTTTATCCGAGGCGGCACCGATGATCTTTCTGGCACCTTCCATGATTTTGGTCCACTCGTCCTCAGACAGGGTGAAACCAATGATGTTGCCAGTGGACGTGCCGGTTTCCTTGGTATTGTCTTCACTGTCACCCGCTTTGGCACCGCGGGTTTGAGTAGACGCAATCACGTTGTTTACGTTACGGGTCGAGGCAAAAGCTGCCAAGTTCCATTCACGCGTAGAGTAATTGCTGACAAAAATTCGGTTACCTTCGATCTTTATGTCGAGATCACGAGTTCCCTCAATGTACTCGATGAAATCCGCCATCTGCATGCCGTCAGCGGATACGTCGATAGTGTCATTCAGATTTACCTTACCGCGCGGGATAATTGAATAACCCGGAAGTGTTTCAGCCAGGACGGAGCGCAGGGGAATCCCCTTCTTGCTCAGGAACACCGGCTTACGCCTGGCGGCATCCTCCGTGCGAATCTCACGCACATAGGTATTGCCCCGAAGAGCCTGCATTTTCTCTTTAGCATCGGGCCGCAGGGCACCGTACTGAGTTTCAGGGGAGAATTCGAATTGGCTCTGGCAACCGAGCAACCCGGAGGCCAGTGTCAGTGCAAGTACAATATGCTTGAGCTTCATTAGCTGGCCTTACGTTACGGGCGATCGGTGAGGAGGATCATTGGAGAAGGGTTGCCACCGGCATCCTTCAAATCCCAAAAATATTGGTAACGGACTTTGGCGTCGCGAACCGAGGCCGTAAGACTTCGGAGTGCGACATCCCGAGCATCCGTGGAAACGAATTCATAGGTGCGAACCTCAAGTTCTGGCTTACGGCTGAAGTCAGTCTTCACACGCCAGCCATTCGGCATGATGCCGGTTACGATTTGCTTGATTGTTGCTGCCTGGTACTCAGCGGTAACCGTTTCGTTCATCACGACTGTGGGATCGATTCGCTCCAGGATCACCCGCTTATGGGCAGAAGACTCAATCACTTCAGCATTGTTTTCGGCCAGCATTAGCAGCTGGTCGCTATGAGCCTTGATATTGGCCACTGCTGCGACTTGCTCATACTTCAGGCGTTCTGCTTGTTGCTGAGCTTGTCGGTTAAGCGCTAGCGCTTGCTGAATCTCTACCTGCTGCGCAAGCAGATCGGAACGGCGCTTAGCCGCAGTTGCTTCGGCGGTAGCTTTAGCAGCCTCCAATTGGCGCTCAGTTTCCTTACGCGCATTCATCAGAGACTGCTTATTTGTTTCAAGGTCAGCCAGGGTTTGCCGGTACTTACGCTCCGTTTCAGTTTCCTGAACGGAAATCACTGGATCATCAGCAGAGAGATCGAGTTGAAGGCCGTGTGAGGGCTTAGTCTGCTGGTAGTCGACGGGTTGGTTGATGTTTTGCGCACGACCGGCCTCATAGGACCGATCGAACGGGGACAAGGCTTCGTTGCGTGCGAGGGCGCTGTCGCTGAACGCGCTATTCGCCGCATAAGCCGCTTGGCAGCCGATCATCAGTGCCAGGATGGACAGGGCATGCTTCACAAACAAAATCCTTTGGAGGTGACTGTTACCGTAATAGTGGAAGGCCAGTGCTCCAAAAACGCGGTTTTGGTTGGAACTTTTCGAAAAAAACCGGCACCCTTTTTGAGTCCCCGCTTTTGGTATGTCAAAAATGAGCTCTTCAGCAGCATCGAGCACTAAATCCGCGATGTTCCCATTGATCGTCATGTTGGCTTTGGTGATCGGTGGATACGCGGCCTACCTCGTCGAGATCGGCGAGGAACTCAACTACCAGGCACACGCGCTTGCGCCCGTCTGGTACATGTTCAAGCCACACTTGGTTACGCAGGTGATTTCGGATGGTGGCTACTTGGGTACCCTTGCTGCTGTAGGCATGAATATTGTCCACGCCTTATTGTTCTCGGCGGTGGCTTACTCCCTCGTAACCATAGGCTTTGCGAAAATCTATGCTCCACGCAACGATCAGCCCAAAGCTGAGGAAATGGAGGAACCAGATCCAGCGGTAACAGGCATTTATCCTTGTGACATTCCTGGTTGCACGATGATGGTAATGATCCCGGATAGCCGAGATGCCAGCACTGGGGCAGTCATTCCTGGTGTTAAGGATACGGACCCCTTTGAGCAATACTATTTGCGATGCGACCGCGCACCGGTCGCCACTGCTAGGCCGCCAGAATCGCCGATTGAAAAGCTCCAAGTTGCCATTCTTGAGTTACTCAAGGCTCATCCAGAAGTTCCGGCGAGCGTAGGACATCACCATGCTGATGCATCTCTCGGGGACCACTCCATAGCAATCTCTAAATCCGTTGCTGATTACATGCGTGCCAAAGGTTGGGAGGAGCCTCTTGCTCGCGTCGCCGGCCTGGCTCACGACATCGACAAGCTCCTCGCGTATCAGCAAAAAGGCCCTGGTGAATGGGTCAAACGCAAGGACGCGACCCACCACAACACATTCAGTGCTTATCTAGTCCGGCAACAGCCCGAGTTCAACTCGCTTGCCCCTGAGGACCGCTTCACGCTCACGATGGCTCTGCGTTACTACCACCACCCGACCCATCTGCCCACTAATGCAGGGGACCGCGTAGAGCGGCTCATTAGCGCTATCCGGCATGCCGACGGAAAGATTATTCAGTCTGAGAAAGCGGCAGGTATCGCTGCTGCTCAAGCTGCCTCAAATACGGTCGATCTTGTTGCTTCGGCAGTAGAGAAGTTCTTGAACGTGGCAGATATCAATGCTTACCGTGGCGGTCAAGATGCAGGCTGGACGAAGGATGCTTTCGAGTATGTGATCATGCCCATGTCACGCTTGATTGAGTCCCTTGATGAATTTTTACCCAACGCTCTTGCTCGTCAAATGCAGTTGGGCGTGGACTCACGAAGCTTCAGCCACCCGTCGATTCCCGTAATCAAGAATGCACTCGATTCACTAGGCCTTCTCATGTGGAAGGTCAAGGACATGGAAAGCCCCACTGCGATGTTCGACGTAAGGGTTGGTGTGAAACCATGGAAGGCCTGCGTGCTTCTCAATAAGGATCGAATCTCCGAATTGCTCCCAACAACAGTGCCTAAATGGGGAACCACCAAGTACGGAAACGTCAAAGTGCTACGTCCAACACTCGACAAAAATGAAGACGACAACGAAACGCCGGATGCAGACGCAACCAGCTAAAAGATTCTGCATGCGGAAACTTTTCCCCGGGGCAATCCCGGGGAAAGTGATCTTAAGGGGTGCTCAAAATCCGAAGGGCTGCCTCAGTTCTGACAACCCTTTCAGCACGATCTATCTCCCCCATTTCGTTCCAGCAGTGATAGGCCTCTTCGTACTTTGCTTGTCGCTCTGATATGCGGCACAGGGTCGTCTGATACTCTGACCCGGATAAGTAATCTTTCGCGAACTGCTTCAACGAATCGTCGCGACCGGTCTCCCAGAGAAGAGTGGCTACGGTATCGATTGCATGCTTTCTGTTTTCGCCACTGATGCCGAAGTATTTCATTCTGAGTTGACCAGAATTATTGCGGCTAACGTATTGGGCAAGCATCCGCTCAGCGTGCTGGTACTTACCCATTAGAACAGCCTGGTCCGCGCCCGAGAGTTGGCTCCGATCCTGCAATTCAGATTCAGAGGGTGCGAAGAAAGGCTTCTCGTCGTGAGCACAACCCGACATGGCAAGGACAGCCATAGCCAAAATGGAATAGCGCTTGATCATCACAATCACCGGAAATGGTTCACGAGCGAGTATGGACCTCCGGTACCGAACAAAAGGTTCTCGCGCGGCAGGAGAGATTTCAGCAAGGTCGGACGAACACCAAACAGCTTCGTTATTTCTTGGTACGAGGCATCAGGGGTCTTGAGCAGGAAAAACGTTGCAAAGTTCTTGAGCAGATCTTTGGTGACCTGGTCGGGCTGCTGCACACCACACCAGACGCCAACACCATAGCCTCGACCTTCCGTACCGATTCGGTTAAACGGACTTATTGGAGAGACGGAGATTTCCTTGATGTGTTTACCCTCGTCCGCAATGAGGATGTGAGCTGGAAATTTAGGGTTGAAGGCGTTGTTACGCTTGGTCTCCATTACCCCCATTGCGAATACCTGGCTTGCGATAATCCGCATGATCACTTGCTGGTGAGCTGGGCTCAGAGCGGTGAGATCATAGCGGTTGATTTTTCCCTGCCTCGGCTTAGACGGATTGCCGGTGAACAGCCTGCTATCAACCATCCCTTGGATGATTGCTTTGAGACTGTATAGAGTTTCCTTTGACCAATGTTCCCAGTCGCTACGGGCGCCATTTCGATTTGTGAGGGCATCGAAGTTGATAAGCTTTGAAGCATGACCTTTTAGCGTGTCCTCAAGGGTCGCTCGAATTTCGTGAACTCGCTCCTCAATTGCTGAATTAGGCTCCTCATCGATCTTCATCTTCCGGATGTCTTTTTCAGCCTGGTTTTTGGCCTGGCCAAAGGCCTTAAAGATGTCCGCAACGGTGGTGGTGTCCATTCCCCCAGTGAGGGCATTAAAGATCAAATCGATCTCACCAAGCACGTCGATCAAGGTTGGAGATTGCCGCGCCCAAGTCTCAGGGTCATCGTGGTCGATTCCTGACTTCGTGTAGACCGTCTTTAGAATCTCGATGAGGTAGTTCAGCTGCTTCGGGCCTGCCTGCGGGTTGAAGACCTTAACAAGCTCTTTAACGTACTCAATTGTACGCACGACTCCCCCACCCTCCTCTGTCCGCGGGACCTGCAGCGGATTGAGCGAGCAGCCGTCTTGGTAGTAGTTGAACTTGATCTCATTAAAGTCTTCAGGGTGGAGCATATGCCCCAAGCCCGTAGCCTCAAAGTTCGAATGCGCGAAGTCACCCTTAATGTCGATAACGTGTAGGGTCGTACCTCGCACATACACATTTGCTGCCATGTGATGGATCGTATGTGTCTTACCGGCACCCGACCCCCCAAGGAAAATGATGTTGAAATTGGTGACCGACGGATACGACCATATTTTGGGTTCGCCAGTCTTCGCGTCCACACCGATATGGATGTCTACGAAATGGTCCAACCCACTCCCGCGAGATACGCCTTGTGCTAACGCTGAAGGTGCGTGTGCTGAAGCTTGATGCATTTGATTTTCTCTAAGAATTTTAGGTCAGCGGCGATGCGCTGCGGAATTGAATCGCCCTGAAACCGGACGTAGGGAAACTTGCAGGTGGTGCACTTCAGCTCTTCGTTACGCAATTTGGCTGAATTACCTGGGGTGTCGGCAATCACATCGATTGACTCATCATCCCCGCATTCACACTCAACCAGGATGCCGCTCTTGCTCAACCGTACTGCTCGATCATCAAACTCACCCCGAACCTTGGCCAATGGCTCAATGTCCTGATCGAAACCACCTACGAGGTCGATGAAGATGTCGCTCCAAGCCTCGTCATGTGGTTTCTGAATTTCGACGCCATCAACCTTGGACTTCACACCATGTAAGACGTGAGCTAACTCATGGGGGATAACCTCTCTGATCATCACCTCGAAGTCCTGCATCAAGAATAAGGCCTGCAGGTTGAGCTTCACGATACCGTGGGGCTGCCCCCGTATCAGCATGACGTCTAGGTTTGATGAGGAGTGGTCGCTCAATGAGTAGTCGAACCGGAGATCGATCCACACGTCCTCACCAGGAAAGCCAACCTTCTGCAAAAGCCGACTAACCTCTTTGGCCGCATGTATCTCCCGGGCGTACTCAGCGTTGTGCTGATAAATCAGTGGGAATTTCAGATTCTCGTTCATACCCCAATAGTGGGACTGGACTGCCCCATTTTGGAGAAGTCACCTGGTCGAGGGGTGAAGCAAGCCGTAAATCTTGTCCCACTCAGTGAAGTCACCAACGTTGCCGGCTTTCACAAAACGATCCATGGCATCGACTGGACCATTCTGAATGTGCTCGATCGTACCGATGTCTTTGCGTGGCCATCTATTCTTTCCAACTGCGAAAACGGCCTTCTTGGCCTTCTCAATGTCGACCTCTAGGAGACACTCACCATTGGCAGGAATAGAGCCCAAAGGAGGCTCTGCGGGGAGCTCAGTTGGTTCGGGAACCACATTGACATGTGATGGTGTGCCAGTGGTCGTGGTGCATGAGGTTGGGGTCCTCATGCGAGGCTTCATGTGCGCTAGAAGAGCAGTATCACTCAATGATGGATAAAGCAGCTTGGCTAGCCCCAGGCAGTGCAGCTGCAGATGGAAAATGTCGGTGTCGGATAGCCCAACCAAAATAGACCTAGCACTACCATCCGAGTCATTTTCGAAGGCACGTATGCTAAGTGGGAATTCGAGGTCTGTCTCAAAGCCGGTCACCTGTTTCTTGGGAGCACCCGGCCGAATAATCTCATAGGTGAAATTGGGGGTATCGCCGGCTAACCATGCATAGAGTGATCTCACTCCACCCATGTCGAGAGTTAAGGAGATTTTTTGCATATCATCTTGCAAAAGAAACGTGCCCTTAACCTTCCGACTGAACACAAGCTTCAACCCAACGTGAACCTTAATTGCACGGCCCGCCTCGAAATCGTTCCTCAAGTAGAGGGCAACTCCAAGCCCGGCATTACTGAAAACCTGGTGGGTGCTCAGATGTCTACCTGTTCTAGGCTTTGCGGGGTTTACAGGGTTAAAACTCCAACCGGCCTCATCCATTGAACCCTTGAGGTAAGTTCGATGGACTGTCTCGAAGTCAATCAGCAAAAGACCTCCTCCTCGCGAAGCGGCGCTTGTGGAACCACAGAAGCCCAAGCGCCCCGAAAAGCCATACCGAGTGTGCTGCTGCACAAAGGATGTAGAAGGACCTCAAAATAACGGTATGGGCGCGGACACCATATCGACTGTCACCGATCACCCAGAAATGGCTGCCCTTCTTATACACAAGCACCGCCATCGTTCCATTAGATACAAGATCATTGTCGGAGCCAAAAGTCGTACCCAGCTCGGCTATCGGTTCTGACTTAAGCATCTCAATGCGCGCCCTGACTTGATCCCGAATGTAGGGATTGAATGCTGACGGCTCAAAGGTATCGCCTTGCCAGCAAACTAGACTACTTTCGCCACAGACCCGATCCATCTCAGAGGGCACCGCTACTGCCGCAACATTGCCCCAGGCAATGCTGAAATTCCAGCCTGGCAGAATTGTCTGCACAAGCAGCATGTGGAACAAAAGCGTTGTCGCTACCACGGTGCATTGAGCACTGAAAATCATGATCCGATCAAGCGTGCGCCATTGCTTCACAACCACCGTAACGCCGACCCCGAGTAGTGAGACAGCAGCCAGGCCGAGATTGAGGAACTGTGGGTTTACTGAAGGTCCAAAAATCAAATGGGCAAGCGTGTAGTTTTCACCTTGATGCCATAAAAGCAAGACGACAAAAAGCGCACCGAGTCCGCTTTTGGCGTTCAGTGTCCGACGAAAAATCATGGTTATCGATAGAGCAAAGGATAGGTAAATCAAGAGGTGAGAGTAATCGACGATCCAGTCGAAAATGTTGCCGGTGAACCAGTCACGGATGTAAGTGAACGAGAGGGAGAAATGGTCGAGATCAATGCTGCGGTCAGAGGCATCCTCGGTCCACATGATCTTGAAGAACTCTCTGTTAGACATTGGCAAGCGGCTTCTCAGTATGGGCGGTCACCTATGCTGCCGGTGAGGTCCTAAGATCGCTAGTCAAAATGGGGTAGGGAAAGTACAGGAGGCGTAAGGGCCGACTGCTCGGCCCTCGGTGCGTGTCCAGGTACACGCACGCCGGATGAGGTTGCGCCAGCAGAAGCAAGCGAGGAAGTAGGCTCACTTGCTTGAATACTGGAGCATCGAACCGCCAAGTATCGGCGGTAGGGTCTCGTTCTCGACGTTGCCCATAAATGAGTTACAGAAACTGATGTCCGCAAAGAGTACCAGTACGTGGTACCCAGGGTTGGCCATCTCGTCTTCTTGACTGAAGGCATAGTACCCAGTTCCTGGATGGTACCCGTGCAGCTCAATATTCCATTTCTCCATGGTATCGCGAACGAATTCAAGCGGCAGGGAGTCTTGGAAGTAAAGCTTGGGTGCCTCAGGCCGAGCAAGAATGCACTCTGCGCCGTAGCGAAAATGGCCCTCGAACGAAAAGCCTAAGTCTGTAACAAACTGGGGGGAATTGTCGCTAACGTGATCGTACATCGTGACACCTCATCGTCTGATTTCTGGGGCGGGCGCCACCTCCAATCAACCTCCAGAGGAAGATGCTTGGAGGTGACGCCCGCCCCTTCCGTCAGTCGGAAGAAGCGGGTCACCAATCAGTTAGAACAGCGCAGCCACGGCAGCTTCAAGAAAGCTCAAGGCCATCTGAAAAATGCCGTACACAACGCCCCCGATAGCTAAGTACCAACCGAGTGCCCGAGCCGTACGGCTAGAAGCATCAACGTCTTGATACATATGATAAAACTCCTGGTCACCGAGGTTGGCGGGGCCAACAAACAGCTTGAGTTCGGTCTCCTGGTTTTTAGGAATACCCAAAGCCTTTTTCGCGTCATAGTTCAACGCAATAGAGTCTTTGGTCAGCTGCTTTTCACCAGCTATGGTCGGTACGCCCTGGGCTCGGATCATCAAGAACTTACCGTTCTCAGCGTTGTAGATCTTGATCAGACCTTTACGGCTGACCAATCCAGTACGCCCTTTCCCAGTGCTACTACCAATGTGCATGTTTGAGAGCCGAGCAATACTTAACTCAGCATCAGCACCGCGTAGTGAGAAGCAATGCGTGACCTCAATGTTTTGAACCGGCTTACGAGCAGCAAAGTGCGTCTGAAGTGGACGTGGGTCAAAGACCTTCATGACCAACCAGAGGAATTTTGCTGCCTTGAGCACAGCTACGTCGAACATTGGGACCAGCTTAGCTTTGATATTTGCTTTCATGATTTTCTCCTACTGAGGGCCGGACCTCAGCTCGCACACCGTTTGGTGGCTAATGAATTATGGAGAGGACGCCGGCAGCGCCCCTCGAACATCAGTTAGTCAAAATCGTAAGAGAAGTCGTCAGACTCGAAAGCATCCATAAGAGCTTTAGATACTGGTTTTCTTCTCCCGCCCTTACTCGCAATGACTTCATCTGCTTCGTCGTCAAACTCAGCGAGATCTGCATTGAGCTCAGGCTCAGGTACGAATTCGTCTTCGACCTGTGCAGGCTCTTGCACGTCATCCACCGCCGGCACGCAACTGACCTCAACTGTCACGGAAGCAGGAACCACAAGTGGCTCGGCAACCTTGACGGGTTTAGATACAGCTTCGATCGGAGGTAGACCCTTTGCAGCACGTTGCTTGGCACGCATTTCACGCATCTGATCCCGCTTGGTAAGAGACCGGATGGTGTCCCCCGTGCGGGTGTTGTCGATGAAGTCGTGTTGGGCAAGAACTTGAAGGAAAGCTTTGAGGCAATATTGGTGGTCCTCATCGGCGTCCATCATTCTCAACCGAACGTCTAGGACGATAATTGAGTTGATGACCAACCAGGAGCAAGGGTCATGGAACAGCGGTTCGATTGCAGACCTCGCGGAGGTCAGCACAAGCTGCTTATTCAGATCCCGGAAAAGGCTGCCCTTCTCCCCATAACGTTTGGCGCCTTTGAATGGCTTACCAACGCGCCGGTATTGAAACCCGAACGTGTCGTTTAACCACTGCCCATTCTTCACGAGAGGTTCGAGCCCTAGAGCCTTTTCCAATCGCTCAATCGTTGCGTTGTCAGATCGAGTATCAGATGTGGCCATAACCTCAGCCACGTTTTCCTTATCAACCTGAACAGCACCGGGCAGATATCCAGAGGTCGACCACAGAGCCTTACGATCAAAAACCAGCCGGGTGGCGGTAGCTTTTCGGTCGGACTGTTTTCTAACGGATGGTGTGCGAATTACTTCGCCGAACAGATCAGTTTGCATAGCGCGCTCCAAATTGGGCGCACCACTCCCCTAACGGGTGTGGTGGCCCGTCAGGGGTGGGAAGTTTCGAAATTTAGAAGTAGAAAGCGAGCGAACCGGGGTTAGCGGTTTGCTGGGCAGATACGCTTGATTCAACGGCCGGGACCGCCTGCTCTAGCTTCACATCAGCAGCTTGTGCAGCTACGGCTGGAGCCGCAGCTTCTTCAACAGGAGCAGCCACAGAAGTGACTTCAGTTGTTGTCGAGGCAACCGCGGGGGCGGTCGCTACATTTTGCTGTTGAGCTACATCGCCCTGGACAGGTGCGCTTGCAGTGTTGCCCTGGGGAGCCGAGGCACCCAACAAGGTTTGCTGCGCTGTACTCACAACAGAGATCAATGGCAAGCCTTTGGTCAGGTGATCAACGACTTTCCGTTGGTCACGTAATGCAAGCAGGCACTGTTCAAAGTTGGTGAACTCAGGAGCACTCATGAACCCAGACTCAGGCAGCTTTTCCAACTCAGCCGAAAGGGCGTCGTGGAGCGGCTTGATCAGCGGATGAATGAAGGCCAGCGGAACCAGCTTTTCAGTCATCGCTTTAGCACGACGAATCGTGCGAGGGTTCAATTTGATCTCGCCAGTGCTAGTGGTCCGATCCTTACTGTCTACAAGCTTCCAAATTGCATACGCTTCAGCACAAACATGCTGAACGCAGGCACCCATCACCCCTTCACGAAGAGCCACAACGCTGTCGCGCTGGGCCTTGTAAAGCTTGGTATTAAAGTTCGCATCGTCCAGCTGGATAATGTGAACGCTGTACGCAAAGGTGAGGTTCTTAGCTACTTCCTCCCACGTTGGTTGACGCTTGACCAGTGCTGCCATCAGTTTCGAGACAGTGAGTTGATCTGCGCCACCTTTAATTGCTTTGGCACCCAATTCGAGCAAGTGCTTTTGGCACATGTCGGTGTAGCGCGCCTCATCAGTTGCCAACAGCTCATCCCATTTAACTTCCAATGCATCAAGTTCTTCTGCCTTCTCAACTGCCGAAGCGATGGTGTTAATACCGCCGAGATCAGTTTTGATGGAGCCGAGCTTGTCCAGCACCTCTTCCGCTTGTTCGCGAATGCGGTGGTATGGACGCAGAAAGTCCTTAGGGAAGATTTTCTCACAGAGCAGTTTACGTGCCTCCTTCGGCAGCTCTCCAACCACAACGTCAATGTCTTTCATGTCGATCTGACGATCTTCAGAAATGCACTTGATTTGATGATTTAGAACAGCAACCTCAGTTTCAGCAGTTTGAGCAACGATCTGAACAGAGCTGTTTACGTTTGCAATAGTCATGGTATTTCTCTCGCACCCGCCGGACCACGGGGCAAATTTAATTAACACCCGGGGCCGGAGCCGGGTGTGTATCGAGCAATAAACTCGAGCAAACACCCGGCGTAAGCCGGATGTTTGATCCAGCTCACTAGGAGGAGAAGAGGCCCGATATCGGGCCTCCCTGACTTATTGGCCGAAGCCGAATTCGTCAGGTTTAACGGTATGACTAAAGCGAGCCTGTGCGTTAAGTCCGATCGAGAACCACTCGGTGAGGAGAGGGAATCGCTCGAACTCTGGTGGGGTCAGTGCTCCCGGAGGGGCATTGAATCCAGCATTGCACGCTGCACAGATAGCGGCCTTTTCATCAGGCGCGCCACCGTTAGGAGCTATGTTCGTTAATGCGCTTACAGCGGTATCTACTAGGTCCATGATGGATCTCACTCCCGCCGTGTCGGGGTATTTGGTTTTCAAACACCTGGTCACGGGGCCAGGTGGAATCGAGATCGATGTCTCGAAAATCACCCAGCTAGGTCTGCCCGAAGGCCGTCCTGGTTGAGATAAGGCTCTAGAGAGCCTTCAGCTTCACTTCGCGGATTTCTCAGCGAGACGCTTAGCTGCTTCTTCCTTTTGATCGCGCTCACAAGCGGCTTTCCACCCAGCATTCCAGCCTTTCAGCAGAACAGGAGTGGTTTTAATCACGTCCGGTGCACCCCATGGATAACCATGGAAACCAGCTGAGTAGCCGTGACCCTCTACTGTTTCCAGAGAGATTTCACCGGGCTCTAAAACGTGATCATTGAACGCCGAAATTGCTACTTCGACGTAGTCGTAGTTGATTAGACCGGACATAACTTCCTCGCACCCTAGTTGGGGCATTTATGAAAAACGCCCAGGGCTACCCGGGCGTTCTGAGGCAAGACCTCGGAATACCCAGGTGGGTACAGTGATTGTTACATCAACAGTTTTCTGGCTTCAGCCAGTAGAACAGGTGTTACCTCAACACTCGAAGCTGCTACTGCATATGGGATACGAGCCTCAGTGAGCCAGTCTGTACGGACCTTTTCACCAATGACCAGATACACCACACGAACACCACTGCTTTCGCAGAAGCGGGTCATTTCAACAGCCTTGGCAACGTTGCCAGGGGCACCATCCGTGAGGACAAACATCACCTTACGGTTGGCTTCGTGGCACACCAGTCGACGCCCTGCATGGAATACAGCCTCTCCAATAGGGGTGTGACCGCCGCCCGCCACTTTCCTGAGTCCGCCAATGCGGTTGATTGCAGTTTTAGAGGAATCGCCGAAGCAGCGAGCCATAGAAATCAGCTCGCCGCCTTTAGGTGCGAACCCAAGAATCTCGCGAGGGCAACCGATCTGGTCGAAGACCTTCTCAAGGAGCATCACGGATTCAAGGATCGAACGAAGAGTGCTTGGAGCCTCAGCGGCCTCAAACTGGTCCTTCTCACCTTTGGCGAAATCTTTATCGGCTTTATCCTGAGTAGAGCTGGATAGGTCGACAACAATTGAGATTGCGGTAGTAGGACGTTGAGCTTCCTCACTTTGAGTGAAAACGCGAACATCGCCCAGGCCTACACGGTAGAGATGGTTTTGCCCCAGCTGACCGCGAGTAGTCGTAAACGACTCTGCTTCCTGCTGTTGCATCAGTAAGCCTTTCAGCTTACTAGCTAGCACTTGAGACCTACGCCCCAAACGCTTTTCCATATCGCGGGCCTCAGAAATGTCTTCGGGGCATACCGTCATCCCGTCGACCTTCTCCTTGTTGCCAGCGCCTCCACCGAAGCCCTTACCTGCTTTACCTGGTGCTTGATCCAGTTTGCCGTCAATGACGCAATCAGGAGCCAGCGATTGGCCTTTGTAGTCAGGGTTGGTACCGCTTTGTACAGACTTGGAGACAGACTTGACGGCGTCACCGTCGTCAAATACTTCTTTGTCGCCGAGGCCAGTGGTATTGAGAATCTCGTCAACGATTGATTTCAGGGAGCGACCATCAGCCGCCTCTGAACCGCCGGTTTGACCCGCATTACCATCAGTTGTACCAGCCTGTGCACCAGTTTGGCCATCAGGCCCAGTAGCGCCGTTACCTGGGGACTGCTCATCACCATTGCCTTTCCCGCTGTCAGCACCATCACTGTCCTGAGACTGTTTTGGGTCCTGGCCGCCGTCTTTGCTTGGTTCAGATGGATCCTCAGGTTCCAAATCGCCAGTGGTACCTTCAGTGCCACCGTCCTGTTTGGGCTCCCCATTCGAACCTGAATCGTCAGCAGGTGATGATTGCTCACCTCCCTTCGACTCCTCAGGTTGACCCTCATCCTTCTTCTCTTCATCTTCACCAAGCGCTTTCAGCATCGCAATGATCCGCAGCGTCAAGCTGCCAGCATCTTGAGTTGATTGCACATTTGGGAATTCGTTGATCAGAATTTCATTGAGATTGCCACGAACGTGATCAGCATGAGCACCGAAGTGCTTATTGAAGTTAGCCTCGATTACCGCGAACGGGTCACGATACTCACTCCACCGATCGGTACGTAAGTAGCAAAGGGAATAGCAGGCAACCGCTTCAGCAACAGAATTGCTGCCGTCACGGAATCGCTTGCGTTCAAACAGGATGCTCGCCTTACGCCGGAAATAGATTTCGGCTTCTCGGGTCGCTTGTGCTTGTTTGTACTCCATGTAGACGTCGTCCAATGCATTGAGCAGGAAGCGGGCGAAATCGCCATGCTTCGCAGCAAATGCCTGGAAGAAAACCACATCAGAGAATTGGATGTGCCCAACCTCGTGGAAGCCAAAGGCTTTCGTAAGGTCAAGATCATCTTTAGTCAGGTTCATAGGCAGGCTTGGAAGGTAGACACGTCGACCGTCCGTACGGGGTTGCTCATCCTTACCAAAGACGAACTCGATCCCCGAGTTTGAAGCCAAGACCCGAAAGAACGAGATCCAGCCTTGAGTGATTGCATTTTTGCTGAAGTTCATCATTGCAGACATGGTCATTCTCCGATTCGGATTGCTTTAGCTTTCTGATCGTGCAGCACTGCGTTGCCACGCAGCTTCGCGATAGAAGCTGTGGGAACGCGGTGTTGCGTGTGAATGACAAGATCGGCGTGATGAGAAGCCAGCTTCCGGTATGCCAGAGCCATGCGGCGGTGGTAACGGATCATCACGAATTTGGAAACAGCCTGCGCTACGGTTTTGAACAGTTTCATGGTGTTGCCTCGCACCCGCCGGACCTCGGGGCATAAAAGATCTACACCCGGGGCCGGAGCCGGGTGACGTTGAGTTCGAAGAACTCGACAAACACCCAGCCAGAGCTGGATTTCAACTCTCAGAGCAAGAGGCCGCCCGTTAGGGCAGCCCGTAAAACTGTTAAACCTTACCCTGCAGCAAATCAGCTTCCAGCTTGTGACGGAGAGCCTGGTGGCTCACGTAGTCAATCCGCGGGTGCTCAACTGCTGCAAGGGCCAGACGCTCAGCCAAACGGCTAAAACGTGCGGCCTGCGCTTCGTGATAAGTACGCAGAACGATGCCAATCCAGAACAAATCCAGAGCAGCGTCAACGCGAGTGATTGCTTTCATCAATGCTTTCATATTTGGAGCCTCTTACCTGCCGTGCACAGGAACAAATTTGGTTTCAACCCGGGCACGGTGCCGGGTCGTGTGAGCTCAGTGAACTCGAACAAAAACCCGGCGTGAGCTGGGATTTTGGTCCAACTCACTAAAGAGGTGCGGTCCATTGAGGACCGCATTTTCAACAATAAAAATCTACTGCACTGAAGACTTTCGTCGCCTGTACAGGGATCGTTTGGTCTAGCTTGAGAACACTGCTGAGAACTTCAGGGTGATCCTGATACCACTGAAGATGTTTCACATCAGCGGCAATGAACGGATTCGATTCGAGAAAGCGCCAGTTCTGATCAGATGTAAGCTCGATCACCGCGCCCGCCTTGATGGCCCCTTGCAGAAATGCTCGGACGTACACATCAAGAAAGGTTTCGCGAGTGCGCAGATGCAACAACCCACGCCCATCAGGGAGAAGGTAATTGTCATCCAGCATTCCGCGGTTCTCGCAAAGCTCCTTCGCCTTCGTGGTCATGATTTCCCATAACCGTTCAGGCACAAATCCAAACCTGATGATTTGAGCCCCAAGGCGCATCTCAACAAATTTGTCATCGTCATAGCTCTGTAGCTGGACATCAGCATGTGACAAGACCTCATGAACTGCCCGCAACCTGGCAAGCCCGGCTGCGAACTGATCTTTGGCCATAGTCTTCACACGTGCGTAAAAGCCTCTCAACACCAGAGGGAATTCCTCATGGTGAAGATCTGCTGGCACCTGCAATTTGCTGGCAGTGAATGCAGTGTCGAGATAACCGTCAGCTCTCGCCTCAGAAACCATCTCGCACATAAATTCCCATGCATCGTGAGAGCTGCTTGCAGCTCCCTCCAAACGCTTAGTGATCTTAGGTTCGCCTTGAACCATTTGACCCTCGAACATGATGCTTTCGCGCGTCCCAGCCGGCAGGAAGCCGGCCAGGAAACTTCCATTGGGGTTCACAACGTAAAACATGGCGAACTCCTTTGGTTAGGCGGCTGCTGCTTTTGAGGCAGCTACACTTTTGGTGATGAAATCGTCCGCGATCGACGTAACCGAATAAGCATGCTCTTCCGGCAAAATCAGGTCGCGGCTGAATGTTGACTTGAACAACTCAATAGCCAGCACTCGGTCGGTTTCTTCAAGATTGGTGTAGATAGAATCCACGAAGGACTCATCAGTATCGCCGTACATCATCCACTTGTAAGCCCAACGCTGAATCTCGCGGAACGAGATATTGTCGCAGGCTTCTTCCATGGCGAACGCTTTACGAAAACGGAAAGCGAACTCTACGAGTTGATGGATGAACATGTCATCCATTGGGGTCAGTTCACGCTTGGCAGCGTAGGCATCTGCAGCACCTTTGAGGGCTTTCATTTCCTCTTCAGGTGTCATGAAGCCCACCTTGAAGCTGGTCATGCGACTACGAACAGCAGCGTTCTGAGCGTTGACACCGGCGAACCGGGCATCGCTCTGCTGCTTACCACCAGTGTTATCGGTCGCGAACAACCGGAACATTGGGTGTTTAACGATAGTCATCCCGCCGTCCACGTTCAAAAGATCACGTGGGTTGAGCGTAGGATCAATACCGTGGTGTTTCAGGTTGATTACCCCGTCACCTTGAAGGATGTCGTTGACACCAACCATAACACCGGGACGCAGTGTGCAGATCTCGTCGATGAGGCATGTCAAGCCAGTGCGATACGCATAGCTCAAAACACCATCGAACTCTTCAACGTCACCACCCTTGATGGTTTTGCAACCAAGCAAGTGAGTGTCGTCGATGCCATTGCTGCCAGTGATAGCGATCATCGGCTTGTTCAGGCGATTGTGCATCTGTGTAACCAAGGAGGATTTACCTGTCCCTTTGTCACCTACCAGCATAAAGCTGGTATCGCCACCCTTCATGCTCAACAGGATCCGGCGAACCAGGCTCTTGTTGAAGACATGATCATCGTTACCCTTCGGCACTAGAGGATGGTCCCCAACGAAGACAGGCAGTTGCCCTACTCCCTTGAGTTCCTCAGAGAAGCCAAAAAGCTCGTGAGCCATGACCATTTTAACCGGCTGCGAAGCCAGGGATTCACGGTGCATCGCTTCGATATCAGCAACAGTGCGAGCAGCTACGGTGTTGGTTACAGCGTTAGTTACGTTAGTCATTTTAAAAGCCTCTCACCCGCCGGACCACGGGGAATCTTTAAGTAACACCCGGGGCCGGAGCCGGGTGCGAATCGAGTAGTGAACTCGAGCAAACACCCAGCGTGAGCTGGAGGTTTGATCCAGATCACTAGGAGAAAGGACGCCCGGATAGGGCGTCCGAATTACAGAAGAATGAGATGTGTACCCACACCCAATTGGACCGGGCATGAGTAGTCGCCACCTTCAATCTCAGTGAGATCGAAGGAGTGAAGTTGACCCATCCATTTCAGCTTCAGCGTAAGAACGTTGCCGTTCATGCTCAGCTGCGTGCCGGTGTACATAGCAACCTCTTCAAGGTACTGCTGGAACTCAACTTTCGAGATCCTGCAGCCCGTGGAAGCGCGACGAACGTTCAGCAACGTTTCGGTAGCGATACCAGTAAAACCTGGTACCCATTCGGCAGATATAGACATTTTGGTTCCTCGCCGGCAGTCGCCGGGATTCAAAATCCAGGCGAAATGCCAACGAGCTAACCGTCTGAGATTTACTCAGACTGGTTGAGCAGACCAGATATAACTTGGTGGTAAATGACGAAGCTGAGTGGTCACTTCATCGTAAGATCCCTTTCGGTGATACTCACAATTCGAATTCCCATCCCATACTTTAATCAGCCACATATTTATTACCCTTACCTACTAAATGCATGCGAAAGCACACACGGTCGAATGTTTAAAACATCCGGCAAGGCCGGATGCTTTATCCAGCCCTAATGCAAGGGTTACCCCGCTTCGCGAATTCCCAAAGGAATCGCATCCTCATCCCAGAAGTGATGAAGGATCATTCCAGCGCTTAACTGATCCCGAGAAACACCCAAGCGCGCAGCAAGTGCGAACTCAGACATTCCACCGACAGATAATCGGTTAGCTTCGGCCCAGAAGGCCCTATCAGGTAGGTGCTGCACTTCCATCAGAGGTAGTGAAACTACAACTGAAGCATTGATGGATTGCGACACCGCCGGAGCGTCATGCGACACTCCATGAGCAAAACCTTTCGCCCATTCAGCATGGTTGAAAGTGTTTGTCTCAAAAGGGTTGCTGGTGAAGCCCTCTTTGAGGTTAGCAGCCTGGCGGCCAGCCTCCCAAGGAGTGACTAGATCGTTAGCGAGGGCGATAAACCATACGAGGTCACCGCGAAAATTCATGTTGTTCATTGCAAAACTCTCCTACCCGCTGCAGACGGGAGATTAAAAAAAACGCCCGTCTGCAGACCGGGCGTGGAATTGCCGACGCCCGGCAACAGCAAAGCTGTGCCGGACGTTTTCACGACCAGACAGCGTTAGCTGTTTAGATACCCGTAGTGCTTCATTTCCATCTCTGCAGCTGCGACAGCTATCGAGAGAATTTCACCGGTCATCACGCTAGCGACTGAAAGCCACCAAGGTAGATGGATACCGTTGAAAAAGAGGATATAGAGCGTAAAACCAGTCACCCCCCATTTGAAAACCTTAGCCAGCCATACCGACACGAATGTAGGTACAACTAACCAGTGCCTCATAGGTGGCTCAGAAGTGATCGTCGATGCAAGAAGCACGAAGACCAGGACCAAGCGGTACTGATGATAGATTTTAATCAGTGCTTTCATAGGAGCGAGCCCTTTCTGAAATCCTGATAAACGAGTTTGTTGATTTTTGCAGTTTTGATAAAACATATATTCACCATTATTATTAGATTTTGTTTTTATAGAGTGCTGCGCCCTCCCAAAACCTAACAACCCAAAGGGGATTGTTAGGGCCCCTGGGCGGTGAATCCTTGCAGCTCCCTCAGTTACGAGGGGTGTGTCTGAACGGAATAAAACGCTTTCCGTTTGCTTCGCAGTGATCGCAACGTAACCATACTAAAAAAGCCATGATCAATACCGCTATGATTGCTGTGGAAGACATGGTCAGTTCCTTAAGTGAGTTAATGAAAGTTTTCATCTCACCATTACACTTAAGGGCCATGACCTTTTCTTTTCTTGCCGCGTAGGGACTTACGCTTACGCGCTCTCCGCTGCTGCAATTTCATTTTTCTGCTCTTCTCCTTTGAGGAAGTTGAAGACTTGGTCAGCATTACTGCGACCATCAGTACCGAAATCAGAAAAACAATCTTCTGTTCCTTAACAGTCCACCCTTCAAACAAGGAGGCAGAGACAGTACCCATGATAGCTGACACAATTGCCAGCATCAGGTTTTTGATGTATGACATCAGTACCTCCAGTGACGCCGTCGCGCGTTAGTTGATAACACTCCCGGGGCGTCCCGCCGGAAGTATTTACTTCCGGCCCGAGGGCTGGATTTAGCCCATCGTCTGATGGAAAACTATTTAACCGACATTAGCTTCAATGAAGTCTATAGCAAGTTGATTCTTTTGATGCTGACGCACGGCAACTCGTCTCTCCAGTCTGTCACGCAATGTAGTGCGTAGCGCTTCATACTGATGAGGACCTACCTTACGAACCCAAGAACTAAGGTAATGCTGTCCTTCGAACTCCTTCCGAAGTTCGGATGATAGGAGTCTATGGGTCAAAACCTGTGAATTGGGACACCAAACCACGTTGATCCCTTCCGCACCGTCTGAACTTTCGATCAGTTCGGTGTGTTGGGATATGTACATTTGCCGCTCCATTTGGCTCATCTTTTTCAGTGCCTCACAAAGATGATCACCTTGCGCAAGATATTTGATCAAGACAAACTGACCAATCTTGCGGTTAGAGTCTTCCTCTTTACGGCGCTTATCGACGGCACGTTGAGCATACCGCTCCATACGAACTGACTCTTTCATTTGTCACTCCGAAGGGCAGCATTACCCTGGGGGCAGTTGTGCCCCACTAGGTAGGATGATTTAGACCAGATCAGCAATTGTTAGCCCACCTGGTATTCTGTAGCCACGCTTTGAACCTTCCAGACACAGCCCAGCGAAATCACAACGAGTTTGACTATCACAGGGAGAGTTGTAAGCAGCACCAGACGTTCGATGAAACTCACCACGTCTAATACGGCCAGCAACTACACGAGCGTAGTCGAATGCTTCTTCAACATCACTACGTGTACGCTTGGTCCATTGCACTGGCTGCCACATGGCTTTTACAAGAGACTCGGAATCAGGTTTTGACATACTCGGCTTTAGCCCTGAGGCAAAACCACACGCTGTCGGTTCCTTAATCCCAAGAGACTCACACGCTAAACGTACAGCTTCCCAGTAAAACGTCAGTTGCAAAGCGATGCCTGCAAATAAAGCGCCTTCCTTAGTAGCTGCCGTTTTCCAGTCAAGAATGACTGTATCCCCTTTAGATGCGATAAGAACACCATTGAAAATGATGTCCCTTTCCGCAACACCAACAAAGTCGATGACCAGGTTGATGTAGGTATTGTGTGAAATCCTTAGCCGAAAAGCTCCCTCAATGATCAAAGGTCGAAGACCCAGATTCTCGAAAAACGATGGGAACTGATCTGCTAGACGCTTGCCGATTGCTTCGTTAACCTCGCGCGTCTTTGACTTTGCCATGCTGATTAAGCCTGACATAGACAAACGGAAAAACTCATCTGAGAAGTGCTTTCCCATTTGATCGCGGTCGATATAACCTTTGATATAACCTTCTATTACCCAGTGCAAGGCAGAACCAAACACAAGATTCAAAGGTGTAGCCATTGGTTTTATACGAGCTCGGTAATAGCCAAGTGAACGTTGGCAGACCTGAGATTTCAAAATCTGCGTAGGTGACATATCAACAACAAAGTCATCAGAGACAGGGTTGAAAATATATGTCGGATTAAGATATGCAGTCATGCTCTCACCTATTAACGGCGCACACGACTAACCCAAGGGCAGTGTGAGTGCCCTTGAGGGAAATAATATTTGGTTAAAAAGGAGAATCGTCAGACTCTTCCTTTTCATCCTTCAAATCAAAGTTACCTTCGTGTTCGTGCGACAAAAAGCGTGCTTTCGCTTGCTCAAATGAATCGCCTGAAGGTGTCCTCCAAATTGGAGGGACACTCACGAGTTCAACTTCGTTCGACATGAAGAACCTCCTATATCCCTGACTGCACCAGGAATAAGCTCATAGAGATTACCCGTGCAGGGGAGTTGGCATGAAGCCGGAGGAGCCATTATCAGAGCAAGAAAGCGCTGAGATGGCAGAGATACAAAATCCTGGGACAAATCTACTGAAGCGCGAACGCAGCAGGAAATGCCTAGTACCTCGAATATGGAAACGTCAAAAGACGGGTCCAAAATGGTTCCAGCAATGTCTGTGCTCAACAAGCCAAGAATTAGCATGACTTGAATCACACCCTGAAAAACCTCATAGAAATGCTACGACGTAGATCAGGTTAGCTCTCGAGGAGGGCTAGTAGGACGGGTTAATGCTGACTCACCTCTGATCGGCCGTCAAGCCAAAATGACAGCATAAAAAAACCCTCTGGCAGCAATAGCTGGCCAGAGGGTTGTTTTGTAGTCACGCCACTTTAGCCTCAGCCAAAAAGGTCTCTTTCGAGATCTTCTTAACGTGGCCTGTAGGTGTAAACACACCGCCTTCGAGAGCACGGGTACGCAGGTAGTCAAAACGCTCAGTCAGGGGCATCTCCAGCACCTTCTCATTGACCGCGATGTCCTCCCAGTCAGGACCTTTCGCTTCCTTGGTGGGGTTCGTATCGGGGATCATGAGACATACGCGAAAGCCTGCACGCATCAGCTCGATGAAGAGCTTGTACATGTAGGTCTGACCTGCACCATGCTTTTCGCTAACTTCGTTGTAAGGGTCGTGATCGGCCCAAAGCACAACGTCGTCAAACTCATCACGGTTGACGTAGAGACCAGGCAAAGACGTGCAGCTATTAGCAGCCCGTACGCTTTCACCCGTAACCAGATGAAGCGCCCATCCTTTTTCGACACCTTCACATATGTGCAAGGTTCTGCACTCTGGGACGGTGGCAATAGCAACGGGTGTCTTCGACCAGTTGTCCAAACCTGAGCAAACCTTCTTAGGCTTCGAAACCAGGGGGTGATCAAGCTTGAATCCGTCCTGAGTGAGGAAGATGCGATGAAGGTTCATCACCCTACCCTGCCCATTACGAAATGCAGACACGATCGCCGGGAACCTTCCTACCAGTTCCTTGATCCGGACTTTGTTCTCCACACGAGTGCGGTAGTACGGAAGAGCTGGATGGAATTTAACATCGCCAATGGCTTTGTTGAGTGGGATTCCGCGGCGACGGAAGTACAACCGTCCGACTGCAGCATCAGGATGACCAAGCGGAAGCAGATCCTTGACAATCTGTTTCATCGAAGCCGCCTTAATTGCATTGTCTTCAGCAGTTGAACGAGGACGCTGACGCTTAGGAGCCGGAGCTTCTTTAGCCTTATACGCCTCACTACCGCCACCAAACGCCCGCTTAATCTCTTTACAGACATCGACAAAATTACTGCCAACACCTGCTTGAATAAGCAGATCAAACTGACTCCATCCGTCCTGGTTGCAGGAGCAAATGGCCCGGCCTTCATGGTCCGCCTTTTCGGAAAACCTGAAGGAGTCACGACCGCCGCCTTCCCGATGACGCTCTGGGAAAGGACAATCTACGCCGTGACCATGATGTCGAATTGCGGGCGCGAGGATAGGGGCTACACGTTCGATGACGTTTAACCAACCACCAGCGTGCTTAACAATATCGGCAACCTCGTCCTTCAAAGGAAGACGTTTTTGACTATCTGACATGGCTGTATCTCCTTGAAAAATGAGGCAGCCATGTCCCTAGGGGCATTAGGCGTGCCCTTGAGGGTGTGTGTTACGTGAATACGGATTTTTAAAGAGCCCTAGCGCAGCAAATAGCTGTACGAGGAACCTTCGACAGAGTTCGATGCGAAATGCGCATGCGAAAAACTGGCAAAAAGATCACCTATGACGCTAAAGCTGTCGGAACTCGTATTCAAGGACACGATGTACCAGAAACGCAAAAAGCCCTGACGCGAACGCCAGGGCCTGTTGGGATTGCTTTCGCCTGGGTACCGCTCCTACAGCCTTGAGAAAAGCTGTACGAGGGGTACCCAGACAAAGTCATAGATGCAAAGAAAACGCTCTAAACCTACATCACGAAGTGTGGTGCGGGCGAAATACACAACTATGAACTGCGCATCAAGAGCTGATAATCAGCAAAGAGCAGCGGCGAACACGGTGGCATAGTCCTGAGGTTTTCAGTATCGACAAACGATAAGGTAGTCGAAACACATCTCTCTGAGGAGATTTGATACTGCATCAGAGATGTCATAGTTTTTAAGATCGGGACGGCGAACTGCGACAAGATAGTGATGAATGGTGAGTGCGAAAGGACACACACACAAACGTCAAAATCCAAGCAGACCGACCACATGCAAGTGAAAGCACAGATGGGCAATGAGCGAGGTGACGGATGGATGTGTAAACACCAAACGACAAGTCGCAGGAAGCAATCCTGAGAAAAACCGAAGACAATGACTTTTTAAAGAGCAGATCAGCGAAGCCGAGAGACCAGAAGTCAAAGGCAAGCTGTGAAGCTGAAGCAAGTGCAAAAAAGCAAAAGCAAAAGCCAAAGCAAAAACGATTAGTCAGGCCGGAGGAGAAGTAGCACCTCAGACAGACCACCTAAACAAACCAACGAAATAACGTAGGTCGGAGCAGGCCGTGATCAGCGCTTGAGAAATACTCGAAGCACAGGGAGATCACTAAAAACACCTTCAGGCTACTTTTGCGCAGATTGAGAATCAAGGACGGCATGTCCCAAATCAGGCACAAAAAAAGGGCCGCAGCCCTTTAAATGTTTTCGCATGCGAAATCTTTTAGTCGCCCGACGCTAGCTGAGCAATAGTAATTATTTCGATCTGATCAAGGTCAAACAGACCTTTTTGCTGCTTGCTTCCATCGAGATACGAAACCATGCCTTTGTTAGGGTTTCCGCAAACCACATTCAGAAGCAGCTCGCCGGTGAAGTGCTTCTTGTCAGTGCATACCCGAACCTGCATAACCATCTGATCAGCTGGAATCTCACGGACTTCGCTTTTCCCGAGCTTCTTCGCCTGCTGCCTAGCCGTTGGTGGTGTAGGGTTCAGTTCAGTGTGGCCGGCTCCAGGTTCTGACGGTGTAGTTGCTGGTGGCGGAGTCTTTGGGAGGCTTCCTCCGCCGTTTTGTTCTTTTGCAAGGTTATCTTCGCCGCTCTGTTGCGCTTGCGGATCGGATGTTTCGATACCACCCTGCCCTACCCCGCCGGCTTCAACTTCAGTCCCACTTTGATCTTTTGTTAGTGGGTTCATCTGAGATGTTACATGAGGGGGCTCGGATGGTTGTTTAGGCGCAGGCGCCCCTTTAGCTGCCTTTAAGTGATCGCGGGCCTCAGAGCGGCTTAAGCCGCCTTCAGACCGTGCTTGATCGATCAGTTGTAAATATAGATCTGGTTTAAGCTCACAAATTTTGGCTAATGATTGAATCAATTCCGAATCAGACGTGATCTCATCATCAATGAGAGCGGCAAGCTCATCAGGTAGGTCAGCAAGTGCCAGGTGTTTAGAAACCCACGATTCGGGCTTGTTGCAATAATCTGCGAGTTCACGGCCGGTGCCTTTCTTGCCCTCTTCCTTCATCTGTTCGCGTAAATCAACCAGCGCGATTGCGACTTCGATCGGGGTAAGCGGTTCACGCTGAATATTCTCAGCCAACTGGCTAGCTGTGGATTTAGACTTTGTTCGAATCGTCGGGTCGACGATAGCTTTGATTTTAAAACCTTCTCCGATGAGCATCGCGGCACGCAGCCGCCGCTCGCCTTTCTGAAGCAGATAAGTGTTAGTGTTTTTGTCTAGAGGTGAAACGATGATCGGAGATTGCTGCTCCTCCTTCATCGATCGCGCCAACTCTTCGATGTTACGAAACTTTTTACGGACCTGTTTTTCTACGCGAATTTGACTTGGGTCCAGCTCGAGAACAGTTCCCTGCTGAGCTCCCTCTGTCAGCGCATTAACGCTGGAAAGGCCTTTAAGACGGGTAAGATCGCGGGCCATTACTTTGTAACTCCTGATTTCTTCGCTACAGCCTTAGCTAGTGGCGGTTGGATCTTGGCACCCACATAACCGCAGATTTCCTGCATGAGAGAAACCATGCTCTTGGCTGTCTCTCGTTGAGCACCTGTTCTTTTGTTCTTCCACACAGGCACTCCATCCCGTAACGCATCATCCACTGCGCCGTTTGTCCCCAAACGAGCTGTCAGGATGTTCACGCCCGCAGCATTAAGCTCGGCCAACGCTTCCGTGTGGGAGTTAACCGGACGGAGCCGGTTACAAATGACGCCGGTCACTTGTAGCCGGTCCGATACATAGCGCTGAATCTCAGCCAGAGTTTCAAGAACACTTTCGACCCCTGTTACGGCGAAGGCAGCCATTTCAACAGGAACAAAGATGTAATTGCTGGTGATGCTTGCAGCAGACATCTTGTTGCCGTGGGCTGGAGGCGTATCCATGACGATGTAGTCATACGCATCCAGCATAGGGTCAAGATTTTCGTTGAAATTTATCAGGGCTTTGTCGAAATCCATACGCTCAACGTTGAAGAGCTCGACATCGCGATCAATCGAATAGATCAAATCGACGCCGTCTGGTGTGTCCAGAGGCTTGAGATCAGGCGTAGTGTCGTTGAAAAGATGAACGGAGCGGCAGCCACCTACTCGCTTGGATCGATCGAGGAACCGGCTTGAGAGGTTTCCTTGGCCGTCTAGATCGATAGCCAAGGTTTTGTACCCCTGCTCAGCCAGGTAGCAGCTGAGATGGTAAGCGATGGTGGTTTTGCCAACGCCGCCCTTCTGATTCTCGATGACAATGACCTTCGCAGGATCTTGGGTGCGTTTCTTCGGTGACATGACTGGCTCCTTTGCAGATGCAGATCAATGTAACCGCATCGCGGGCATTTTCAAGGATAAAAGCCCGCATGCGCAAATAATTTTTGAATTCTCACGCAATGCGGAATTTAGACCAAATAAAAAGATTCTGCATGCGGAATCTTTTTCTATCGAGGAACCTGCGTTTCGCGCACCTTCACATTGGATGAGGCGGTCGTTTTGTTTAAGTACGCAACTCGAGTCGCTGCTTCATCCTTGTCGTAGTAACGACCGCAATAGATGAAAAACTCACCTGCCTTGTTATTCCTGGTGGGCTCGAAATCAGTGATCCCATATGCCTTCAAAAACTGCTGAAATTTAGTCCAGCTCCCCTCGTCCTTGTACACATAGTAAACGTCGTAGATCGTGCGTGTTTTGGGCGATACCATCAAAGGGGCTACAGAAGCCTGTGCGGCCGGCGTAGAAACTCGTGGACCTCCTGCTAGCACGACGCCACCGATCTCATCGTTCGTGACAACTTTGGGCGTTGCATCTACTTTTGGTTCGAACCTACTAATGGTGAGAACTGGAGCTCCCTTCGCCACAGGAGTAGCAGGCTTTTGAGGCGAGGCTTGTGTTTCAGTTGGGATTTTGGGGGCTGCCTTGGGTTTCATTGTCCCGTTGTAGACGGCCCTTCCGGTTACAACCGGTGCAATCACATCCGCTTTAGCCATTTCAGTGTTTGCTGAAAGCGAAGCTAGCTCTGTCCTTGCTCTGGCTGTGATTTCGTTTTTATCCCGAGCGGATTGCGACTTCACTTCAGCAATCAACTGAGTCTTCCGGACATCCGCCTCTGCGCGAGCACGACTGAACTCGGTATTTTTCGCCTGCACATAGTCAGAGCCTGCTGGGGTAAGACCAGCTTGAGCTGATGATGCCGACGTTTTGAGTTCGCTACTGATCTTAGCGAGCCTATCGACTTCACCCTGGGCGAAGCTCAACTTCGATTCCTGAGTTCGGATTGCAAGCTGATCTTGGCCTTTGACCTTGACCAGGTTGGCTTCGATTACACCAATTTGTCGTTGAAGCTCTGCAATTTTTGCTTCTTCAGCGCTCACATGCATGGAAGCTTCGGCTCGTGCTCTATCTAACGCGGCCGACTCTTGATCACGGCGCTCCTTAGCAAGCCTTTCAGCCTCAGCGTTAGCTAATGCAAGGGTAAATCGTTGATCATCAAACCGCTTTGACTCAGCAAGGCGTTCAGCGCTATCAATACTGCGCCTTCCCTCAATGTCTTGATTGATACGATCCTCAACCTTTGAGAGATCCTTAGCAGCGTTGATCTCTATATCGGCAATCAGCTTAGCGGCTTTGCTGTCCGCTTCTAAGAGCTCCTTATCTCGCCTGTTCTCGATCAATGACTGCTCGATAGCCATGCGAGAGGTAGCTTCAGCAACACGTGACTGAGAGGCTCTTGAGGCCTCCTGGTACTCTTGTATTCGCCCCGCTTCAGTATCAGAAACGGGTGCGTCGGCTAGGCCACTTTCGTAAGCCCTGGCGTTGAGCCTTGCGTCCAAGTCACGCCGTTTCTTTTCCAGATCGTCGATCTGCGTTTGGTAATCGTTGAACCTGCGCTGATAAAGGATCTGTGCTTCTGTGTACTTTTGGGCGCCCAAAGCATCTTGAATGCGATCGTCATACTGGCTCTGCGGTTCAAGGGTCGATAACTCTGACGGCTTGGACGCGTGAGAACCGCATCCCGAAAGCGTCAGCGCCGCGGCCAACAGGGTCAGTTTGAAAAGATTTCGCATGCGGAATGGTCCTGGAGCTGTACCGCTGAGGATCTCCTGCCCAGCATCGCGCTCAGGACTAAAACAATCTATGAGTTCGAGGTGGGAAAGCATCTGCGGGGAATCCATATGTATTTATCTAATAGTGGAGGGCAGGTGTCCCAAAAACATGATGTCGCGGTTCAGTTTTCCAAATCAGAATCGAAGCGGACACCCAATCGGTCTAGAAGGCCGGTAAACGATTCACTTTCGGGTGCGAGAAACCCCAACTGCCAGCTGCCGCCAGGAGTGCGTTTAACAACGCAATCTAGCCCAGTGACCTCTGAAATGTCCCGCTCAAGACGCTTGAGATCAGGATCCGTATCAGACAGCTTAACGGGGGAGGGCTTACGCTGAGTGAGAGCGTTCACTGCCTGCTGAATCTTTTGAACGCTCCATTCAAACCGAACAGCCTTTTCCGCAATGTTTCGTTGATCAGCTTTGTTTTTCAATGAACAAAGAGGCCGAGCATGACCGTAGGAAAGCCGGGAGCTGATTAGCGAGTCGCGTACTCGAATGTCCAAATCCAGCAAGCGAACATAGTTAGAGATGTGGCTTCGGCTCTTTCCTAGCTGAGTAGCCAGATCGCCATGTGAAAGATTCAGTTCCGTGCAAAGGTCATTGTATGAGGTAGCTTCCTCGATGGGGTTTAGGTCCGTACGCTGAAGATTCTCAACAGCCGAAATGTATGCAGCCTGCTCATAGCTATAGGCACCAACCTCGCATTTCAGGGTTCGAAACCCCAGCCGTTGGCCTGAACGCCATCTACGCTCGCCTGCAATGATGCTGAAGTCACCATCTGGCCGGAAACATACAATCATGGGGACAACGTTCGTTCCCGTTGTCTTCATCGAGTCCGCCAGGTCATCCAAGGACTCTTCACTGAATAGCTTTCGCTTCTGCCAAACCCCAGGGTGAAGCCGCTCGACCTCAATGTTCATGAGGGTTGTAGGTACATCCTGGATACCCAGACAGGACAGCTTTTTCGGATCTAATTGATACACGTGTATCCACTCTGTTCGTCGTGTAACGGATACACAGGTATACCCGACATGAGAATTAATGCAAGGTCAAGCCAAAAATACAATAAACGACAACTCAGCTAAGGCCGAGACTGTGTAGATCTCGTCCTCAAAAACCATGTCGTCGAGGATTGGGTTTCCACAGATCGTTCAGTTCCCGAGCATTGAAGTCCTAGCTCGGAGCATAGTGTCGTCATCGATCAAGCCCCACGGCTTAGGAGTAGGCTTAAACCGGATGAGGAGACCAGGATTCTGGCCCCTTTCAGTGAAGGCGAGGGGATGGGCTATAAAGTGACCGTTGTCGTCCGGCAAAAAGCCATTCACGACGAATGCATCGAGGATAGGCTTGCAAGCTGCTGCCACTGATTCGTGGTCCAAAAGCCTAACTTCTGGGGTTATATAAATCTCTTCCACAATGACTGGGTACTCAGCGCGAGCAAGCCACTCTTTGAAAACTGGCATGCCTTCAAGCTTCATCGCTTCAATTCGTTTAACCCAGGTAGCTTTGAGAGAGGTGCTCTTCGCATCATGCACTCGCAACATCACATTGAGTCCTAGAAGTAGGGCACCTGGGAAAAAGGCACACAAAGACTTAGTCAACGTGTCGAATTCAAACCGATCATTCCGTCCGTCCATATTGGCATCACGCACCTTGCGCATGCGGGTGGTTGCCTTGCTTTCACCTGTCCGGCCAGAGGGTTGGGCGTTTATCTCTGAGCGAGGGGTGGCAGCTGTTTGTGTGTTTGGGGTTAACCCCTGCTTTGCAAGACGCTCAAGAAACTTCGGGTCAGAGGCAAATGCAGATCGATGGTTTGTTTTTGACGGCACTGGGTTCTCCTAAACCCAAGCAACATAACGACTGCCAAAAAAAAACCACCTCAGATTCGCTGATACCCCAGATATGGAGCACCTGAACCTCACTATTAGGGCATAGAAGAGGATTCAATATGCCCAAAATCAGATCTGTCTGCATCGTCGATGATGCCGGCGGTATGCGGAAGCTAGGTATCACGCTGCTTGAAAAACTCGGGTACGAGGTTCACGTCGCTGAGGATGGGTATAAGGCCCTGGCCGTGATCCGAGAAACAAACCCCGACGCATGTTTCATAGACCGTGAAATGCCCCAGCTCGACGGGCTTAGGCTCATCGAGCTACTACGCGGTTGGAAGGATTGGGGTGACAAGCCAATCGCAATGCTTTCAGGTGCAAGCAGCGTTTTCGACCAGCAATCTGGTCTCATAAGCGGAGCCGATCTGTACCTGACTAAACCCTTCACACGGGCGAAGCTTGAACAAGCTCTAACTGAGATGGATGAACTCCTTGAATAGCCTCAAGCAGAAAGGGGGGATGCACTTTGCCGGTTACCGGATAGGTGAAACTTACTGCCTTAGCCCGTCTACTTCGATCATTGCTGTAGATCAGGTGCCGAAGTTGCTCAATCAAATTCCGGGCACCAAGCCGTGGTTGATGGGCGCTGGGAGATTGGGCAGACAACTCCTTCCCTTCGTAAATATTTCACGCTTTTTGAACATATATCGAGACCCCGCCCTAGGTAATGAAGCAGGAGCGGCCCTGTTTGTTAAGGGCGGTGAGGGCGTCGGTAACGTGGCACTTGTCGTAGATGAGATTTGCGAATTCTTACTTGCGAGCGAGCTTCGGGATTGCGATCAGAGTGAATTCATGATCCCCCCAGGGCTTGGTAAGAGCATGCGGAAAGCTGTAACTGCAAGGGGCCGCACCTGGGCCCTCATTGATCTCCCAGCGCTAATAGCAGACGACAAGCTGCAGAACGTTGACCTCACTTGACCCCCACCCGAGATTGGACAGCATGAGTAATAATTCTTCCATCGTTTCACTAGCAACAATTATGGTCCTCCTGTCGGGTGGCGCAGCCGGTTATACCGGGTATCAATTCCTGAAAAACAATACCCAGCAAGGCTTCTTGCTGAAGGCCAGCTACCAAGCACAAACAAGCGCTATGCAGGCCATTTACCTTGCTGAGCGAGCAGCGACAGATAGCAGCTACAACTCAGATATGGCTAATTTAGAAAATGTTGTAGAGAAAGCATTCGCTGCTCTGCGCAACGGTGATCCAGTCCGAGGTATCGAACCAGCTCCACCAGTAGTGCTGGCGAATCTGGAATCACTTCAGAAGGTCTGGGCAGAGATTTCACCATCAATCTCCCAAATTGTTAGCCAGCGTACAGTTACTGATCAATACAGCAGGACTCTGGCTGACACCCAGAGAACCGCAGCCGAGGCTTTAAAAGCTGCGAAGGAGGCTCGTGCGAGCCTTGAAGCATCATCGGCCGGGCCGCAAATCAAGGGACAGCTTTCTAAGGCTGTGTCGTCGCTGGAAGAAGGCCAGCAAGCTTTGAGCTCGGATGGCGCTATCAACAGCGATACGTTGCGGGCGGCTGCGAGCGCATTCAGCCAGTATGTGACTACATTGGCCAGGCTCGGACCGTCGCTTCCAAAAGATCAAGACTTTATGACCCCCTTGGTCAAAAGCTATCGAGAAGCTGAATCCGTCGTTCGCCTGGTTCAAAAGACCATTGATAACGCATCAGGGGTAAGTGAAAACATTCCGCATGCGAAAACTATTTGGAATGTCCGTGACCGAGTTTCTTCGTCCGCGGCCAGCCTCATCGGTTCAGTTGAAGCACTGCCTGACAGTCGCCCAATGGGGATCACTATCGTCGCAGGCCTGGGCGGATTGACGTTGCTCCTTTCGATTATCTCAATGCTGATGATGCGATCGATCACTAGCAGTCGTACAGAGTCCATTGAGACTCAGGGCCGCCATCAAGAGGTCTCGATAAGCACACGATCTAAGCATTTGAAATTGCTGCTTGATGAGATCGAGTTGGTAGGGCAGGGCAAGCTCAATACACGGTTGACTGAAGACAACGAAGCTACGCGCGATATCGCCAAGGGCCTTAACAAAACATTTGGCAATTTCGCCACAATTCTTGACGAAGTCAAAGAAACAATCATTGGCCTTTCCGCAGCGACTGAGCAAACCCTGATAACTGAGCAGAACGTTGCACAGAATCGTGGCGAGCAGGACAAGGCAATTGAACATATCAGCCAATTGTTTGGCGATCTGTCTCAGTTCATCAACCAGATTGAGGATATGACGTTAGAGACTCAGCAGATCTCTGACGACATGGTGCAGAAGGTTGCTTCGGGTGAATCGTCGGTAACACAGGTTCATGACAACATCCTCGAGCTGCAACAGCAGACCCTATCAATCCAACACCGCTCGAAACACATGATCGAGAGTTTCCAGGTTCTGGAAACAATTGCGCAGGTTGTTGCAGAGGTAGCCTCCAGGGCCGCGATGCTCTCTTTCAACGCAAACCTTATGGCTGATGAGCTTCAGGATAAGGGGCAGTCGATCCGCATTGCCAACGCAGCAAAGGCAATGTCCCGCCTTAGTGAAGAGACGAAAGATGCGGTCGTGCAAATTAATGTCCAGCTGAAAACAATGAACGATGCCGCACGCGAAAACCAGTCCGCGGTGGATCGTGCGCAGCGTGAAACAGACAAGCTCCGTGATAGGTCGAATGTTGCTCAAGACGCTTTGAAAGACATCAAGGACCTGGCTGGTAACCTGACTCTGGGTGCACAGCGTGCAACCGAAGACACAAAAGAGCTGAAGGCGAAGTCGAGCGACGTGGGAGATCTTGTAGACAGCGTAAACCAGTACAGCGCTGATAACAGCGCAGCTAGCGAGCAGACAGCCGTCGCAATCAAAAACGTTAACCGACAAGCTCAAGACCTACAGAGCACGATCGCTCAATTCTCCAAGGACTGACGATGAATAGCCTCGATGCACCGGCTGAGCTGGACATATTTGACCGATGGTTAGTGACTATCGAGGCTAGGTTCTCAATACAGATTGATGCTAACCGTCAGGGCGCGTTCAAGAGCGCTCTGACGCGTTTTGTAGAAAGTATTGGTATGGACCTGGAAAGCCTGGATGAACGGCGTAAGTCGGGCCGTGTGGACGCTGAGACATGGTCAATGCTTCTACATCTGGCTACGAACCATGAAACTCGGTTCTTTCGATCGCTGCCAGCCACTGAACGAATCGTCAAGTTATGCGAAGGCATTACCTCGCCGCGGATTCTCTCTGTCGGATGTTCGTCCGGAGAAGAGCCTTTCAGCATTGCTTCCGCGCTACTAGATGCTGGTCACCCGACTTTCAGGGTTCACGGTACCGATGTTTCATCTGTGTGCATAAACACTGCGCGTGAGGGGCTGTACCCAAGGCATGAAGGTGTTGGCTTACTGGCCGCAGCCCCTACCCGCGGTAACAAGATGCGATTTCACAGGTTCGTCCGTGAAATGGTGACGTTTGAGGAGCACAACATTCTGCAAGACAGACCCGTGCAACTGGCGAATCCGAACATCGTAATCACACAGAACATGCTCATCTACTACCGCACAGATACTAGATACGAAATCCTGGACAGACTTTCAGCAATGCTTGTCCCAGGTGGCCACCTCATCACCGGCCCCGGGGAGACCCTCAATTGGTCTCACCCATTCATGACCCGTATTCCAAACAGTAATCCCAACGTATTCCAAAGGTCTGTCGATGTCTAACAAACTGCGTATCGCCCAACTGACCTGGCTTCGGGCTCCTATACAGAAGAGCGTCGACACGACCAAGTTGCAGCTTGAAGTCTTTAATAAAAAGTCAAAAGCTTTAGCGAGTCCTCCACCCGATGCCGAGCCTGTTTGGTTTGAAAACCAAAAGAAGGATCGCGATGCTGCATTCAAAAATGTCGAGATCGAGGTCAAGCATATCCATGCCGCGCTCGATGTTGCTGAGTGCATCGGCGGCAGTGCCTTAGCACTCGAAGTGAAGATCATCGTTACAAACATTGCAGATCATCGACTAGCTCAAGAGAAGATTGAGCAGGCGCTCGTCTCAATAATGGGTAGTCTGCTGACCATACCGAAGTTTCTGGGTATGGTTGTGGACGGCGCGCCAGATAGCGCTGGCATCCTTGCTAAACAGATCAACGAATTGAGGGAGCTCCGTGGGGTTCCACTACTGGAAGAGGACAACCTTCTTCCACCCGATGTGGAGTTCGCTTACGTCGAGCCACCGCATCGAAACCGCGATGTTTCTGACGATGAACGTCAGGATGTCTTTGGTCGTTCGCCCAAGCGATTTCAAACCGCATTCAGCGCGTACATGACCAACCAGAATAAAGCTGCGGTTATCGAACTGCGCGACATTCTTCGAGAACTTCAGGTCGTAACAAGCGATTTGGAAGTCGGTTGCTTTTGGTGGGTCGGGGAGTGCCTGACTGAAGCACTTGCTTGTGGTGCTATCCGAGCGGCTGGCGATACCCTTTCAAAAATTCGTATGCTATCTGTTGCCATTCAGAAAGCCGAGTCTGACGGAGAGGATGGTGCTAAAGCGACGCTAGGTGTCACAAGATTCAAATCCCTGCTTTCTGTCTTAAGCATGTCCGCGAAGCTACCTCAGTCCATCGAAGACGTGTTGGCCGTATTCAACGTCAGAAAGTCAGTGGACGCTACCTCGCTCGCGGAGCTTCAAGCCCGTATTGAAACCGCCAGTGCTGACTCGATAAAGGATGTGGTAGTCGAGCTCAAACCTCTGCTGGAAACCTCTATGGTTTCCCTTGGCCGGGCGATCATCAGCAAATCGCCGCTGACGTTTGATGCCCAGATTGCGACCTTCAGGGCCTCCATCCGGCAGGTAGCCAGCGTGTTCTACATGGTGAACGAGAGCGAGATGGCTGCTGTCGCGGCGCAATCGCTAGCGAGAGTGGAGAAGGTGTCCACCGTGGACGGTTTCACAACTGACGTGATTGAGAAGCTGAAGTCGGATTTCATGTTCCTTGATGAACACATCCGACGCCTGGACTCAAACGAATCGATTCAATCATTGCGTATTCCAGGGGTAAAACCTGACGTCATCGCCAGCGTTGTGGAGCAATCCATCCAAGAGTTGGCACTCACCCGACGCTCGATCACCGATCACTTGGACAGCGGCGCAGGCATCGAGGATTTGAGATCAGGCCTAAGCCGCTTGGTAGGCGCCAGCGCGGCACTGTCCTTCACGGGATTGACTCGTGCAGGTCTTGTTCTCAATGGGTCATGCCAGGGCTTCCTGAGTCAGATGACTGAACAGGGGATCAAAGGGTCCACTGCGGTAGATATGTCGGCACGGGCACTTGTAGCCGTCGAGAGTTACCTTGCGGCCATTCTGGCCGGCATGGCACCGTCTCCTACCCTCATGACACGGGCTGAAGAAGCACTTAGCGAGCTGAACATCCAGGTCGAGCACGTTGATGTTGTATCTCCCTCAGAATTGATGGAAAAGTTTGAGGCAGCAATCGCTACCGACGAAGTTAATGAGAGCGACGAAAATCACTTCCTCTCAGAAATCTTTGAGCTCAGAAAGATCTTCGAGCCCGTACTGCTCAAACCAGATGTTCGCGATAGAAAGACAATGGAGCAGCTGTACAAAGCTGCGGACCGTTTGGCGATGGGTGCGAAACTGTATGGGTTCGACTCATTCCACCGCCTTGCAAGAGCAATGGGCACGTTCAGTCAAACGGTGAATAACCATTCACGAGATGAGGGTTTCAATCGCACTGAAGCTGACGCTTTAGTCGTTTCGTCCCTCCAGATGATTTTCCGTTGCATGGACGAATACTCTGCTCGCGGTAAGGTCACTATCTTCACTAGGGATATGGAGAAAGCCCTACTTGCTAAGTCCGATCCAGGCATCGTCCAAGCACTCGACGAACCCCAAATTACCAACCACGACGTGAATCAGACACCTGACTCCTCAGAAACTAGTTCGGTGCTGGTTGGTGAGTTGGTTGAACGCGATACTGTTACTGAGCTCCGCGAATATCCAGAAGGCATCGACGGCGGCCACATCGAACTCTACCGTGAGGAATTCGTTCTCTACCACGGGATTCTCCTGTCATTTAGCGAGGGCAGCCAACCTCATCTGACTCGTGACATTTGCAGAGCTGCGCATTCAATACACGGCATCTCAGGGTCTGTGAATTGTGAGGTATTGCACGAGGTATACGGCGTCCTAGAGTCTCGCTTTGAGGTTCTATTCACGGCTGGCAAAGCGCTAACGGCCGACGACATATCGGTGCTTTCCGACGTACTCGCGCAGACGCATAAGTACATGTTGGATTTCCCGTGGGTGTCTGAGACTTCGCGCTTAGGTGCATGGGTCACGATGGCTGCCTCAATTGGAGATGATATTGAGGAAGCGGTATTCACTGAAATGCCTGCCGCGATTGCTAAGCCGCCAACCGAGCAGAAGGTGGAGGTTTTCGCAAGGCACAACAAATCGGAAGGTGATTCTGAGGAGCAAAAGATTCCGCATGCAGAATCTTTTTTGACCAACGACACAGGACCGACCCATGGTGAGGAAGTTGAAGCAGGCATTATTCAAGCGTCTATGGAGATTCCTCCAGAGTACAACGAGGATTTCCAGTTCTATCTAGATGAAGCTGAGGATGTGTTCCCCGATCTCGAAAGCAACGTTGCAGCCTGGCTCGAGGATATGAACGATAAAGATTTGGTGCTGACCATCAAACGCAATATGCACACCCTGAAAGGTGCAGCGTTGATGGCGGAAGCACAATCGATTGCAGCAATTACGCATTCGATGGAAAGTCTGTTTGAAAGCCTTTCAATTAAGCTTATCAATCCAAGTCCAGCGTGCGCTCAGCTAGTTATGCTGGTGATGCAAGCTATTACGGCGATGACGGAGGATGTTAAGAAGGGCCGTGGATACCCAATACCGAGTTCCCTCATTCAATGCCTTGAACAATCCGTAAATACAAACACAATCGATCTGTCTTTACTCCATTCAGATCAAGCGATTCCCGGTGCTCAACTCGAGGCGCAGATTCAGACCGTGATCTCAAGCGAGCCCGATCTTGAGCCTGCCACCGAAGACCAAGCTATTCTCGAGCAGCCTCATGACACAGGCGAAGTAGCGGAAGAAATGCCGGTGGTAACGTTCCTCGATGAGGTCAGCGTTGATCAAGCTGAAACCAAACCGGCTCGGAAGAAACGAGGTGGCCGCGGAAAAGGTGGCAGGGGCCAAGCTTCAACGGCTGCTGCCGAGATGGAAACTGATGGCGAGTATGGCCCAGCTGTACGTGAGGATAGCGTTCAGGGAGGCATAATTAATGAGGAAATCACCACTGATGACGCCGAGCAGGCGACAGTCTTAAACATTCCTCAAGCACCTGAACAGCTGATTCAGTCCGACGATATCGTAGCGAAAGAATCAATTGCTGATCAAAATCCTGTGCAGGAATCCCAACCTCAGCGGGAGACTGATGACCAAAACCAAATCGCCCCTAGCCAAAAGATTTCGCATGCGAAATCTTTTGAGGACGATCCAGTACGAGCCGAATACGCCCGCCAAGCTTCCGAGGCATTCGACAGGCTCTACACCATTAAAATGGACAGCGAGATTGGAGTCGAACAACCGATCGTCTCCAACGCTGTACTCGACCTGCTAGGGCGTGAGCAGGCCCAGGCCACTAATGATGGCAAGAAATCTAACGGGGGTACCTCCGAAAAGATCCGTGTAGAACTTCATCTGTTAGAGGCTGCTGCGGAAAGGGCTTCGGAGTTGGTCGCAGTACGCTACCGTCTTAGTGCCCTGAACGAAGAGGCGCACATCCGGCTAACCGGTGCCCGGGAATTACTTGAAGCCAACAGTCTTCAACACGGTCAGCTTACGACGGCCCTCAGGAGCTTCTTCAACAATCAACCTCAGGCCCGGAAATTTGAGGATGCTGCAGAAGCAGATTTAGAGCGGTTCAATGACCTTTCTGCGATGCATGTTGCAATGGGTGCACAAGTAGATGAAGTCCGTGAACAGGTTCACGAGATCTTCTCGTACATCCGCCAAATGCGAAATGCTCTCTATGAGCTTGATCCCGCCCTAATCGGACTCCAGCGAGATCTGCTCCATTCTCGCCTGGTACCATTCCTCAACGCCAGACAGAAGCTGACAGGGGCTGCGAAGACAGCCGCGAAAGCAACTGGCAAGGAAGTTGAAGCGACGATGGCGGGTGAAGAAGTCATCATGGATAAGATGATGCTGGACGCAATATCTGACCCTTTGACTCATATTATTCGGAACGCCATAGACCACGGTATCGAACCCCCTGCAGAACGTTTGAGGCTTGGTAAGCCGGAATTAGGCTCTGTAAAAATCAAAGCATCCCGCCGGGCTAAACACATCGTTCTCGAGATCAGTGACGACGGTCGTGGCATTGATGTTGAAGCCGTACACCGTAAAGCCATTGAGATGAAGATCATCTCCGATAGCGATCAACTGAGCCGTGCCGAGATCATGCGACTGATCACACATAGCGGTTTTTCGACCGCGGCTAAGCTGACGCATGTCTCGGGCAGGGGTGTTGGGATGGACATCGTTGCAACCACTGTTGAGGGGCTTGGGGGTCGCCTCTACATCGAAAGTGAGAAGGGTATCGGCACTCGGTTTCTGATTGAGTTGCCATTCACGATCGGCTCTAACAAAGCAATGATAGTGAGCTCTGGCAGCCAATGGTTTGCGATTCAGAGCTATTCAATGGTTCAAGTATTACTTGTATCTCGTAGCTCCCTGGCCGCGCAAAGAGCAGCTAATGGCTTTGCTACTGTCACGTACGACGACCGCAGCTTCGACGTCGTTCACCTGGCAGATCTGGTCGCTATGCCGGACTCACGCAGTGCCGATCAGAAAGGAGGGGATGTAACAGTCATTCTTTGCCAGCAAGGTGATGAACGGATAGCTATCGAGGTGGCTGAAGTCGACTCTATGCCAGAAATCCACATCAGAAAGCTTGAAGGTATGCTCGCGAATGTCCGTGGATTGGTGGGTGAGACAGAGATGCAAGATGGCAGTCCTGTCTTCGTGCTGGACGTAATGGAAATGGCTCGACTGAATCTCAAGCAAGGTTCGAAAGGGTATCAAGTTCGACAAAATCGCGTTCGTTCGCTGAAGCGTGAAAAAAAGCCAACTGTTTTGGTAGTAGACGACTCAAGAAGCTACCGCAGTCAACTTGAGCGAATCTTCACCGGATTCGGATACACCGTCATAACTGCAGTCGACGGTCAGAACGCGTTGCACAAGTTGGGCTTAATCGATAAGCCGGACCTGATGCTGGTTGATGTTGAGATGCCGAATATGAACGGTTTCGAGTTCACTGAGGCGATCAGGCGCAAGCCGGAATTTGACGACACTCCAATCATCATGATCACTACACGTACGGGCCTTGAAGAAAAAGCAATGCGGGCCGGCGTGACCAAGTATCTGCTCAAACCTTGTGATGCACCGTCTCTTCAACAGGCTGTAGCTCAGATCAAAGCGCAGAAATCGATGGAGGAATCCGCAGCATGAGAGTTGGCGTAGTAAGTACGGATGAGGTGCAGAAGGCGTTGTTCACTGAGCTTCTTGCACCACTGGTCGGCGACCTGATCATGTATGACGTTTCGCATGCGAAAGATGGCGACCTGGAAATCAGCAATGCACATATCCTGCTGATAGACATGGCGGACTCGAACGTCGTGGAATGTGAGGAGGTGATGGAGGCACTGGGCCGCGAAGAGCCCATCTGTCTTGTGCACGATAAGAATCTGTATGCCATGGCTCAACGTGATCGTATCTCATGGCGAAACCGTACGATCGAAGAAATCAAATTGGCTCTGCCTGACCTAGCCAACGAATTGGATGAAAAAAAGGATGAGGCGGACAATAAGAACGTGCCCGACCTTTGGATCATTGGTGCGAGCTCAGGTGGGCCGCAGGCGCTGCGTCAGTTCTTTGGTGATCTTCCAAGGATGCCCATTTCAATTTTCGTTGCCCAGCACATGTCAGAAGCTGGATACAGTCAGATGCTGGCACGCTTGAAGGATGTTGCTCCAGGGTGGGGAGTTCAATCAGCGGAGTCAGGCATGAAAATCAAGCCTAACTCCGTGTACCTAGTTCCGCGCGATAACACGATTGTGATCAATGCTGGTGTGATCCACCTTCAGCCATACAGCGCTCAATCTGTGTCATTCAACCCATGCATAGATGCAGTGATTCGTTCTGTCTTCGACTGTCACCCGCACCTCGGGGTGATCATTTTGTCAGGCATGGGAATGGATGGGTCTGGTGGGATCAGAACGATCAAGGGCAAAGCAAAAATGATCATGGCCCAAGATCACGAATCATCTGGGGCTAAGAGTATGCCGGACACTGCTCGCAATACCGGCGCGGTTCAGTATTCGGCGAACCCTGAGGGACTGGCCCGAAAGCTTGCCCAAATTTACGGACAAAAAACATTCTGATTCAAAGGCTACCCAAGGGTAGCCTTTTTTTCGAGAGTTAGTTGTTGTGCCGGTTGGGAGCGGAACGAAGCAAGTCACCGATTGCCGTACGCTGATCTTCAACGCAGCGGCTTGCGACTTCATGAATTAAGTCCAGGGCGCCTGGATTCGAAGTGGCAATCAAGTCCAGGAGAAACTGCAACTGCTGATCTGAGTCGACGGGGTAGTCGGCAGGTGGGAATTCAGCCCTGAGAAGCGTCTGAGGTCCCATTTTTGTGGTCACCTGTATGCAGGTATTCGGCATCAGGGTAGCGAAATTGCGTAGGAGGGGAGAGGTATTGATTTGAACGCTTGGCATAGTGTGATCCTCATGGTCGGGACCACTCTATGCGCTAAATCACGTGCCAGAAGCCCATCAGCCACACGTTTGTGGAGTACAGAAACCCATGATCTCATCATAGGATTTGCAGCAAACAACTGGGACCCACCACACAAAGGTATAGATCTCCTCCAGCGATACTGGCCACAACCGCATCTGGGTATCCAGAAGAAAGCTACCAGCCTCAAACCCTACAGTTACCCCTGGTGACGTCTGCTGAAGCTTTCCGACCGAAAGAGAGGCATTGAAAGGGAAAGAACCAACAGAAAAGCCACTGACATGAATTGCTCGGTAGGCAGCCTTTCCTGCGGCAATTGCCGCATTGTCATCGTGATCAGCCATTTGTCGCGGATAAAGGGCTCCCCACCTGGTGCCTATGCAGATCTCCGACCCAAAAAGGGAAACGCTGGATGTCAGAGGATTTGTGCATGCCACCATACCCAGGGCGGAAGCAACACCGATATCTCTGCACCCGGTGTTCCAAGTGGGGTCAAATTCAGTGTCATAGATCATTTTTGGAAAGCAACTAGGCAAGGCTTGGTTGAACGCATTGAGCGCTTTACTTTGGAGGACATTAGATGCCGCTCCGCATACATCAAGGATATTGGTCAACCCAACATTCGAGGTCCGAGCCATATCAGGCCCGCAAAGCTTGCAGCTTTGATAGGCCATAGCGATATCAAGGGCCCAGTCAGGGATCTCCCAAAGTCGCACATGCATTGAGGTGTAGTCGTTGTTATCAGTGCCGGCACTGAGCGGACCGCTGATGGGCTGACCCAAGGCGGTATCGCCCCCGCCTTTGATCACTTCACAGATGGCTACAGGCTGATAGTGGGACACGATGAGGTAATCCTCACACCACCAGCAACAAGGGCCATAAACCATATAGCTGAGGGTGACAGGATCAATGACAAGAAGGGTCGCTAGTGATGTTACTGCAGCTTCGGCATCTTCCGGCTTAAGCCCAAGGCCCAGACCAGACGCAGCTGCTAGAGCGGTAACCGCGGAAAGCTTGTTGAATTCGCGTCGAGTGGTCATCCCAATCTCCAAAAAGGAATCTTTACCTAATAGTGGAGTTGGAGTGCCCTAAAACGGGCTAAGGAATGTTGGTTACGGGTATGTGCGAAGGCCAATGCAACGCATCGGCCGTATCGTCAGAGTCGCACCCTTGCCCTACGCCCAAGGCAGCAGCGATCTTGACGGATAAGTGGTAGCCAGCTTCCAGGTCTGGAGATGGATCAAGAACCGATACCGTGGAGTCTGGATTGGCCGCCTGGTACAAATAGCCAAGGGGGTTTCGGACTAAGCCACAGCTAGATTGCCCATCATTGTGTTCGAGAGCGACGCAAGGTCCAGAGGTACAGTTCAAGTAGGTGCTGGCCAGCATGCAAGGTTCAAACGTGCAGCAATAGCCACATCCGTTGCAGGGCTGACCCAATCTAGGTTTTGAGAGGGTAAAGGGATTGATCATTATGGAGTCGACCTCCCACTCAATGTCGAGTCAATTTAGGGCGAATGACATGCCACGGAATGGAACACTCACCAAAGGCGCCTGACCATCGAGGCTCATATCTTCGTCAAATGAGGGGTTCATAACGTGCACAGTGGGGTCGGAAGCGTCCATCCGGACAAGCACGAGCACTCGCTCTGCGTCAGTCTGTGGACAGCGGCCTGTAACGTAGACATCGTGCTCAGATACGTAAGCGCAGATTCGACTGCGATACCGGTCCGCCCCGAACTCGCCCTTTCGCGGTTTAAGCGCAACAAGCGCACCTGATACGTTCATTGAGAGGTCGTGCTGTACCTCAAACATCAAATCGCCAACCTGGGCTTGGCCCTCAGTGCTCCAAACATCACCCTCAAACGAGAAGGAGGCTTCCCCCGTCTCACCCATGGCGGTTTCAGCTTGGAGGAGCTGCTTGAACTGAGCGAGTGCCATCGCGCAAAACTCCTCAGCATTGACATGCGCGGGGAGTGTGACGTTAAGCACACCATTGAAGTTTACTGGAAGGCTGATGCTTTGGGTCTGTTCGCTGCGTACTGTGTTCATGGTGATGCCCTTGAGAGAATGACTTGAGTATCCGCTCAGCGAGCTGTGCCACCAGCGAAAACCACATAAAATGGGGTAGTGGGTGGCCACTATTAGGGTATTAGCAACGGGAGAATTTGTCGTGATTGATGTGCCATCGAATTTGATTTGGATTGTAGGCTTAGTGTTGCTCGTAATTGCCTTGGCGTTCCTTTGGAACCTGAAGCTGAGCAACCATGCGTCCGAGGCGCAGCATTATGAGCATCCTCCTGAATTGTCGCATCCAGTGAATGAGGTACGGAGATACAAAGGCATGCCGGTTCTTGCGCCCGCGCCACCTCCTGTAGAGATCATCCTGGAAACTGAAACAGTTACTGTAGAGGAGGTCAAAACGGAAGAGTCCAAAATCGACAACCTCAATGAGGTGCCTGACTGCGAGGATGCGGAACGCATGCTTTCGCTGGCATGGAAACTTGAGGTGAACGGTGATTTTGAAGGTCGTGATGAGTTCGCAGGCATGGTCGTAGAGAACCAGGATGCGTCACCTCGTCAACGAGACCGTGCCCAAGCCATGTTGCGCCGTGACAGCATGGCCTGAAAACCTTGTACATCTTCAGATGCCTGGAAGTCCTCAATAGAGTGACCAAGCATCGTTGAGAAATCTTCATCGAATCGATCCCCAGTCGGACTCTTGCGCCACTTACACGCCCCCGATGAGACCGTAACGACACAGTCACTGATTCGCTGGATACCTACCAAGCAATCAATGCACTTGATGGCCATCAAGGACACGTTCGAGACCGATGATCGAATAGTGAAATAAACCTGCCCGTTACTCATCAGATCGGCCCCCACGAAAGTTCCCATAACGCCCTGGACTTCTACGTCTGCCCCAGGAAGAGGTAAGCGATCGTTCACATGTCACCCCACATTTCAAAGAGCGTCTCAGCGAATTCAGAGTCGCGAATTTTACTCAAAGCCTGGATCTCCAACTGACGCACTCGTTCTTTCGAGAGGTTCATTTCGACCGATAGTTCTGCCAAGGTTTTTTCACGGGCGTCGCCCATGCCGAAGCGATTGACAATTACGAAGATCTCGCGCTGGGTTAGAACGTCTCCCAGAGCGCTTTCTACAAACTGGCGCATGCTGTCGTCTTCGATCTCAGACATGAAATCGTTGTTGGTGTCAGCGAGCAGCTCATGAAGGCCATCTGCATCTGAAGTGTCAGTGCCCTGGAACGCTGTGTCGATCGATCTCTGACCGCCGGCGAAGTGGACAAGGTCACGAACAACGTCCTGCTCCAGCTTCGTTGCCTCGGCCAGGGAATTGATAGACACGTTTGGCTGATCACGAAGCATATTAGAAATCATGCGACGGTGTTTATGCATACCTTCGGGTAGGCGGATGGACTCTTGGTCAGCCAGATCTCGACTGATGGATACATTGATCCAAGTGAGCGCGATCGTCGAGAAGCGGAAACCCATCTCAGGCGCAAATCTGTAAACCGCACGAGTCAATCCCATGTTGGCTGCAGACCGAGCAATTTCCTTGTCCGCAAAACGGAAGCGGCCGATTTGCTGCTCTACCAGACGAACATTTGCGTTGGTGAAAATATCAGCGCATTTCTCAATATCACGATCAACGCGGTTGAAAACGGACCACGCGGAAAGAATCTCAATGGCTGGCGCTTCGCCGGTGGACGCAGCGTCAAGGATTGCTTGCTGACGGCTGGTGATACCGTGACGGAGTTTCTTCATCGCAGCTGGGGGGAAAAGCTTAAGCTCATAGCCGCCAGAGATCAGCAATGCCGGAATCAGCTTAGGTGATGTCCAGTTGCCAGAGATGATCCCTTCAACCTTGATCTTAGGAATCCGAACCTCGTCGCAGATAAACTTGATCAGATCACGAGTGCGAGCACTCAACTCCTTGCAGTTGACGCGAAATTGATCAGCCGCACGATTCAAGATGTAGTCGTATGGAACGATCTCAGCGAGCTTCAAACGCAGCTCATCGCGAACAGCAGCGCTGAAGAGAGTGCCGTCCATGCCTTCGGCCGCATAGCCCCGCAATTCGCTAATCAGGGTTCGGATCGTGTTCAGCTTGCGTCGAACAAGTGAAGCAAATTTCTGATCAGCAATAGCCTTTGCATTCTTGTGAGCCTCTTTGGCTGAGTAGTCGCCTTCAGGCAGGGTACCAACACGTAACCAGGCACCGTCGTGGTAGATCAGCGCAACCGCTTTGTCGACCTTGTCCTTCTCGCCCATGGCATCCCAGATCTCCTTGACCATCGAAGAGACAATGCTCGTATCGACGGCCAATGCCCGTACCAGGTCCAGTTGACCCATGAGGATCCGGAAGCCCAGAGCTTGCTCATCTTGAGCGCTCAGGAGCCCCTTTGGGCCATCGAGGCTTGGAAGTGCCGGGGTCTGGGTAGGCAGATCGAAGCCCCTACCAATACGTGGCTCTGCCGGGCTTTGGTGTTGTGTTGAAAGCTGGATCGCAACATTGCTCATCATTTATCTCCAGAGCCTGGCCCTATAGGCGTACCGGCATCAATACGAAACTGTGTGATGGCAAGTCTCGAGCTCTTAGGAGCGTGCCAGAAGCAGCTCCGGAAAAAATCACATCGATCTCGGCGGCTCCAAGAGAACGTACAATTTCCCCAGCCAGCTGGCCGTTGAAACCAATCTCCAGCGGCTCCGCGTTGTAGTCGCATGGGAGAACATCGTCGGCCAGGTCTTCGGCCTTACCGCCCACTGACTGGATCGAGATAGACTCGGCGGAAACTGCGAGGCGCACCAAGGAAACTGCACCTTCGGACAAGAGCCCGACACGGGCCATAGCACCAGCAAATTCGTCGCGGACAATGCGGGCGACGTCGCCTTGCTCAGCAGCTGCTAACAGCTTGCGGTAGTCAGGGAATTTTCCTTCAACTAGCTTCGTGTGTAGTACGCCACCCTCTCGAGTGAAGCGCGCCATGCTGCCAGAGGTTGAAACCCGAACGCTTCCGGTGCCAACGAATTGGCAAACATCCTCAATGCAGCTGCTCGGCAGGATGAAGTTTTGCATCGGTTCACCAGTCACAGGTACTTCAGTGACACCCAGGCGAAGTCCATCAGCGGCAGCGAGGGTCATGAGCCCCTGTTGGAAATCGAACAGAATGCCGTTGAGCATCACCCGAACGTCATTACGGGCAGCACAGAAGCCCACTTGATGAACTGCGGTACTGAGGGTACTACCAGCGATGTTCAGCTCACCCTTGCTCTGGTCGGCAGTGAACTCCATGACGGGAAAGTGATCGGCAGGAATTGTGGCGAGAGTGAAGCGCGATCGCGCAGCTGAAATCACGAGCTTAGGCTCGGCAAACTGGATGGAAACCATCGCATCTTTTGCCAGAGCTGAAACCACTTGGTCGAACTTGACTGCCGGGACGCAGACAGCAAACCCATCGCCCTGCAGGGTGAACAGATCGGCTGGGATGGTTAGGCTCATTTGCTTCTGGCCGTTATGAGCAGACAGCACCAAACCTGAGGCATCTACCTGTATCAAAAAGTGACCGTAGACGTCAGTGGCTTTGCGCTGGGGTACACGTGCAACGGTTTTAAGGTAGTGAGCTAGATCGGAACACTTGATGGAGAATTTCATGGGCTAATCCCTTTGAGGTATTGCCCATAATTACTGCCAAAAGAATGTGCCAGAACCAGTCGTGCTGATCAATTATTAACCACATCCTTTGAGGGTTGTTACCGTATGAGTTGCGGAGGGTTATGCACACATTTGTCCCCGGAAATTGTGGATAACATTACATTGCTTCGATCAGAACCTTGCTGAATGCGTTGGTAGCATCACGTCCGTCGACTCTAAATGATGACTTCTGTGCAAACCTTGCCATGTCACTGGCTACCCGGTGGGCGTACCCAGTTTGCCCTGAACGGTCAAAAAGGATCGCCAGCTGAACGTAAGCTTGAAGCCTCATGGCGTCACTAGAAAACTCGTAAAAGTCCTGTGGAGGAGGGTAGACACCTTGGGCTGCTTTGATAACCAGCCCGAACAGCACACCAATGTCTTTGCTGTTCAGTTCTTTGACTAGGCCTGCCGCTCGTTTCAGGAATACGTTTGCGTCTTCGATATGTCCGGTAGTCACGTAGCTAATCGCTATCTGAGCGAGCTCCATCGTGCTGCCCGGTCGCTTCGCGTAAAAATCTAGCAACACGTCTCTCAGGGTATTTGCCCGCTCGATGTCGCCTGTTGCCAGAAGAGTGAGTAAGCGTTGCTGAAGCGCGTCCATATACGCTGGCTGGTCTACCGAGTTTAAGGTGTTGAGGGACCGTCCAATCGCCTTAACATCGCTTGATCGAGATGCCAGCGCAGCAATGTGGCGAAGGGCTAATACCTGCGCTTCCGGATCCTTCACACTCAGTGCCTCATCGAGTGCTGAATCAAAGCGCTTCTCTCTAGCCGCGTTGATCGCTTGCCCAGCACTAACAAAGTCGATATCGGGCCTCAGGCACATGAAGGTTTCAGACTGCGTCTTCAGGTCTATCAGAAGCTGGGGGGTTGGAATACCAGCGCCTAGAGTTAATGCCGTAGTGCTGCGGATGGCTGAGTCCCGAACTGAACCAGGATGTTCGGTCTCAACGCTTTTAGCGATCATGTCACCGATGCACTTTTTGTCCGCGTGCTCAAAACAGATGGCTTTTGGAGGCGCTACAACCCAGGCAGGGTCTGCAGCGCAGCCACATAGCGAAAGCATTGCAATGATCAGCGCTTGGGCCTTCACGACTTAACTGACCCAAGGGAAGCGATGAAAGACCTTCCCCTGCTCCGCAGCGAGTTGTAGCAAACGGTTTGCCAGGGAAGAATCCGACTCAGCCTCTACACTGATTGTGAAGACATGGGTTCCCTTAGCGAGCATCTGATCAGCACAGTCTTGATCTGCTGAAGTGAACACTCGAAGGGGAATGTACCTGGCAAGTGCATATTTGTGCACCATTTCAGCTACCCCAGGTTCATCTGAAACGTAGATTTCATCGGGCATTCGGTTCTGAAACAGATGGTCAAAGGTTTTGAATATCTCTGCATCGATCACGCCTAAGTCGCCCGCCAGTACAACCCGCCGCAACTCATTTCCTGGCTCATGAGCTTTCATCAACCGCTCGTAGATGTCCGCGGCAACCTGGTCAATCAATGGAACACCTGTTTCGCATCCTGCCTGAAGCAATGACTCACGCAGGTGGTCTTGGTGCTGAACCAACTGCATCCACATTCCTGCTCTTATCAGAGCAAACCGAACCTGAACCCAATCCTGCCTTACACCACCCTGGTCAATGGCACCTGTCTCCAGCAGGAAGTCATCACGATCATCTTGCTTCAGCAGGAACTGACGATAGGACTCATCGACACCCCGGAATTTCTCAGATTCGACGAAGTGCATCAATGAGTAGCAAAACTCTCCCTCGGACCTATCAAGAGAGCGATAGGCAACAAAGGGTAAAAAAGCATATGGGTCGTAGCTGGGTGAGGTCGATGATTCCATGACTTATCCGATATTGCGGGTAATGCGTTTGTGCAGCTGCATAAGGCCGACTGCCGCTGATGATGCTTCATTGCCATCTTGTGCCTGTTTCAAGAGCTCTGCTACCCAAAGTGGGGGGGGCGAATTTTTGGCGAACCGAGATTGAGTGAATGCATCAACCTCGCTTCTTTGGCCGCTTGTTAATATTTCCGGGGCTATCCTGCCCAGCAGACGGACGACTAATTCATGGAACCTACCGTCGCTCGCGCCAACAGCTAGATTTAGCCATTCCCCCATAGGCGCTTGATGGAGCTCTTGCATCAGTACCTGGTCTTTAGGTGAAAAATCTCCTGCCCACATGCGGTGGTACACGTCAGAAGGTTGAGACGACAACTGGAGTACAGGTGTTTCCTTTAACCTGGACGGTAAGAGCGTCGCAGACCTGAGCTGGGCGATCCTTCGCTTCACCAGTCCGATATCGATGGAAAGCCGAGCTGCATCGGCCGGTCGTATGGCCGAAAGCGGTGCGCAGAAAGGAAAGCGGCTGAGGGAAATCCGCACAAGCGGCCCATTAGGATTTGATGAAGGGTTTCGGACAAAGCTTTGGTATGAAGTGATTGCTGGATTGCATAGTTGGCTAAGATCGGACTCAAGATCCGCCACATACAAAATATCGGGGTATGTGATATCGACACCAACTGGCAGTCCAAGGATGAAGCCTTTCGGTGCCTGCAGACTTTGGTGTACCAGGTACATGGGTGTGGCGCTTTCGAGATCGCTGACCTCACCCTGCTCTAAGCCCAAGGCAGATTTGATGCTCTGTAGAGATGAGTGCTTGAGAGCATGGCCAACAAGCTTGGGACAGCTGGCGTGCGTGTCCGCCAGTAGATCTCTCAACCTCACCGCGCGATTCTCGCCGCTTACATTCGCATCCCACATGAGGAAATGATGGAAGGATTGGGTGTTGGTTGGGTCAGGGCTGTCCGCCCAAGGGTACTCATCCGGCCTTAAGATATTAATGGCCCGGAGCATGGTTTCTAGATCCAGGTAGTAGCTGTGTCCCGGTAGCCCAATGCAGGGGAAAGGAAGAAGATTGCGGTAAAAAGTTGACCTTAGGAACGGATCAACTCGCGTAGTATTACCTAAGCCGATATGCAAACAGTTTGGTCGCGTGAAATGACGATGGACTGTTCTCGCACACTCCAATTCCGAATGGCCGCTCAGCAGATCCATTGAACCGAGTTCAGAGTTAGCAGCAGCCTCCAGATCAACATGCACATCACTGCGCAAACCGACCATCATCTCCATAACCTGAGGCATTAGAGACTCCTCGCACATGAGCGAGTCATAGCGCACGATTTGACCTTCAGCGGGTGATTTACCCGCTGTGATTGCATCGTAGAAATGGATTGCTAACGGCATTTTGTCTCCCCTATAGCCTAATAGTGGAAGGCAACTGCCCTATATTGGGATTTTTAGCTAACTGAGCCAGGATTCAGAAGGTTTGCTTTCAGATGACTCATTCAGCGCCAGCGTTATACTCGTATCACACCTCCAAACGTGATCGATCCGTGGGCCCAACGACTACCTTGCAACAAGCTATTCGCCAAGGGGACACCTTGGTGATGCTGGTGATGCACAAGCACGTTCACCTTGCTATGGCCCGACCTGAACCAGCTTTGATTGCAAGGCTAACTCTTTGTGATCTGTCTGTAGCTGGGAGTGAGGTCATCTACACTGTGGAAGTTGATGATCTGCCCGTGCTTCAAGATTTCACGATTTGTACATCGTGTGCCGCAGCATTCGCAGCAAATCTCAGGGAAGGAATGATTGCCCGGGCTAAGGCGTCAGGGCATTCCGGTCTGCCGCCCCAGTGTATGGAGCGGATTTATTTCGAGGCGAATCAGCTATCGCTGTTCTGAGGCGGGAAAGGGTAGGTTTGCTGCTCGCCCGTTTCCAAACTGACGGTGATCCAATTTCGATTTGTAGAGCCAGTACGGATCAACTCCCACACGACGTTCATCGCCGCCGTGGCAACCGTTCGATTAACTAGACAGTCTTGGGCTGCAATCGATTCAGCAGCAGAGCACGACTTCGTATGGTTGTCAGCCATGTCAGCAATTTCGGGGTAGTGATCCAGTACACATGGAAACTTCTTACGGTCTTTGGCCCGCAGCCCACCAAAAACAACCTGACCGTGACGATGTCCGTTGCCCATGTCGAGCCACATTGCGTTGTGCTTGAAATCACCCTCACTATTCCCGATTGCTAACCGGGCCGAGTTCACATCAACACATGAAATCAGCAGGTCGGCCTTGGCGAACGCAAATCGAGTTTCCTCACAAGGAAACCGGTACGGTAGGCCCACCCAATCAAGTCCCAGGTTCAGGTTGTAACGGTTGGCTAGGGCCACACTCTTGTATGCGCCCAAATCACAAGGCCAAAACCGCTGCCGGACTAGGTTGGATTCGCGCACTATTGCATCATCGATGACGGTGACATGCAGCCCATGTGAATGACCAAGGCTGCGCAGGGCGCAGTGCAACGACGACAGGCAGTCTACGACCTCGCTTCCGTTGCCCCCAGCTCCAAGTACGACGATACGAATTGCTCTAGAAGTCCATTCGTTGGGGGTCTTGTAACGTGTCGCCACTGGCAAGGCCTGAACGGTAGCAGTCATTCTTCACCCCCTGTAACCACTGCATCCTTCAGAGTGAGTTGAACCCCCTTGGCAAGCATCGGAAGCAGTTGAGCTGCCGGAAAGTTTTTGGCGCTGGTGTCGCTCAGCTTTTTATAGAAGGCAATAACCTCCTCGTAATTCGTCGGAGTCTTGAGCACCTTGATACCCATGTGCGTATTCACGCATTGCAGCACGAATCGCTCCCAGCCGGGGATGCTCGCGATGGTGTTGTCCTTTGGAACATCGCAGTTGCCCGAGCAGAAGGACCCCGAGCTATACATATTGCCCATTGGGGCCAAGAACAGTTTAGTGTCAGGGGTAGGACGCCCTTTACCCTTGAAGGCGAAGCAGCGGAGCTTTCCTTGGGAAGCGATAAATATCAGGCCCGGGATCGGAGCTTTGTGAACAGCGTCCCTGAACAGAACGTCAATGACCTGAGGCGGGTTGTACCAAGCCAGCAAGCTACGCGACTTGATCAGAATCCGGGTGTCGATAAATTCGATGCCAGCGTCAATATTCAAAAGAAGATCAACCAGCGTTTCCTTGTCTTCTTCTGAGAACGCCCGACCAGCTCCGAGAGTGAACCCACCTTCTACTGGTGAGTTAATGACCTCATGGGAAGTGAAATCGAGACGATTGGTCTTGGTGTGGTGAAACGCAATGAGGGCGCGGGCCGTGACATCATTGTTGAGCATTTGCAGGAACCTCAAGAGAGAGCTGGATGCGCCTTAGCAGTTCAAGGCATTGGCTAGTTCTCTCCATTATCGGGACTGTGACCTGTGCCACCAGCACCCCGGTGTTTAGCGGGAGCTTCACCGTCACATCAGCGCACTCCTCTAGATCGGCGTTGAAGCCCTCAACAGCTTCAACGTGAAGCGCCTTATGGCGTTCATCTGCGAGCACCCAAATGCAATCGAAGAATCGGTTTGGGCTGTTCTCGTATCCCCCAAGCTCCTCGCTGTCGCCGTAAGCCTGAGCAATTAGGGCGTCAACGGGTTGGTGTCCGTCAACCCGGCTAATGCAAGAGCTGAGCGCGTCAGACAGAACTTGCGCAAGACCAGATTCCCTTGAGTTCCGGCGGCTAATTTCCCGAGCCTGGGAAAGCAATTCACCCAATTCGGCTTTACGGTTTTCGTTGGTAACATCTTGGCCATAGGTAAGCTGATATTTGAAATTGCGCTCGACGTCATCCATCTGCCACAGCAGTGAAGCGGCGCGCTCAACAGATGCATCATCCATTTCGTCGGCATCCATCTCCATCCCCAGCCAGCCAAGCTCGTCGAGGTCATCGTGCGCCTTCAAAACCTCTACAATTTCAGCATGGCTCTTGCCCGTAACGTCATCCTTGATAGCTTCGTAGCTCTCAGAAACCCCGCCCGTGTACTGGCCCCAGCAACTGAAAGCTGTGAATGGCGTGTGAAACGGGATCAAGTAGGTATTCATCGCGTCGAGCGTCTTGGTCAGCAGGATATGCATCTCAAGATTCTCTTGGGTCAACTCTGGCCAATCGAGGTAGAAGCAGTTGCGCTCGCAGGCTTCTAGATAGAAGTCGTTACCGTGGATGTGGCTGTAAAAAGGCTGATCGGTGTAGACCGTGCCGCCTTCGACATTTCGGCATTCGCGCTGAGCTTGAGGCCACAAGGCGTCAAGGGCTGCCTTAGTTGCGTTGACAAGGTCATAGCCGCAATCGGCCCCCTGAGTGAGGATGGGGGCGAGAACAGAATCGTGCAGCAATCCTGCCTCAGCTACCGACAGCGCAATCCCGGAAGCGTATGTGATGTCGATGTCCTTACGGGCCAGACCGTAAGCAATTCGCTCGGCATCAGGAACCGCAGCCTCGCGTGTGAACTCGACCCGCGACTCAATGCTACGCACAACCTTGCCAGTCACCAGATGCAGGCCGTACCCATTCGGGTAGCAGTTGAGAGGGCTTAGGTCAGATTCGTGAAGCAATCCTCCCTGAAGGGCCTCCAAGCAGAAAGCGCTGTGACCTTTATGATCTACCAAATAGCCGTGCTCGCGCATGAACAAGGCAGCAACACTGTGTTGCACTGCTGCACTAACATGCGGGATGGTCAGCGCGGTTAGCGGGGCGCTAGGGAACTGGAGAGGACTCCAGGTTTGCTTGGTTTGTGCATGAGATTCCACAGTCTGACCTGCTGGCTGCGCTCAAGGCAGCAATCGTTGATGGTGGGTTCGGGAGTGGGGGCGGCTGCACCGCCCGCCCATGCCCTGAGTTGTTCTATCGGGCTAGCCGCGGTCGCCGAAGTTGCCTTGACGGAACTCATAAACTTGAGAATCTCCTTCGTTGATAGGGTCGATCAACTTGCCGCCATTCAGGCGAGGAAATTGACGGGCATAGTGCTTGAGCACATCCATCGGCTCCATGCTCGGATCAGGATCAGGAAGATCGCGACCGGCAAAGCGAAACAAACGGCTCAGAGTGAGAATTGAAACGGCCATAAATCCCCCTTAAAAGTTCGTTGCACTGTTGCCAGTAACTTCAGTTGCCACGGGGGCGCGATGGCCTGAGGCTTCGCTGTCTGCATCGCTGTCGGCTTCATCGTCACGGTCTTCGCTTTCGCCCACAGCAGGTGCAGTGGAGGCAGCTTTTGCCGCAGGCTTCGACTTGGCTTCATCAACCGCCTTAGTGGCAAGGCGCTCGATTTCATCCAGAGCGCTCAAACCACGACGCACTACAGCCGCCTTGGATGCGATCAACTCTGCGAACGCTTCCTCGATTTCCTCTGGCGTGCCACTCACTACCATTGGCTTTGCAATTGCGGAACGAAGCTGAACGACTGCCTCGGAGGATTTTTCAGGGGTTGGGCCAATGTCCGGGGTGTACAACAGCTTTATCTTTCCATCACCTAAGCCATGCAGCTCGACGGTTGCTTTCAGGCCGGTGGTGAGTACCGCACCTACTGACTGGAGAAAAGTGTTCATCGTTTGTGTTCCTCGTTAAGTTGGAGCCAGTGTGGGGGTGGTTAGACTGTGCCAGAACCATCGTAAGCAGAGATTTTCATCGTCTCTGGCAGATAGCCTTTCCAGCTGAATTCCTCAAATGCTAGGACGGCCTTGATAATTTCATCGCTCTTGCCCATCACAAGTTTTGCGAACTCTTTCGCCCCTTTGACTTCGTCATACTTCGCTTCAAAACCGCTGGCTTTACAGTCAGCGACCACACCGGCTTTAGTCAGGGACTTGAGGTAGCTTTCGGTCATCTGAAAATGATCGACCGGATCCATACCCGCTGCCTTGATGAATGCAATGGATTGAGCACCAGGAATCGATTTCTGGAATTGGTCGCTGCCGTCGCGGCGGAAAACAGTACAAGCGGCCAGTTGGCTCAGATATCCCTGAAGCTCCTCTGCGGGTTTCTGTGCCAGTGCAGCCTCGGTAGATGCCCGGTCATGCCCGAACAGACCATTCGGTAAGCCAAGGGCCTTCTGCAAGCGGGTAAGCAGTTCGCTTGGCAGATCGGAACGCATGTCGAGGTACATCGAAACGATGGCAATCGCCAACGAGTAGGATGGATTCGCTTGAATAGCCTGACTGCCCATTTGCGAAAACAGAGTGAATGCCTCGCGCTTGATCGCCTTTTTGACCTCCTGCGGCTTGGCAGGGGAGTTAGCACCGGGCTTAGTTGCCGACTTTGGGCCGGTAGCAGCCGGAGCTTTTCCAGTCGGGCTAAGCGATTGTGCGTTGTCGCTTTGATTCGCTGCGGGTTCAGCAGTGGCGCTAGCGATCAAGGCTTTGTAGGCAGTTTTATGCTCGTTATGGCAAGACGTATTGAAACAGTGGCCACCGATGATGTGCCCTTCGTTCCCCGGCTTGGTGCTCACCACAGCGCCGTAGCTCTTGCAGGCTGTGCAAGCAGTGAATTGATTGATGCCGACGCCATTCGGGCCTTTGTCTTCCAAAAGCACATAGCCATTGTCAGGAAGGGTCAGGTCGGTATGGACGATTCCGTACTCTTGCTCGGCCTCAATGAGCTTGACCTTAATGAGCGAGGACGTTTTCTCCTCCCAGCAGGTGCGATTCTGGCACTTAGCTTCACCAAGCGAGGTGCCGAACAGATCACCGAATTGCGAGCTGTTATGTTCGCAGCCTTGGCAGGCAGTTGTATCGAAGGGGGCATTAGCGATAACCCCGGAAAGTTGGATCAGTCGCTCGCGGGTCGCGGCAACTGTCATCTTGCGCTCAACAATACGGGCACAGATTAGTCGCTGGTCATCGTGAATCATTGGTGCAAGCAGTTCGGCATGGCCGAGCTTGATATCCCCTTGCACAAGGGCTTCAGCAACATCGTCGCAGCATTTGGACAGAAGGATGCGAGCGTCGAGCTTGGAGCGCGACCAACCGAGTGTACGGCATGCCTCTTCGTGATCGTTGTTCTGATCAGCAAGCTCAGTAACGGCTGCATACGACTCCTCAATGGGAGTCAGATCGGCGCGCTGGATGTTCTCGATGGTGGCTGCGCGGCGCGCCTCAACATCGGTCATTTCACGAATAATCGCGGGGATATCCGATATGTCCAGATCGACGCTGATATCGAAACGGGTGTTCCCATAGACGACTTCGTATGGATAGTCAGCATTGAGGATAGGGCGCAACAAGATGGGTTGAATGACACCTTCAGCCCGGATGCTTTCTTTCATCTGTGCATAGCGGGCCTTATTGCGACCCTTACGGGGGTCATTCTTTGGATTGCGTCGGATTAGATTACAGGCCACTCGCTGACCAGAGAGCGCTGGATCAATTTGGGTGTGGGGGACATTGGTGGTCGCAAGAGAAAGGTTCGTCACGGGAGGATCTCGTTATGTTGGGATGGGCAAATTGTTGACCCCATAACTGCGTGCCAGAACCCTCAGCGTCCGTATTTATCTTTAAATCCAGTTCAAAGTTTAAGTACGGAGCCGGGTTAGGGTTTTATTTTCCTTTGCCCTTTTGATTTCATAAATTCGGGTACCACAACACCACTGAATACCTGGGTGTCGAGATGGGGGAATGAATGGACCTTCTTACGTAGCCACTCACCCCAGCGGTTAACCGCTGAGAGTTGAGCTTCAGTGAGATGCCACTGACTATGGAGTTTATTGAGCATCGCAGTCAGAAATTCGCGTCGATCGGCGTGCGTGTTCTCCAGAGCCTCACGAAGCCAGTGATTGACTCCAATGCAACGCATCACATTAGCCTCACTGAAAACCGTATTCTGCTCACCCGCATTACGAATCGTCCCTGCAACTCTCTTGCGGTCAGCTTCATCAAGTTGCCCCGTTCGGGTATAGGCATCAAAAGCCTGAGTCAATATTTGAGATCGATGGTGCGCAAATTCGGACATGAATTCGCACCTCAGCCTGAGGTACTGAACGATCTTGTCGAGAGGTGGAAGTGGAGAGCGGACCTGAACCTGAGTCTTGGGTACAGACCCAAGCTGCGGAACTGATTTCAAGCTTGGAAGAGTCGAGGGGGCGGGAGGCAAAGTCGGGTCATCGTCGGAGACTACGAGCAGCGCAAGGCGAGTAACGTCCAGAAGACGTTCTTCTGGTGGGCCTAGCATTTTTTTCGCGCAATTAGGGCCGGCAAAGGCCTCTTCAGACCCGTTGGAAATAACGATTCCTTTGCGGCTCCGCAGAAGCCGGTTGCAGAAAATGCAAATGGCATGAGGGCCCAGATAGTCAACACGCGAGTAGTGCCACATTCTGAAACCCTCTAAAAAGCCGAAAAGGTCTACATCACTTTCCGGGGGGCGGTGAGTAGGATCCTGTTGTACGAATGAGCCATAAATATCAAACGAACCAACCTTTGCCTCCCCATAATCCGGACGTAAGGGCTGCAGCAATAGCAGCGCACACACATACGAGTATCAAAAGTCTTAACAAGGGGACCTCCAAGGACACACCGATCAAAAAACGTTAACCCTCGTAATACATGCCGAAGCACATTCAAAAGTGCTAAAGCACCTTCAACATCACCGTGTATTTACCATCGATCACAACGACCTTTGTACGGTTGGGCTCAACCTGGACGGTATCGGAGAACGCTTTATTACTCATGTTCACCTCTTGATTTTGACCGCAGGAAAAACTCTTGCCGTCGACCAGACTATCAAGGGTTGAGACCTGACCGATGACCTCGACAGGCTGCGAGCCATCAGCTGCTTTGGGCAAGGATCGCAAAGAGAGCAGCAGACCAGTTTTGTACTGGGCTTCCCGGCAAACGTCCCGCTTGGTTGCACCATCCTTGAATGCTGCCTGGTAACGATGGCTCTCACGAATGTCGAGCTCGTATTTGTTGCCATCCAGAGCGTAGTGGTAAGCCTGTGGCTCTTCAGCACCTGCAACCACAGAGACCTGCAGTTCCGCGGTTGCTGCGTGGGTTACCAAAGGGACCAGGCACAACATGAAACCAATCCAACGCATTGGTAAGTCCTCACAGGATATTGGCAAACTTGCTCATGATGAGTTTGAGAGCTGGTACGTCACCAAAGGTGGCGTGATCAAGCTTCGCTTTTGGGGTTGCAGGGTATTTGTCGAAATCGAACTCGATGACCTCAGGAACACCCGCCCAAGCTGTAACCTGATGGCATTCGGTGTAACCGTTGCAAAGAACGTCGATCAGGAAAGCATCCTTCCCATCCGGGTACGAGACACGGCATGTCTCGAACATACTTTCGTAGTACCCCATGGCGTATTGCGCCAGCTCGATCGAAGTCAGTCCGTCAATCGAACAGGCCACACCGACATTAGGGGCAAAAACCAGAACCGTTTTCGTAGTCACAGTGGTACGGCCCGGACATTAACGCTGATCGGTTGAACCGAACCGAAGTTGAAGGTCTTCTCTTCACCAGGTTTGCCGTTGAATCGGACGTTCAAACGGTCCATGTGGATCAGCGGGTTAGGTGTATTCAACTCTGCAGATGGGACGTAAGTCCGATCGACACCTAGGCAGAAACTCAAGTTTTCGTCTTTGAACTGAGGCTGTGCAGCACGGACAAAGTAACCTTCAGGGAAGTAGAACAAATCGCCCTGTTTGACCATGCCATTTTTGTCGACGCCGACCATGAGAGTCTTGTCTTTCTGAAAGTCGCGCACCAGGACATCACGGCCGTGGTTTGATGGGAGTTCAACCTTGATCAGGTTTCCGTAGGTGTCAGGGCTGTGGTCAAGGATTTGAATTTCAATCCGAAAACCGGTGATCTGTTGAACACCATTGGGTTGGTAAGTCCGCTCATCCCGCCAGCGCTCTGTGCACTGTTCATCAGGAACATTGGTGGTTTCGGTAACAGCTACGGTCCCAGAGTGCTCTTTGGAGTCGTACTGGTACGTTTTCTGCTGGAACTCGGGCTTGCTAGCACAGCCCGCGATGGCGAGGCAAAGAGCTGTGAGGCTGAACAAAGACTTGAGCATGGTCATCCCTAATTGGCCGGGAGGCAATATTTGTTGAGTGAGGATTGGTTCACGATGCCGGCCAGGCCGAGTTCGTGTATTGCTTTTACGACATTGGTCTGGTTGAGCGGAGGGATAACAATCATTGACCGTTCGGGTTCTCCATTGCCGACAACCTGAGGACCAACACACATGAGCATTGCGGGGGTGGTGTCGGTTATTACCTGAGCCAAAGCCTTGAATGGCTGGGACCTGAAACCCTCAAGCCCAAAGACAATCACCAGGTCAGGCTTTGATTCAGCTATTTCCTCAAGTGCTCCGGCAACGGTATTGCACGCACGAACCCTATCGAAGAAGTCGCTTAGGATCTGCTGAGTGTGAAACGCCTCGGACGCGACGTCAGTGAGGATGAGTGCTCTTGCCATGACAATGGTCAGTTCTGGCCCATGATTGAGCAGATTCTAACTGCCGCGGCACACATGACAATCCAAAACACCTCATCAGAATTCGGGAAGGGCGTTATGACTTGCTGAGAGGGGGAATACCGGCACAGTGGTTTGATCTATAAAACCGCTGGTGAACCATGGCAGATGAGTCCGCTACAACCTGGATGAATACCTATTCAATGCCAGTTGTGCCAAAGGGTGAGAGGTATGTGAAGCTCAGCGGCCTAGCTGAGAAATACAAGCGTGAGGCATGGGAACAGATATCGAGCACCAATCCTGCCTTGGCACAATTGCTGAAAGAGCCAGAGCTTAGGGAAGCCATAAAATTCTTCGACGCTGATCTCTTTGTCGAGGCGTCATCGGCCCCTTGCCTTCCTGTGGAGTCGCTGAAGGGCCGGAAGCGAGCGGAATCTTAGAACGGCGACCTTAGGTCCTCTTTCAACTGTTCGAAGCGTCTACGGCGCTCGACGATGTCCAGCTCTGGTTCAAAATGCTCGGAGTTGCCGCCCAGGGGGCTAAGGTCAAGGCAAGCCTTGGGCGGGGGATCTGGGAGAACCAATTCTGCTGGATCTTTTCCAATCGACATCATCAGATGAGAAATAGCAGCCATGATCTGTTCGACAGATAAACCGCTTGGTGGCCTCGCCACTTGGTGGCATAGATTGTCGACAGATTGCTGAATTTCTTCAGTGTTTGGCTTTTCATTCGAGAGCCATTCTTTTGCTTGCTCCAACGGGCTCATCTGAAACCTCCTGGGCGAACCAATGTGGATCTGAGCTCTTGCAGCCTGCTTCGCTTTTCCTCCTGGCTCAGCGGTGCGACCGTTACCTGATCGGGGTACAAGTTCCCATAATCAAGCCCTGCTGAACCAACAGTTGCCAGCTTAGTTTCCAAGCCGTCACTGATCGGAATTTCAGGGTAGGAGGGGAGGTCTGATAAGTCGCCACCGCCGTCGACAAAATGCTCAGTCAGAGCGTCGTAGGTATCCCGAGAATCATCGTCGTTGGCGATAGCACCTTTGGAAACCTTGGCAACTATCGCTGATAAGGCTTGCTTCACATCTAGCAACTCAGGGTTGGACATGAGCCATTTCTGGGATCGTACGAGCAGTGATTGGGTGCCGCCAATTGGACTTGCTTTTGCGTTCATTAGCGTGCGGCTCCAGAGATCTCTTCATGCCCAGGCTGTACCGGCATCCCGAGTGCTTTGTTAGTCAAGCTTCGTATCAAAGTCCGCTCTAGAGCGACTGCTAGTGCGACCATGGAAATCATGAGCAAACCAGCTATCGTCATCTGCAGGCCGCGTTCGCTCAAGAAACCGAGCAAGCAAGCGAAGGCAAAATCCAAAGGGACTGCAAGCCCTCCAATCAACAAGGTTGGAGCCAGAAGCCATGACATCGAACGCACCGAGCGAGCAATCACTAACGCGATGATGCAGGCTGGTGATACAGCGCCAGCGAAAGAGATAACCGTTGGGCCTACTGGTAGTGGCGAAGGAGTAAGCATCAGATACCCGATGACCAAGCTCCCAACGAGTGACCCGACCGTAAAGCAAATGACGGCAAAACGACCGTAGGCGGTTAGTCCTTCCATAGTGAAATCCTCGCAGTGAATTTGAGGGTATTAAGCTACGTAAGGGCGCGTGCCAGAAGCGGGTAAATCAAAGGAATAAATAGGAAAAGGACAAAAGAAGGAAGGAACTCAGGAACCCAATAACAGCGGGCCTTGCAGCGTATCAACGTGGACCAAACCTGACTCCAACCGTGCATCAATCCTGATTAAGAGACAAAAAGGAAGCCGGAATCATGGACCAATCCTTACTGTATAAGAACTGATCGTGAACTAAACCTCACTAGCCTTAGCTTGATCGTGAGCCAATCCTCGCTAAGGAAAGCTGCTATTTAGACCGAATTTCTGTGGATAACTAGAGATACAAAGGGTGAATGCACCAATCCTGACTACTATCGTGAACCAATGCTTACTACTGTATAGCGGTGAAAAGAACAAAATATTTTCACTTGGTCAAAATTAGAGACGAATGTCAGAGAACAGTTCATTCCTTTCGACATCAAGGAATCGTGAAGCAATCCTTGCTAAGCGGTACCGAGAACACAGTTAACATTGAAGTCAATTCAGAAAAGGGCGCGAACGGGCAGAAATGCAAGTCTGCCTGGAACATACCGATTTGGAATTTTCGAATCGTGCATCAATCCTTGCTATCGTCGCTGGTGAATCGTGGAGCAATCCTGACTGTTCAAATGACAGTAATCGATCGATGGCGGATCGTAAGCGTCCGCCGAAGTCACGTTGCATGACTCATGCAGATACCCACTGATGCGGCAACAGTTGATCTATTTCGCTCGCCCGCTGCGTCGGCAACCGCGTCAGCACATCCTTGAGATATGCATACGGATCATGCCCATTCATACGTGCAGACTGGATCAGACTCATGATCGCCGCCGCGCGTTTCCCACTGCGAAGCGACCCTGCAAACAACCAGTTGGAACGCCCCAGCGCCCACGGCCGGATCTGATTGTCGGGTAGTCAGACGCGGTTGCCCGCGTCCAACCCCCTAAGAACCGTGCATGCGAGTTTCCCAGCACACGGCTCAAGCCTCTGCTAAGGCGCCATTGGGCACCCGGTTATACATCGTCGACATTGGCAAATTGCACATCTCGTGGGCAACGCAGGTGGTAAATCTCAAGATTAGCCGCAGCGTCCGTCCCGCCATGACCTAGCTTCACAATATGGCGACTGTGCCACGGTGTGTCTTTGGTCACCGGCTTGAAGCAGGCGCAGCACCTGCCGCCCTGTTGCACCCATACCCGATACAGCTTGGCTCGACCTTTAACGGAAGTGAGCATCTTCTTGCCCCAGCGGGACTCGAAGTACTCATCCCATGCAGGGTCGTGAGGGTTGGCAGCAGCCTTAATCTTGATATGTCGCACAATCGGTGTGTCTGAGGCGTCTACTAGCGTGTACTGACGCTTCCGACCATCGGCGGATTTTTCAGTACACGAGAACACCCAACGGCGCGCCCCTTGTACTTTGAAATACCGATCCTTCACCCATCGGCGTGTCTTGCGAGGGTGGCGACGTACCGCCCATCGCCAGAGCATTTCCCACACTGCGCTGTCCACCTGGTTGAAGACCTTCTTGGCGACGACATGACTGTGATAGTTCGCCCAGCCCCGTAGAACCGGGTTGAGCAAACCTATCAAGTTAGCCTGTCGTATCGTTTTGTTGGTCTTGATCAACTCTCGCAGCTTGGCAAGTAGAGCCCCGATGTTCGCCTTGGACGGCTTGATCAGGAGCTTGCCGTTGTACTTGCGCAGGTTCCATCCGAGGAAGTCGAACCCGTCCCCTATGTGCGTTATCTTGGTTTTTTCCGGAGAGAGGACAAGTCCACGCTCTGCCAGAAATTCAACCACGGCGGGCCTGACTTCATTCTCCAGCCATTCTTTCGAACAACCAGTGATGATGAAATCATCTGCATAACGCACCACGCGCATTTTTCGGGCTGTCCACTTCGCGTTGGGAAATCTCTTCGCCAGCATCGCTTCCAACCCATCCAGCGTCATGTTCGCCAACCCCGGGGATATGATGCCTCCCTGCGGGGTTCCGGCGTGGCTGGGGAATAGCTGCTTTTGGTAGACATAACCAGCCCGGAGCCATTTCTGCAAAATCGCCTTGTCCATGGGAATGTTGGCGATCAACCAGTCATGGCTGATATTGTCGAAACAGCCTTGAATGTCGCCCTCTAACACCCATTCCGCGTTTGCTTTTCGTGACAGCACACCAAAGCACTGTGCGACGGCATCCGCAGTTGAGCGTTCCGGCCTGAACCCATAAGAGTTCGGGTCGCCGGTAGTTTCCGCTATCGGTTCCAGAGCCAGCAGATGAAGCGCCTGCATGGCCCGGCATTTCATCGCGGGAATTCCAAGAGGTCTCGTTTTGCCGTTTTTCTTCGGAATAAGCACTCTCCGAAGCGGGAGCGGCGAGTAACCTCGCCGCGTCAACGACTCTATCGCGCCGAGCTTGGCCCTAGGCGTATTCCAAGTAACCTTGTCCACGCCGGGGGTATTTTTGCCTTTGTTTTCAGACACCCGTTTCACAGCAAATGCCTTGCCACTGAACGAGTGAGTCAGCAGCCATTGCAGGGCTTTCACCTTGTTATGTCTGCCATCTTGTACAGCCTTCACAATACGCGCTTGCAGCCCTCTGACACGACGTTGTACGGCGATCCAATCGATGCTGTCCCACGACGTGCCGGAAGGTGCACACGCCAATGCTGCTGCGTTCATTTGCTCTCCTTCCGTTGAAAGGGTTCTACCTACTCTCGTGTGAAGAGAGACCATGAGGACGTCTGCCCGCTTTCGC